>Ga0256404_1007243_pt1 | contig 17702 bp, 17 predicted proteins | sample RumenRJG_01DNA_FD_185990 | JGI IMG/M metagenome (GOLD analysis project Ga0256404, IMG submission 185990) | Bovine rumen microbial communities from Lethbridge, Alberta, Canada - RJG_01 | ecosystem: Host-associated > Mammals > Digestive system > Stomach > Rumen | place: Canada: Alberta | collected...
GTCTCCTCTTCCAGTTCGCGGTATGCGGCAGCCTCGGACTCTTCCCCTGTCTCCACCTTGCCCCCAACAAAGTTATACCGACCTTTGTAAGGATCTTTTTTACGAACGCAGAAAAGAGCCTCGCTCTTATCCCTGTTCAGGACCACAATACAATTGTATGTCTTCACTATATTCATTCCCTTAGTATTTCTTTTCCTCTTTAAATTACGAGAGTGTGTTTTCGCCAGATGGATCACGGTGTCTTTCAGATCCCCGCTGAAGCCTTCCAGATCTGACTCGGTAATCACACCGTCTCCCAGAAGCCTGACAAGATCCCACCCGACTTCAGATTTTCTCAATTCAAGCAGAACTCCCGGCTTGCGTTTGTCTTCCCGGATAAGCTTCTCCAAATCCCAGAACTTCTTTGACGCAGGTTCTTCGCTGCTCAACAGAACCATGTATTCCCGGGCGAGGCGCTCCATATATGCTTCCTGCCATTCCGGAAGGCGCTCCCTGAACAGTTTCCAGTCAGCTTTTGAAATATCCAGCATCATCCTTTGCTCCCCCTCATTCATAAGTGTCAGTTCAGTCCATTGTCACCAGTATCTCTTTTCTTCCTGCTCGATAAGAAGGGAAAGAAGCTCTTATCCCTGTGACAAATCTGTGCGGTATCTTGCGTTATACTTCAGACATAGATACAACAAAGAAACAATAACTCAGACAAATCACAAATATTAAAAATAGAGAGGGTACTTAAAATGATTATCAACGCTATTCTTCTTACTATCGGTCTTGTTGGCATTCCGGCTATGATCTGTGCTCATACCGAACTCACCTGCCGCGCAGTTGCATAAATCGCAGCTGGTAAGAATTACGTCAATATATACTCAAATAAATACATTCCTCCCCTTCAAGCCTCCGGTCTGGTCAACCGGGGGCTTTTCTCTGTCAATTTCTGAACGGGTGCTCACTGCAGTTTAAAACTTCTTCTCTCCGTCGAGAATCAGCATCTTATCCACCCTTGGAAGTATTTCCGGAGTTCTGACTTTCGTTTCCCATTCTGCTGGTTCCACTTCTTCCATAGAAATGGATATGGCCTGCGGCGGGCATCCCCAGTATTTCAAGAACACCTGATTAATCTCCTCAGCAACTTTCCTCTTTGTTTCTTCATCCTTGGGGTATGCTTTCACTGCGATGTACGGCATTTCACTCCTCCTCTATATTCATTCCGTTTGTTTGGTACAGGTTTTTCTCTTGTCACCAGTATCTCTTTTCTTCCTGCTCAATGAGAAGGGAAAGAAGCCCTTATCCCTGTGACAAATCTGTGCGGTACCATGCGTTATACTTCAGACATAGAAACAACAAAGAAACAATAACTCAGACAAAACAAACATTAAATATAAAAAGAGAGGGTACTTAAAATGATTATCAACGCTATTCTTCTTACTATCGGTCTTGTTGGCATCCCGGCTATGATCTGTGGTCATACCGAACTCACCTGCCGCGCAGCTGCATAAATCACAGCTGGTAAGAATTACATCAATATAAACTCAAAATAAATACATTCCTCCCCTTTAAGCCTCTGGTCTGGTCAACCGGAGGCTTTTCTCTTTAAAACTTCTTCTCTCCGTCGAGAATCAGCATCTTATCCACCCTTGGAAGTATTTCCGGAGTTCTGACCTTCGTTTCCCATTCTGCTGGTTCCACTTCTTCCATAGAAATGGATATAGCCTGCGGCGGGCATCCCCAGTATTTCAAGAACACCTGATTAATCTCCTCAGCAACTTTTCTCTTTGTTTCTTCATCCTTGGGGTATGCTTTCACTGCGATGTACGGCATTTCACTCCTCCTCATATAATCATTCCGTTTGTTTGGTACAGGTTTTTCTCTTGTCACCAGTATCTCTTTTCTTCCTGCTCGATAAGAAGGGAAAGAAGCTCTTATCCCTGTGACAAATCTGTGCGGTAGCGGGTGCTATACTTCAGACATAGAAACAACAAAGAAACAATATCTCAAACAAAACAAACATTAAATATAAAAAGAGAGGGTACTTAAAATGATTATCAACGCTATTCTTCTTACTGTCGGTCTTGTTGGCATTCCGGCTATGATCTGTGCTAATACCGAACTCACCTGCCGCGCAGCTGCATAAATCGCAGCTGGCAAGAATTACATCAATATAAACTCAAAATAAATACATTCCTCCCCTTTAAGCCTCCGGTCCGGTCAACCGGAGGCTTTTCTCTGCTACTAAATAATGATTCCGTTCAGGTGATCCACTTCGTGCTGGATGATCTGCGCTGTCCAGCCGGAATACTTCTGCCGCTGCTTCTTCCAGCCGCTGTCCATATATTCCACTTCGATGTTCTGATACCGGGTGGTCTTCCGAACCCCGTCCAGGGAAAGGCAGCCTTCCTCCGTCTCATAGGGAGAATCCTTCTTTATGATGACCGGGTTATACATAACCACGTTCACGAAGCCTATATTGACGATGATGATCCGCTTCTTTGCGCCTATCATGTTTGCCGCCATACCGACGCAGCGGTCCTGATTGGCTTTCAATGTATCCTGCAGATCTTGTCCAACGGACATATCCTGCTTCGTTGCTTCCTCGGATTTCTGACCGAGGAAGATGATATCTCTGACGATGGGTTTAATCATATTTTTTTTCCATCCCTGTGACAAATCTGTGCGGTACCATGCGCTATACTTCAGACATAGAAACAACAAAGAAATAATAACTCAAACAAATTACAAATATAAAAATAGAGAGGGTACTTAAAATGATTATCAACGCAATTCTTCTTACTGTTGGTCTTGTTGGCATTCCGGCTATGATTTGTGCTCATACCGAACTCACCTGCCCCACAGCTGCATAAATCTCGGCTGGTAAGAATTACATCAATCTTAAACTCAAATAAATACATTCCTCCCCTTTAAGCCTCCGGTCTGGTCAACCGGAGGTTTTTCTCTGTTATGGATTACGTGTTATAAGAGTCCCAATTAATTCTTTGACCGTTCGTTTTTTAATTTACGCAGACGTTTCTGTAGCATAGGAATACACTCGCAAACAATCCATTCTCCGGATAAATGTCCTGAGGACATTCCCCCCTGCGCAGATTCTTCGACGTAACACACTGCGTCTTCAGTCAGATCAGAAAGAGTCTTTTCTTTGAATATGCGGCTGATCTTAGTACTAAGTTCTTCCTCAGACATTGAAATATCTTCGAAGGCAAAACGAGTCTCCAAGGTCTTCCAGAAATATGGGTCACCTCTCAGTCCCCACTGTTCAGGTTTTTGTCTGAAAATATCACTAACGAAGGGTTTATTTCTGAGCCGGCGTGCGATTTCATATACTTCCTGCTTCATTTCGTAGAATCCGAAAGCCGGAAGTCCGCCGCCCATATTGGTTCGCATCGCGTATTCAACCCCCTCTAAGGTGCATGTATAAAAGGAATCTCTGATGTCACCTGCAGGGAGCTGATCTGCATATGTATGAACACAGCTATAGTACTGAGGGAATCTTTTTAACTGAAGGGCTTTCATTTTCCATTCAGGAATCGCTTCTGCATCCCGAAAATCTATATACTGAACAGATCTTTTTTCGTTCAGTTCCTTCCCAAGCTCTTCTCTCACTTCCATCAGGATCTGACCCAGATAATTACTTCCGTTCCAGTTCTTAACGTTTTTCCAGTCCGGATTATGCAGGTTTATTCCTATTCCCCAAATCTTATCCTGCCCGGCGCATTCTGCAAGAAGAGCATCACCTGTCGCCAGAAGTTCCTTTAGTATTTCCGGATTCTGCATAAACTTTGCCCGAACCCCGCGTTTTACAATATGCCGGCAATGTTTGTCCCATATAGCTTTAATGGAAGCAAATTCTGTAAAACAATCTTTACCACCCAATTTTTTGATCTTTTCGGGGTCATCCGTTTTCATGATTTTCTCACAAAGATCGTACCGCTGTCCCAGTGCAACTTTCTGTGCCATCATATACTGCTCAACACAGTGATACTGAATGCCGGCATAGGTAAATCCAGATTGAAACCAGTTACTGAAACAGCCATGCGGTTCTGTCTTCAGGTGAAATCCTATGATTTGATTTACGGATTCATAATGAGTTTGTTTCGCGGATCTGATCTGGATGCTTTTTAAAGTTTCCTTCCCAAGCTGAATAATGCTGTCATTCAGAACAGCAAAGATAATGTCAATCTGATTGCCCTTATCGAGGAAATCACGACATGCAGACAGCGCAATGTTCCATGCCTGGTCCATCGGATATCCAAAAATACCAGCAGAGATCAGGGGGAAAGCAATAGAAGCACAGCCGTTAGCTACGGCAACCTCAAGAGAGCGGCAATAGGCATTATAAAGCTGATCAGGTTCTCCATGTTTCCCGTCTGTCCATCTGGGACCAACGGCATGGATAATGTACCTGGCTTTCAAATTAAACCCGGGAGTGATAACAGCAGAACCGATATCACAGTGGCCTATTTTATCGCACGCCGCCTGCAACTTTTCATGTCCTGCAGCCTTAAAGATTGCCCCGCAGACACCGCCGCCTGCCCACAGTCCTTCATTAGCCGCATTCACTATAGCGTCTGCGGCAACGTCTGTAATACTTATCTTTTTTATCTTTATGGAACTCATTACGGTAACCCCCTGAATCTCTATTCCCAATGCACGGTAAGTATGTAAGCAGACAACATTAAAAACTAATAATAGGTCAAGAACATATTGCTTTTACCACTTCCAAAGACGCTGGAGATCCCGTCCTTATTCGTTTATATATTCGTATACCTCCATCCGTATCCACCCGCTTGCTTACGGCTTCCTTTGCAGGCAGCAGCGATATTACCAGAACTAATTCCCATCTTTCGGGAAGCATCAGAAATGGATACAAATGTTCTTATCGTCTGGTTAGTTTGAAGATCGATCATTTCCACAGCTTTTTCTTTGCTTTGCTTACTTTTCTGAATGCCACAACGCGGACATCCGGTCCCATATGATCTTTTCCCTACCGATGAAAAAAACTCATTTCCGCATTTTGAACAAAGCCACCATGCCATAATGTCTGAATGTGGTTTCACTTTATCAGGTGTCAATGATCCATTTTTTGTGGGATGCCATTCCTTTGCAAGCTCAGGCAAACACTCTGCCAGAGAACCGTTATTTAACCTTGTCATATACGACCGAATCTCACGTTCATCCCTTTTGATATCAATACAGATCTTACTGTGAATAGCGAAAGGGTCTCGTCGCGTCCACATATTTGTCTCTGGATCAATTTTGTCCAGTAAAAATCGAATCATCTTCTCAAGATGTTCAGGTTCATACAATGGTCCATCGCCTAAGGATAGATATTCATCAGCAGTATGTATATCCTCTTCAGATATTTTTTCTTTTAATCGCAGCAACCGGATTCCATTCCTCTGACATATTTCATACTTTCTTTTTTCCCGTTCAATCTTGTCAGATTTGTGCCACGCCATCCCATCATACTCAATAGCAAGTCTTATGGAAGGGATATAAATATCCAACTCCATAGAATTATCAAATATATCTTTATAATGATTGACAGCATCAGGAAACACTTGCTTGAGATAATAAAATACTGCTTGCTCAGCAAAGGATGTTTGTCTTCCGGAGTTGCATACAGGACAGCATGTTCCTGAACTGCGATGCAGGATAGTTGCCTGATACTCATGTCCTTCCTGGCAGACCCACCATACCTTTTTAGCCATACCATAAGATACTTCCCGTGGACTTAAATCCCCGTTTTTCGTGGGATGCCACTCTTCTGCCAACTGCGGATGTGTTGTCGCCAAATCATTGATTCCTGGCACTACTATTTTCCCTGAACAGCATGCACAGCTTTTCCGTCTGGCTCTATTACTGATTTTTGCTTTAAAACGATACCCACATTTAGAACAGATCCAATAAACCTCCTCATTACTGTAAAGAGTATAATCCTCTGGTCCTCTGGTATTTCTGTCATAATCCCATTCACTTAGTAAAAATGGATCTGTAATCCCGCCTCCGATTTCAATTGCTTTTTTATGCCTCTGCTCCCCCCTCTTCTTCGCGGAACATTTTGGACACCCGCCATAGTTTGCGTCTACTCTGTCGCGTATTCTTGCTTCCCAGTGTGTCTGGCATTGTGAACAGATCCAATTCTCTTTTTTTGTTGAGCGAAAAGTATAGTTTTCCGGTCTTCCCTCATTTTTAGTATAATCCCATTCTTCTGCGATTGAAGGATAAACGGTTTTAAGATCGTTATATCCAACCAATAGTCTTCTGTTGTTACAGTAGGGGCATCCTTCTCCTCTAACCCGTTTATCAGGTGAGGCAACATAAGAGTGGGAAGCAGCACACAACCAAAACCGCTTAATATTGCTTTGTGCATGTACCTTGTTTGGCGTTACGTCATTCTTTTCGAGATCCCATTGTTTTGCGATTTCCGGATACAGTGTCTGCAGATCGTTCTGGCCTTCTATCAGTTTTCCCATTTATTAATCCAGTTCGTAGGTTTTGCTGGTCCTCGTTTCCACTTCCATTATGGGCTTAGTATTTTATATTTATGTGACAAATCTGTGCGGTACCATGCGTTATACTTCTGACATAGAAACAACAAAGAAACAATAACTCAAGCAAATCACAAATATAAAAATAGAGAGGGTACTTAAAATGATTATCAACGCTATTCTTCTTACTGTTGGCCTTGTTGGTATTCCGGCTATGATCTGTGGTCATACCGAACTCACCTGCCGCGCAGCTGCATAAATCGCAGCTGGTAAGAATTACATCAATATAAACTCAAATAAATACATTCCTCCCCTTTAAGCCTCCGGTCTGGTCAGCCGGAGGCTTTTCTCACGATTTCGTTCAGCCATCTGACCGTTCGTTCCGGCCTCACATCCTCAGAGATCCACTCTTCTTCTATGCTGAGGTTCTCAAATCCTGTCAGAATCTCTCTGAAGCTCTTCTCTGTCAGATCGGTGAAATATCGGCCTTCCCTTGTTCCGCTGAAATCACCGTACTTGAAGGAGAGATACATCACTCCTTCCGGCTTCAGCGCATCCGCCATGATCCGAAAGAGTTCCGGGAGGCGGTCCTTTTCTACATGAAGTACAGAAGCGCAGGCCCAGATACCGTCGTACTGTTCTTTTGCATCCAGCTCAAAGAAATCCATGCACCGTACCTTTACACCGGAGTATTCCGACGCTGCAATACAGAGTTCTTCAGATCCGTCCGTCGCATCCACCTTGAAGCCGGCCTCCAGGAAACATTTTGTATCCCGTCCGGAACCGCAGCCAAAGTCAAGCACATACCCATTTTGCGGAATGTACTTTAAGAACCTTTCTCTCAGAGTTCCAACGTCTGCGGCGACCGTACGCTCAATAAATGACGATGCATTACTATTGTAAAAGGATAATGTCTTGTCCATACGATAAACCCTGTCTTTTTATTATGTGACAAATCTGTGCGGTACCGGGTGCTATACTTCAGACATAGAAACAACAAAGAATCATTAACTCAAACAAATCACAATATTAAAAATAGAGAGGGAACTTAAAATGATTATCAACGCAATTCTTCTTACTGTTGGCCTTGTTGGAATTCCGGCTATGATCTGTGGTCATACCGAACTCACCTGCCGCGCAGCTGCATAAATCACAGCTGGTAAGAATTACATCAATATATACTTAAATAAATACATTCCTCCCCTTTAAGCCTCCGGTCTGGTCAACCGGGGGCTTTTCTCTGTCTGGTTATGATGTCGGTGGCATCTGCCAGATCTCATATCCCTGCCGTTTTGCGGAATCGTAGACCGGGCGCATATTCTTTTCCAGGATGGCATCAAATACTTCCCGGCTGTTTCCAGGATGATACAATTCCTGGCTTGCCCAGATGGAATGCAGGTTGTCCCGCCAGCACTTTTCGTACAGGCTGTGGATCCCCGGTTTTTCGTGAATAAACCGATACAGAAGGAACTGATTCTCGGAAAAGCGCCGGAAGAAAGGATCCCACTTTGGCAGGCGGTTGTTCTTGGAGGAATTCAGGGAAGAATCCATCGGCATCAGATTCCAGAGCTCATCATTCATGACAAAGGACCAGGGTATAAAGTGGTCAATGTCATACTTCTCCAACTGTACTGGCTCATCGCGGAAAATATCCCTGATCTCTGTTAATTCCATTACACCTTTCCAGAGCTTTTTGACTTTGTCCAGCTTCCGCACCCTTTCATCCATCGGCGCCAGTTTGTACACGAGCCCCGGCACCTCCGGATTATTATTCTGAAGCCATCTTACCTTCTCGTACTGGATCCAGCCCAGTATGGAAGCGGTATTATCCCGGATCATCCGGATCCAGTCAGGATGAAAAATGACTTCTCTCCTAAGCCGGCTTCCTTCTCCGAAAATGTAGGGCAGCGACCTTTTCTCCGTACTAAAGGTCTCAACATATGCAATCAGTCTACGGGTAGATTCCCATTCCACCCGCTCCCCAGCGTTCGCGAAGAACCCTGCCAGCGCACGATACGGAACCATATGGGTCAGCTGTTCCTTTGGCTGATACAGTTCCTTGTCAAAGCGGCTGATCTCATTTTTGATCTCTACTTTTGACGCGTTGGCTTTCAGCCTGCTTAATTCCGAAAGCTTAATGATCACACGCTCCAGGCCGTCTCGTACCAAGCCATCCCCTTGCAGACCGCTCAGATGGATGTGGAATTCCCGCACGGAATACCAAGCATTGCAGATCATCTCGTTGATGATCTCATCAAAGGAGACCTTCGTCTTTCCTTCAGAAATCAGCCCCACCAGGGCTTCGAGCCAATAAAACTTGTAGCAGTAGGAGGGATCCTTCAGCATCAAAGCAAAGCTCTCAACGTCCAAAGTGTTGTAATAAGCCCGGTCTATCTGCAGATCCGGAACTGTTCCTAAACTCATATGTCTACGTCACCTCACCTTGCACTGATATAGCCCTTGCCCAGGCAGCATATTATCAAAATATTGTTCAATTTCCTCTTGTGTATTTACACCTAGGATAGTTGGAGCATCCGTAAAACCAACGTCCTTTAGTCGGTCCATTCTTTGCCATACGGAGAATCAGTTTGCCGCCGCATCTGGGGCAAATGCCAGTATTATTTTGTTTCTGTTCAATTTGTTCAATGTGCTTCTGTTTAATTGTCTCATCGACATCCGCAAGAGCTTTCAGGGAATTGTAAACCTCATCAACTTCTTCTTCACTTAAAGCATCGGGATTTTTCTTCCATACCTCTGTAAAAACCGTCAGCAGCCTAGACCTGTTACAAACATATACATCCGAAGAATCTATAGAGACCGATTTTAATTCACTTTTATCAGAAAACACCACCAGAGAAATAAAAGGATAACCAGTCTTCAGATACTTCCTTAAATAGTTTACATGTCCCTTGTTTTGCCAGATCGGATTGTAAAATGAATGCTTCTCTACCTTGCTTCGGCCAATAAAATCTTTTCCGGCATACAAAGTCTGTACCCAATTAGCATTTCTTTCATTCCCGAAGATGTATCCTACATAATTCTTGCTCTCAACAACAAAAATACCTTTTATTGTTATAAAAACAAGATCTATCTCAACAGTTTCTCCATTGTCTTTGGGGACGTACAGATTTCTCAGGATCCTGCCTTCCCTCCCCAGGAAGTAATTCTTTTCTATCGCTCTTACTGTTTGATCTTCTCCCTTTTTTCCCAAGTATTCCGGAGAATTCATGCCCAGCAAGGTCTTTAACATTTTTATTAACAAACTCATCCCGCAATAATAATCCCTTTTGTACTATCCTGCATCTGCAATAAATCCGGGTGATTACTGTATATATCCCTGTCGAAATTATTATTCCGCAGTATCGCATCGTATTCTTCATTGTCGATACAGATCTTGATAGGGCGCGATTCTCCATGTCCCAACTGGAATCCAAGCTGCTCAAAAAGATAATCATGTAATGTCGTTGGAATAGTCATCCCTTCTTTCAGAACAGACTGGTCAACAGCCTTATGACAGATCAGCATGGTCGTCCCTCCTGCACAGTACAACAACCCATAGTTCTCCTATCCCGGCAGCTTGAAATCAAAATAAATATCCTCCGGTGCGGTCTTCTCCATCGGAATTCGGAACAAATGCGCACCATTCGGTTTACGTGAACCTTCAATGTACTCCATTTTCCCGGAGCCGATATAGGTGAACGGAAGCTGAATGCCATCCTCGTTGTCAACCTTCCGGACAAAGATGTGTATCTTCTTGCTATTCTTCAGGCTGTTCAGTTCCTTCTCACTGACGTTTGCCACCGTTTCCCACTGGAATGTATCGGCATCAATGTAACCGTCCGCGTACTTCAGATTCTCTTTGATACTGTTTCCTTTGATGACGGTCACATAAGCATAAGCTACACTGTCATAAATCTTGGTGCCGAGCATTATATCTTTTGGATTATTCAGGAGAAGCTGCTGTACCTGCTCCTTCCGGTATTTCGCCCACAAATGGAATGTTTCGTCTGGAGACGCGTCGTAAAAATCAATGTCATATTTACCGAGCCCATACTCCAGAAGATCCTGAAGATATGTCTCAAAGACAACATCCCTACGAACATCAAGCAAAGACAGTTCCCCATCTTCCTCCAGGAAATACCCGCTATTCAGCATGTAATGAAGTGCATGCTGAAAGGTTGATAGATTCCAGTTCTTTACAGTCTCATTCAGCTTCTTGCTAATATCTGATATAGATGCGCTTCCGGCCTGTTGCAACAGTTCCTGAATAATCAGGTACTCGTAGGGCCGCACAAGAGGCAACATTTCAGAAACATACTTGATGAATCCTTCTTGACGCTCATCAAAAGATGGGATTCCCTCTTCTCCGATAGCCTGCAGGAAGCCATAGTATGACGAATTCTTTCGCCCGCTGATCCTCGACTGCATAAACTTTAAAAGATCCGGGGCGTAGTCGTTGTTCAGATAGTCTACATGCTGTGGATATGAAGATGCGCTGATATATTTTTTGAAATTCTGATAATCCTGGGCCAGATAGCTCTTTGTATTGAAGTTCACCTGATCAATGTAAGAAAGGATTTCCTTTTTACTCAAGTCGTCAAGATGAATCTCCACCCCGTAGTTTGCCAAGCCGATACTAACGAAATTGCTTTCGATCAATGCTGCAACCAGCTTCTTCTCAACGACAAAGTTTTCCGACAGGCTTCCCAGGGCAAATGCGATCTGTACACTTCTCTTGTAATCATTTCCGATAAAGTCCAGCACGGTGACGTACTGCTTTCCTTCATACTTTCGAAGGCCACGTCCTAACTGTTGGATGAATATGGTCTGAGAATCTGTGGGTCTGAGGAAGAGAACCATATTGACGCCGGGAATGTCAACGCCTTCATTCAAGATGTCTACAGTGAACAGGATCTCCAGTTCTGCACTGTCATCCTGCAGGTCTTTATACGCCCGGACACGCTCTCCGATGGAATTCCTTCCCGTCAGATATGCGGTATGATAATATTCCTCCATTGCCTGAGACATTCTGATAGCATGGGAGATATCCCGACAGAAAGCCAATGCCTTTAGCTTCTGACCAGGAATGCGATATTTCTCGATCATTTTAGAGATAAATTCCACGTGCTTGTCATCCGAGAATTGTTCGACAAACTTGTGTCCTCTTGTTTCCGCGATCCCATACTCGATCAGTTCATCCCGAATCCCATAGTATTTAAAGGGCACAACAAGTCCGTTGATGATAGCATCCCTCAATCGAAGCTCATAAGGGACATTCTGATCAAACAGGCTAAACACATCTTCCCCGTCCATCCGTTCCGGGGTCGCGGTAATTCCAAGGAGGAACTGCGGTTCAAAGTAGTTCAGGATATCCTTATAGGTCTTTGCCGCTGCATGATGGCACTCATCAATGATCACATAATCAAAGGTATGCTTATCAAAGAGTTCCAGAGAATTTGCCATCGTCACATTCGTGGAGAAAACGAAATCTGCTTCGAACTCCTTGTATTCTGCATTGTAGATCCCATAAGTTTTTTCACTCCCAAATACCTTCTGGAAGGTCTCAAAGGACTTCATAAGGATCGAACCTTCATGAACGATATATAGGAGTCTTCGGGGGCTAAAGTTCAGTGCGTCAAAGGCTGCCAGGAAAGTTTTTCCCGCTCCGGCAGATGCTGTTACCAGTGCTTTTGAGGCCCCCATAGCCCTCACACGGTTCAGCTCCTTCAACGCTCTCCGCTGCATATAGTTCGGACGAATCTCAGAATTTGCCACATCGTAATCCATGTCCCAGCGTTCAATGGAATAAAAGAGATGTGTTTTATATTCCTCAATAAGATCTCTGGTGAGCGGCAAGGTTCTTTCCCATAGAGCATCAAACTCTTTCTTTGCCGCACTAAAGGTTTCTTTTCGGTCCCTTTCTATTACAGAAACGTCCCACTCTACGTTTTTAAGAAGCGCATACACAGTGATGTTCGAAGATCCTACCAGGAGTTCATTGCGATCCGAGAATTCAAAAAGATAGCCCTTGGAATGGAAACCAACGGCTGATCCTTTTACATCATGAAAACACTCTCTATCCAAATGGCATGAAAACCTGTCCGGATAACGATTTGCCAGATCATAGAAGAAGACCAGAGAATCTACATCTGTAAAGTTCTGATATGTAGACGTGATCAACTGTCCTCTTGCCCCGCGGGCAATCGCAGCTTCGATATTCGAAGCCAGGAGCTTCAGCCCTGGCTTCTTTATAAAGCTCACGGAAAAATAGAAAGCCTGACACAGATCTATATTCTCTTTCAGTTTGTCGATAAACTTGATGTCACTATAGTTTGTGTAAAACCAGCTTTCCATGAGATGTTATTCCTCCAATGTCATGCTTTTTTTGATGCTCTAATCTAGTGCCTAATACCATAAATCACATCATTGAATCAAATGCTTTTTCTAGCATTGTCTTATATTCTGCTTTAATCTCATCCGGACCGTTTATCTTTATACCGCCGTTCCAACCAAATATCCATCTATAGAAAGTTGAGGAAGGACAGACGGTAACATACGCCCGAAAATGCTGCTCGTCCACTTCTTCCGTTTTCACCTTTGTTCCGAACTGGTCCACGATCCCGTTCATCATCCCGGTCTCACAGAGCAGCTCTACTTCTGTTTCTTCATCACTGCCGAACATCCTGAAAACCTTTCTGGAATAGTCAGCCAGATTGAAATCTTCTGGTTCAGGTACGGCGTCTTCATATTCCAGTACTACTGGCGTCTTGTAGATACGATCCAGTCGGAAATTTCGCATATGTTCCCGATTGTCGCAGTAACCGATCATGTAATAATAGTCGCCGTCCCAGACCAACGCATACGGACTGACAATATATTACTCTCCGTTGTTCTTCAGTACCTTGCGTCTGCGGTTGCCGTATTCCGTGTACTGGAAGCGGATCTTGCAGTTCTTATCGATCGCCGTGTTGACCGCGTCCAGAATATAGTATGCCCTTTCGTTTTCAGACTTGACCCGGCCTTCGACAGTGACATGGCGCCGGAGGCGTTCGGCATTATACTCGGAGGTCAGCGTGGTCAGCTTGCGGATCAGTTCCTTGCTTTTCTTTTCCGGGATGAATTTTGAAGAGGCTATTGCATCGATCAGCACCTTAAGCTCGGGTACATCAAAAAGACGACCGTCGAAATAGTATTTGTTCTGTCTCGAACGGACCACTTCGAAATGCAGCCCGGCCTTCTCCATCATGGCAAAGTCGCCGGGCAGAGTGGTCCGGTTGACATCCATACCATGTTCTTCTTTCAGGTACCGGAGCAGCTCCGGCGTGGTAACTGGATGTTCCGCATCAGAATACCGAAATAAGTGCTGGTAGATATATAATAGTCTGAGCTTGTTTCCGTTTTCCATTAAAGACTCCTTTGAAGACATCCCTCTATTTTTTAAGTATAAACAGCCAAAATATATTATAAACTTCAAACTAAATATGGTCAATTTTTACATGATGCCAAAAACTGACAGTTCAATATATATTCTGTATTTTTAATTCTGAAAGTACAAATTCTGTGATGTGCCAAACGCCGCAAGCAGGGCATACCCATCCATACGGCCGATTATGCGCTTGCATGTTGGGAATTCCCAAGCCCTTTTTCACACTTCGTGTGGCTGCGCGTTTCTTCGAAACGCTTCTACTGCCTTCAAAAGCAATTCCAAAAAAGAAAAAAGCCCCTGGCCACCGGATCAAATATCCGGCAGCCGGGGGCAAGTAATCAATGCTGGTTTTCTTTCGTGTGTTCTCTCATTACCGTTCTTTTTTCCGCTTCGTACAGGCCATTGATATTTCGTTCGGCAACAACAAGGTCCTGAGCTTCATCACGGATCTTCCGGTACTCTGTATAAGCCTGCTTCTTTTCCGCAAGCAGCTGGGAGTATTCTGCATTCAGGTCTTTCACCTTCGGGAGTTTTCCCACGCCAAGTTCATCGAACGCTTTCTTCGCTGCTTTGTGGATCGTCAGCTCTTCCCGGTGGGCTTCAAAGAACTTTTTGCTGTAACCGGCTTTTCTGTACGCCTCATAAGTGTTCCGGGTCTTCACATAACTGATGATGTGTTTCTTAAGCGCGGCGATCACCCTGAGCCGTGCCTCATCAGCGCGGATCCGGGAAAGGATATCATCCCGCTGTTTCATTTTTTCTAAAGCTAGCTTATGAAGTTCTTCCAGATCTTCGATCCCGTGGTCCCGGAGGAACAGAAGGGTCTTTGACATCTGTTTCAGGTTGTAGACCGTTGCCCAGTGGGCGTAGCCTGCACCTTTCTCCTGCAGTTTCTTCTGGACATCGATCAGGAGGTTCATGGAACGTCGGTCCCTCGGCGGAATACGACTGGACAGACCGGACCTTCTTTCTGAATTCTTTCCAAGAAAGGGTACCGATGCTTAAGATCGCTGCAATGCCGGCTGAACCGGCCGCATTTACCTCTGGCATATGTATCCTCAGCCCTTAATGCATGTCAGCGATGGACCGTTGCCTTGGCAACACCTGTCCCTCTGGCGATAAGACCAGTGGACGGTACGGTGTGCTTCTCACTGTAATACTGATCAACATACGAGCTGATCCGAGTCATCAGCCCCGGGCTCTTGGTTCTCATAGTGGTATTCCTTTCATCTTACTGAGACGGTTCGTTTCAGAAAATTCCATTATACTCAGGATCCAAAACCGGTCAACAGGAATCTCAGAAAACAAAATGACCTGCCCAAAATATCAGGCAAGTCATAGAAATTTTGAGCAGGTTGAGCAGGACAGGACCGGCACATGCACCTTGCTGTTCTCTTATTTTTTTCCCGTCAGCAGCGCGGAGCCGGATAACCCCAGACAAAACGCTTCCCGCGCAGACATGAACTTTCCTTTCGTCGTGTCGGTCAGTTTTACTTCTTCATAACCCATGTCCTGCAGCTTCTTTACAAACGCCTGCATATCTCCGTATTTCGATGCGGAAAAGATATCATGGATTGCAAAGCTGCCGCCCTTTTTCAAGGTTCTCAGGGTCTCCTCAAGAAGTTCCTGGCGGTCTCGAACCGGGATATTATGATACACATAATTGCTCACCACGGCGTCAAAGCTCTCATCCGGGAAATCAAGCTGTACAGCATTTCCCTTCTGAAACCGTACATTCTCAACTCCTTCTGCTGCTGCGTTCTGTTCGCACAGTTTCTTGCTAAAGGAAGCGTAGTCCATGCCCCAGCGGTCAATGCCGGTCACCTCTGCCTGCGGGTTCCGCTTTGCCACCGCAATCGCAAGGGCCCCGCTGCCGCAGCCCACATCCAGGCATCTGCCGCCTTCCGAAAGCGAGATCTGATCCGCGGTTCCGTCGATGATCTGTTTTGCCATCCGGCGCTTGCCGTTGTAGTCAAAGGCACGGTACATGAAGATGCCCCAGGCGGTCAGGGCGGAGAAAATGACTCCGATCCCGCCGGCAAATGCGGCAGGCAGACGTTTCACCTTTGTTTCCGGGCAGTGACCTGACAGAAGATATAGTCTAAGCGCAGCACCCAGACTGACAGCACTTCCTGCCGCAAAAGAAGCAATCATGCCCTTTGGCATCCAGTTTTTATAATCCGGTTTCATTTTCCCGTCCTCCTTCAGGCCATGTTCCGGCTCCTCTGTTATGTCGCCCGCATTATCTCCTGCGCCTTCCTTCCGCCGGCACTCTGTATACATCATGGCGATCCTTGCGTCCAGCGCTTTTTCAAATGTTACCTCCCAGCCGTTTTCCTCAAGCCACTGAAGGTACTCTTCCCCGGTCCACTGGTGTTCAAACTTTATGCCGGCAATTTTAAGGATCCCTGACCAGAGCCGGCTTACAGCGCCGCCCCGATGCTCTACGAAATTCGGCGCAATCAGAATGCCGTCGGCACGCAGCACGCGGTCAATCTCCCTCAATGCTTTCTCCGGGTCCGGCATGATGTGGAGGGCGTTGGCAATAATGACAGCATCAAAAGAACAGTCAGGATAGGGGAGCGCCATCCCGTCAGCGACCTCGAACTTGAGACAGGACGGATACACCCCCTTTTCCGCCTCCCGGATCATTCCCTCCGAATAGTCGGTCGCGGTCATGCTTTTTGCGGCAAAGGCCACATGCTTCGCAATCAGTCCCGGTCCGGTCCCGATCTCCAGAACCGCTTTATCCCGGATCACTTCCGGAATCCGGTCGTACATATACTGATATATTTTCCGGTCGGACCGCATCGCTAATTCATAGACCGGCGCGTACAGATCCCATATTTTCTTTTTCATGGTCTTATTTCCTGCACCTGCAACAGGCGATCCCTACTTTCTCGCGAGTACCGTAATCCAAGGTTTTGATCTGTGGTGAGCGGTCCTTACTTCTATGAATCCCGCTGCTTTCAAAGCCGTTTTTATCTCTTTCACCGTATAGCACCGCATCCCGTCTATGATTGACTCGAACTTCTTACCTTCGGGATCTTCTCCGTCAGACTCATTACAGATCAGGAAATATCCGCCGGGTTTCAGTATCCCGGCTGTCCGGGAAAAGCACTGTTCCAGACCTGGCCAGAAATAGACTGTCTCGAATGCTGTTGCAAGATCAAAACTTCCTTCCGGGAGTTCCAGGGACGAAACATCTCCCTGCTGTACGGTACACCGTCCGGCGTCGATCATGGCTCTGTTATATGTCTTCGCCTTTTCTACAGAAAGCGGTGAATAATCAATCGCGGTTACGTGGGCGTCTTTGAACATTTTCAGCATTTCTCCGGCGTTCCGGCCTGCGCCACAGCCAAGATCGACCACCTCTGCGGGTTGAAGTGCCGGCAGATGCGTGACATACTCCCACCACTTTCGCTGTCGCTAAGAAGTGGGGGCTTCCTGTTCGACAGCCCTGATGGGCTGAGCATAAGCAGGCTAACCCCGCGTGTCCCGCGGTTCTTTATAGCCCGGAAACGGGCTGTTTTTCTTTTTACGCTGGCATCAGGATCCTGCGCCCTTCCTCCCGGATATTCACTGCTGCATTCACATCACGGTCCATACAGTTCCCGCATCCGCAGCGATATATCCGCTCGTCGAGCCGCAGCTCTTTCTTCACATGCCCGCATCTGCTGCACATCCTGCTTGATGGGAAAAACCGCCCTACTACGACAAGTTCTTTTCCCCGGTCCTTCAGTTTGTAGCCCAGCATGTTCCGGAAGGCTCCG
>Ga0256404_1007244_pt1 | contig 17701 bp, 13 predicted proteins | sample RumenRJG_01DNA_FD_185990 | JGI IMG/M metagenome (GOLD analysis project Ga0256404, IMG submission 185990) | Bovine rumen microbial communities from Lethbridge, Alberta, Canada - RJG_01 | ecosystem: Host-associated > Mammals > Digestive system > Stomach > Rumen | place: Canada: Alberta | collected...
ACAACGTATCTGAAAAAACAACACATTTGGTGCAGCTTGCACTTTTTACGGCAATAGTAGTATTGCTGGCCATGGTTCCGGGGCTTGGCTTTATACCCATTGGTGTTATTAAGGCTACCACTATCCATATTCCCGTTATTATAGGTGCCATCTTACTTGGACCCAGGCAGGGAGCCTTCTTAGGCTTTATCTTCGGATGTACGAGTTTTATTAATGCGAACATTAATCCTACCATTACATCCTTCTGCTTCTCACCCTTTTATTCAGTGGGAGAAGTACACGGAACACCCTTAAGCCTTGTTATATGTTTCGTGCCCAGGATCCTTATCGGTGTGGTATCTTACTATGTATTTGTGGGATTAAGGAAGCTCTTAAAGAATAATGCTGGGGGACTTTCCGTATCTCTGGCCATAGCAGGAGTCTGCGGTTCCATGACCAATACCTTGCTGGTAATGAACTTTATTTACCTCTTCTTCGGACAGACTTATGCCCAGGTTATAGGCAAGTCTTATGAAGTATTGTACGGGGTGATCTTAGGAGTTATCGGAACCAACGGAGTACCGGAAGCCATAGTTGCCGGCATTATTACAACAGCGGTATGCTCCGTATTCTTCAGATCCAAACTTCTTTCTACGGAAGTAAAAGAGAATAAATAGCAAAAATTACGGGGGACTAAAATATGCTTAAGGGTAAAAATATTGTTTTGGCTGTTACGGGAAGCATAGCGGCATATAAGATGGCAAATGTGGCCAGTGCGCTTGTTAAGCAGCACGCTAATGTTACCGTCCTTATGACTAAGAATGCCACCAACTTTATTAATCCCATTACCTTTGAGACATTAACGGGGAATAAATGCCTGGTGGATACATTCGACCGGAATTTTGAGTATTCCGTGGAGCATGTATCCCTGGCTAATTCTGCAAATCTTGTACTTATCGCCCCGGCTACCGCCAATGTCATAGCAAAACTATCAAACGGCCTGGCTGACGATATGCTTACAACTACAGTTCTGGCATGCAGATGCAAAAAAATTCTTTCTCCGGCCATGAACACAAATATGCTGGTGAATCCCATTACACAAGACAATATAAAGAAACTTAAAAATTACGGTTTTGAAATAATAGAGCCTGACAGCGGAAGACTTGCATGCGGTGATGTTGGATCCGGCAAGCTGCCTTCCGAAGAGGTGCTTTTATCTTATATTTACCGGGAGATAATGTTTGAGAAGGACCTTGCGGGAAAGAAGATACTTATTACCGCCGGTCCAACTATAGAATCTTTAGATCCAGTACGTTTTATATCCAATCATTCCACAGGCAAGATGGGCTATGCCTTAGCGAAGATCTGTGCTTATCGCGGAGGGGATGTTACCCTGGTATCCGGCCGTACTTCACTCCCCGCGCCGGAATTTGTTAATACCATTAATGTAATCTCCGCTGAGGATATGTTTAATGCAGTTGATAAGTATTTCAGAGACATGGACATTATCATAATGTCAGCTGCAGTAGCAGACTATACTCCCGAGACCGTGGCGGATAAAAAAATCAAGAAAAAAGAGGACGGCCTTTCTCTTAAGCTTAAAAGGACAAAGGATATCTTAAAATATGTGGGAGAGAATAAAAAGAAGGGTCAGTTCGTCTGCGGATTTGCTATGGAGACAGATGACCTTATAAATAATGCCACTAAGAAGCTGGAGGCTAAAAATGCTGATATGATCATCGCCAACTCTCTTCGTGAAGCAGGGGCAGGATTCGGTACAGACACTAATATCGTGACATTTATAACTCCTGGTAAGACTCACAGGTTGGATCTTCTTTCCAAAGAAGAAGTATCGGTTCGTATTCTTGATGAGGTAATTAAGTGTACACAGTAGACGGATTCGATTTCAAAACTGAAGAAGAAGCGGAAGCCGCCAAGAAGGAAGTTCAGGCTGTCCGCTATATTAAGGACCGTATCACAGGCATTACTCCCGAGAAGGCAGCTGATGTGTACAACCGTCTGGTAAGGGAAGAGATGCTCTCTACCCCTATTGGTATAGCTTATCTTCGGGAGCTGAGGGAAGAACTGTGCTCTACTCCGGGAGTGGATAAGAATATCCTCCTGCCCATTAAGATCAAAGACGATGTGGTGGTTAAGGAGATCAGCGACCGCACCGGGGGAAGAGAACGGGTTGTTAACAAAAAGGAAGAGAAGAAGAATTACAAGAACAGGTATAGGAATTCTTTTATTATAAATATTATTTTGGTGATAGCGATAATAGTGATGTTTATTATTGTGAGTACCAGTGATAATGTGAATATTGTTAATTACAGGAATAAGATTGTTGATCAGTATGAGGATTGGCAGAGGAATCTTGAGGAACGCGAAAAGAAGATTATTGAGTATGAGAGGAAGTATAATATTACTTCTGATAGATATATGGGTTAGTGAGAAGAGGGGCGCTTAGTATGACCAAGGTTTTGGTAGTTGATGATGAAGACAGGATGCGGAAGCTGGTTAAGGACTTCCTGGAGAAGGAAGGATACAGGGTGCTGGAAGCGGGAGACGGTGAAAGTGCCGTTAATATTTTTTATGAGAATAAGGATCTGGCATTGATTTTGCTGGATGTTATGATGCCCAGGATGAACGGCTGGGAGGTATTAAAGGAGATACGGGCTCAGTCAAAGGTTCCGGTGATCATGCTTACGGCCCTGGGAGAAGAAACGGATGAATTAAAGGGTTTCGAACTGGGAGTGGACGAATATATTACCAAGCCCTTCAGCCCCAAGATCCTTGTGGCCAGAGTAGGTGCGGTTCTTCGAAGAGACAGGACCGAAGAGAATGCCCTGGTTGAAGCCGGGGGCATCACCATAGACAAGGCTGCCCATACGGTGACGGTGGATGGTAAAACCGTGGATATGAGCTTTAAGGAGTTTGAACTCCTTTTATATCTCATGGAGAATGCGGGAATAGTTCTCTCCAGAGAGAAGATCCTTAACAACGTATGGAATTACGATTATTTCGGAGACACAAGAACAGTAGACACCCATATAAAGAAGATCAGGGCCAAACTTCCCGGCAAAGGTGACTGCATTAAAACCATCTGGGGAGTAGGATATCGTTTTGAGGCATAGTATGCAAAAATCAAAAAATTACAAGCTTCCGGCAGTGATCGCTTTGATCATAGTGGCACTTATCGGAGTCTATCTTCTTGTAAGTACCGTTTTCTTTGAAAGATACCTTTTATCCAGAAAACAGACCATGCTGGAGCAAAGCTTCTACGAAGTTCGTCAAACAATAGATACTGCAACTACCGCGGATATTCTTTCCGAGTTTGAGAAACTAATGACCAACTCAGGAATATCCGTTATTTTGTTGGATGCATCAGGAGAAGTGATCGCATCCGGCACCACCAACGTTAATCCCTTGAGGAACCAGTTCTTCGAGGCTGTGCTCTCCGCCAGGACCGGGGAGAATACCATAGCCAGGACCCAGGACTATTTCATACAGAGACTTACCGATACTGAAAAGGGGACGGATTATCTGGTTTTATGCGGCTCTGCATCGGATAATACCTTTATAATGCTTAGGGTTACCATTGAAAGCATTCGTGAAAGCGTGGAGATGGCCAATACCTTCCAGGCCTCCATTATCATAATCCTGACCGTAATCTGTATACTCATTGTCTTTATAGTATGGAAACTCAGGGCGGCCAACATTAAGCTGGAACGGGATATTGAGGAAGCCAACCAGATAGATGAGATGCGAAGAGAGTTCCTGGCAAATGTGTCCCATGAATTAAAGACCCCCATTGCCCTTATACAGGGCTACGCCGAAGGCCTTAAGGAAGGTGTGGCAAATGATGAAAAAAGTCGGGAAGAGTACTGTGATGTCATTATTGATGAATCTGCAAGGATGAACCAGATGGTTAGGCAGCTTCTTAATCTTAACAGGATTGAATCCGGTACCGAGACCCTTACCATGGAGCGGTTTGATATATGCGAGCTCCTTTCCAGCAAGATCACCTCATTTGCGGTGAAGGCCGAACAATCAGGCATAAAGATCCGCCTCCTCAACGAGGACAGCTGTTACGTCTGCTCTGATGCCTCAAAGGTGGAAGAGGTAATAGACAACTATCTTTCAAATGCCTTTGATCATGCTGCCGGGGAGAAGATAATCGAGATATCGGTACGTAGAAATGAAAAGACCACACGGGTTAATATCTTTAATACCGGGGATAATATACCGGAAGAGGATTTGGATAAGATCTGGATCAAGCTCTACAAGGTGGACAAGGCCCGGACCAGGCAGTTTGGAGGATACGGTCTGGGATTATCCATCGTAAAAGCCATACTTACAGAGCTTAAGGGGGCTTACGGAGCAGAGAATTGTGACAATGGGGTGAATTTCTGGTTTGAGATTGATAATGGATAAAAATGTCTTGTCATTACTGTAAACAAATGCTACATTTATTATATGAAAAAGAAGATTTGTATAGTCATGGCATGTCTCATGATATTCTCCGCAGCGGGATGTGCTAAGGCCGTAAAACTTACAACCGAAGAGCAGGCATTGATAGCTGAGTATTCTTCCTATATTTTGATGAAGCATTCGAAGCAGAATTCTTCCCTTCTTCTTTCCAAAGAGAAGCTGGAGAAAGAAGTAGCTTTCAGGGAGGCGCAGGATAAGAGAGCAGCAGATCGAAAAGCCGCCGTAGAAGCAGCGTCGACCGCATCATCAGCTAATCCCTCCTCAAGTGCGGAACAGGGAAGCAGCTCAGGAAGCTCGCAGGGCAGTCCGGCTTCATCTGCCGCTTCTCCCGGAGAGATAGTACCTGCAACAGCAAATGTGTCCATGACGGATGCTATAGGAGTAAGCGGTCTTGATTTTACCTATAAGGGTTATGATGTAACGGATTATATTCAGGGCTCAGCATTTTCGGTTAATGCAAGTCCCGGCAAGAGGCTGGTGGTTATGAACTTTACTGTCAGCAACACCACCGATAAAGAGATCGTTTGTGACCTTAAGTCTTCCAAGACCAGGTTTAAGGGCTACTTTAACGGGAAGATGTTAAGTCCATTGGGTACCGCATTTTTGCCGAATGATATAGCTTCATTTGATAAGAACACCAAGATTAAAGCCAAGGGAAAAGAAGACTGTGTATTGGTATTTGATATTCCCAAAGACCTGGCTGATTCCCTGACGGAAGTTAAGCTGTCAGTCACTAAAGACGGGGATTCCGGCACATCGACCGTGGGGATTTAAGTTAGGAATTTTCTAAAAATACTAATAATTCAAAAGATTTATCAAAATAATTATTTTTTTTCTGTCATTTTTGATTAATATGTGTTATACTATACAAAGATATATTATCGGACACCGAGGGAGGAAGGTTTAATGGATACAAATATTCTGCTTGAGAGCGGTACTAATGAAATTGAGGTACTTGAATTCACTTTGGGGAACAACCATTACGGCATTAACGTAGCTAAGATTAAGGAGATTCTTTCATATCAGCCCATAACCCCGGTACCTAATGCACATCCCTGTGTAGAAGGAATATTTATGCCGCGTGATTTGATGATTTCGGTTATCAATCTTAAACGCTGCATCGGTATTAACGAGGACGATACGGAAGGATTATTTATAATCACTAACTTCAATAAATTGAATATTGCTTTCCATGTAGATTCCGTTATCGGAATTCACAGAGTTTCATGGGCAGATATCATTACACCTGATGCCACTATTAATACTGAGGAAGCCGGAGTATCCACCGGTGTTATCAAGATAGAGGATAAACTTATTGTTATTCTCGACTTCGAGAAGATCGTTACAGACATCAGCCCCGAGACAGGACTTCGTGTATCTGATATTGAGACTGTTAACGAAGACGTGGACAGAAAAGATTGTCCGATTCTTATTGCAGAGGATTCACCCCTTCTTTCTAAGCTTATTACAGACTGCCTGAAGAAGGCCGGATATGTACAGCAGATCGTTAAACCTAACGGTCAGGAAGCTTGGGATACTATTTGTGAACTTCATGATTCGGGCCAGCTTTATGATAAGGTACACTGTATCATTACCGATATTGAGATGCCTATGATGGACGGTCACCGTCTTACCAAGCTTTGCAAGGAAGACCCGGATATTCAGAAGATTCCGCTTGTTATATTCTCATCTCTTGTAAATGATGAGATGAGGCGTAAGGGTGAACAGCTTGGAGCAGATGCACAGCTTACAAAACCTGAGATAGGAAAACTTGTAGATGCTATCGACGGACTTATTAAAAAATACAGAGTAAAATAGTATTAAGGCTATTATTATCCCCATGGGCCTCGCTCATGGGGATTTTAGAATAACTACCTGGGGGTCGCTATGGCTAAACAAAGCAACGAAGAATATTTGGAGAATCTGTTGGGACAGGTCTCAAAATATACATCCGACGAGGATTTCTTGAATGAGCTTGACGGAGATTTTCCTGAGCTTAATGATGAGAAGTTCATGGAGCAGTATGCTGAGGATATTGATAATGTATTTGAAGAAGGATACGTTGATAAGACCCTTGGAATGGGCAAGCATAAACCCACCGCAGGAGCTACGGACCTCTTTGGAGTTGATAAGCTTATCGATGAAGCTGTAGCCGAGTCTTCTGCTGAACCCGGAAGTGCGGATATTCCCGATATTCCTGACCTGCCGGATATTCCGGAATTGTCGGAGATTCCTGACCTGCCGGATGTTCCTGATATCGGAGAGGTTCCCGATCTGCCGGATGTTCCTGATATTTCTTTGGACAGTGCCGATGATATTAATACGGATAGTCTTGATACTGCCGGCGATCTGGGTGATTTAGGCGATCTTGGCGATCTTGGTGATCTTGGTGATTTGGGAGACTTAGGAGATTTAGGAGATTTGGGTGACCCGGGTGAGGTCAGCGGATCAAGTGATGCTGGTGATTTAGGTGATTTAGGTGACTTAGGAGACTTAGGCGACTTGGGCGACCTTGGTGATGTGGCTGACCTGGATAATCTCGGGGGCGGTGACGGCGCCGAAGCAGGAGATGCCGGTGTCAGTGATGAACTTGCAAGTTTATTTGATGAGACAGAGGATTTTACGGCTACCGATCTTTCTGATGAAGGGGCTGTATCCGATCTTGTCAGCAGCGATTCGGATCTCTCTGACCTGGCTGATATGCTTTCATCAGAAGGCGGAGATGAGAGTCTTGATATATTTGACGGACTGGAAGGTTTGGACGATTCCTTTAATAACGGCGAGGAAATGTCCATGGACGACCTTCTGGGTGAATTAGGCGGAGAAGGGGCATCAGCACCTGCTGCCGAAGAAGGCGGTGAGGAGAAGCCTGCCAAGAAGAAGAAGGGAGGACTCTTCGGCTTTATTGCAGCCATATTTGAGTCTGCCAACGCCCAGGATGATGAGCCTGAGCTGACCAAGGAAGAGAAGGAAGCCTTAAAAGAAGAGAAGAAGAAGGCAAAAGAAGAGAAGAAGGCTCTTAAGGCTGAGAAAAAGAAAGCCAAGGAAGAGAAGAAGAAGGCAAAGGAAGCGGCCAAACCCAAGAAGGAGAAGAAACCCAAGGAGGAAGGCCCCCAGGAGAAGGGCAAGCCTCTGCCTAAGCTTAAGACCATTCTTATTTTCCTGCTGGCAGCATCCATTGTGGTTCTCTTTAAGTTCGGAATGGATTACCTCTCCTACAACATGATGGTGGGTAATGCCAAATCTGCTTTTACTAACAGCAGTTTTACCGAAGCTTATAACATCATTAACGGATATAAGGTAAAGCCTGCAGAGCAGAAGCTTCAGAAGCAGATAGTTTTAGTTAATAAACTGTATAAGCATTTGAATTCATATGAGAATCTTATTCAGATAAAGATTTATACCCAGAGTTTAAATGAGCTGCTTGACGGTGTTAAGCAGTATGATGAGGGTGTAAAGGAAGCTGAAGAACTGGGAGTTAAAGAGCAGTATGATATTATCCTGGATAAGCTTTCTTCCAGACTGATAAGCGGTTTCGGCATGGGACTGAGCCGGGCAAGAGAGATTATAGCTTATAATGACGAAGTTCTTTATTCCAGAGCTATATATGATACCGTTTCAGAAAAATACGGAGCTGACGCAAAATAGGTAAAAGGAGTTAAAGTCATTGATTTCAATAATAGATTATGATGCCGGGAATATTAAAAGCGTAGAGAAGGCTTTTAATCATTTCGGGTGTGAGGTTTCCCTTACCAGGGATGCCGAAGATATCCTTGCATCGGACAAGGTTATTCTGCCGGGAGTGGGATCTTTCGGAGATGCCATGAACCAGCTGGAGAAGTACGATCTTATAGGAGTTATTAAAGATTTTGCAGCCACAGGCAAGCCATTCCTCGGAATCTGCCTGGGGCTTCAGCTTTTATTTGAGGAAAGTGAAGAATCACCGGGAGTTACCGGTCTTTCTTTGCTTAAAGGAAAGATTTTAAGATTTCCCGAAAAGGAAGGCTTTAAGATCCCCCAGATAGGGTGGAATTCCCTGGATCTTAAGAATAATGGACGTTTGTTTAAAGGGATAGAAAACGGATCCTTTGTTTACTTTGTTCATTCTTATTATCTTAAGGCTGATGATCCCGGGATAGTTACCGCCACCAGTGAGTATGCCGCCAGGGTTGATGCCTCTGTGGAGAGCGGTAATATTTTTGCCTGTCAGTTCCATCCGGAGAAAAGTTCTGATGTGGGGCTGACTATACTTAAGAATTTTATTGATCTGTAGGTGTGATTATGCATACAAAGAGAATAATCCCCTGTCTGGATGTTAATGCCGGCAGGGTGGTAAAAGGGGTTAATTTTGTAGATCTGAAAGATGCGGGAGATCCGGTGGAGATCGGTGCCGCCTATGATAAAGAGGGAGCAGATGAGCTGGTATTTTTGGATATTACAGCATCATCGGATGCCAGAAAAACCGTGGTTGACATGGTAAGAGCAGTTGCATCCAGAGTATTTATCCCCTTTACCGTGGGAGGTGGAATCAGGACGGTTGATGATTTCAGAGAACTTCTTCGTGAAGGGGCAGATAAGATATCCGTTAACTCCGCTGCCATTATGAATCCCAATCTGGTAAGTGAGGCTGCTTACAAGTTCGGAAGCCAGTGTGTAGTGGTTGCCATTGATGCCAAGAGGCGGTCTGACGGTTCGGGCTGGAACATTTACAAGAACGGCGGAAGAGTGGACATGGGAATAGATGCAGTGGAGTGGGCCATGAAGGTCTGTGAACTGGGAGCCGGAGAGATCCTACTTACCAGTATGGACTGTGACGGTACCAAGAACGGGTATGATATTGAGCTTACCAGGACCATAGCTGACAATGTCAGTGTACCGGTTATAGCATCGGGAGGAGCCGGCAGGCTGGAGCATTTCTATGATGCAGTGGAAGAGGGCCATGCTGACGCAGTGCTGGCTGCATCGCTCTTTCACTATAAAGAATTGTCTATCAAAGAAGTGAAGGAATACTTAAAGGGCAGGGGTGTATCAGTAAGACTTTAAACACCACTTTGATTGACACACAGGGCATTTTGATTTAGAATTATAGGCATGAAAAAAAGCAGTTTCTTGAAGTATTTTATAGCTCTGGCAGTAATCATCGGATTAGGTGCCTTTTCGTTGTATTTATCAGTTGGGGATGAAGTATCGAGTGTAGTTGATGCCCTGCTTTCAGTTAAGCCGGGTTTTCTTTTGATTATGCTCGCACTGATGATAGGCTATTATATTATTGACGGTCGGATAATGCAGGTCATTGCCCGGCAATACAACCCTGCTTATACCTTAAAACAGGGCTTTGTTAATAATATGGTGGGGATCTTCTTCAGTGACCTTACCCCGTCTGCCACCGGCGGACAGTTTGCCCAGGTTTACGTTTTCCGTCATCAGGGCATCTCCGGTACCTGCGCATCCGGAATTCTTATTATGGCCCTTATTTCCTACCAGATAGTAATAGTGGGATATGCGGCTGTCAGTATGCTGCTTCAGGCACCCCTTATCTTTTCGGGTGGTGTGGGAACCTGGCTTATTGCTGTTGTGGGATTTGCGGTTAATATCGGAGTTACCGTGGTGCTTTTTTTCGGCTCTACTTCCAAGCGGGTACAGAAGTTTATTCTGGAACTGTGTATAGGCGGGCTGGCTAAGATTCATATTGTTAAGGATTATGATAAGACTTCTAAAGAGATTAAGGGTGTTTTCAGGGAATTTCGCCATAACTCCAAGGAACTCTTTGCAAATAAGAAACTCTTTTTTGACACCCTGTTTCTGAATGCTCTGAAGCTTACCTTGCTGTATTCCGTACCATATTTTGCATTTCTTTCGGTGGGGGCTAAGCTTGAGATAGGGCAATTTCCTGGACTTCTTGCCCTTGCCAGTGCCGTGACCATGTTTAATACATTTATGCCTATTCCGGGGGCCAGCGGCGGTTCGGAAGGGTCTTATATGCTCTTATACAGTTATCTTGGAGGATACCTTGCGTCATCATCCATGCTGATATGGAGGGTGATTACCTTTTACTTCGGACTTATTATGGGAGCAGTGATCTTAATCGCTTCTAAGGATGTAAGGGGTTACCGCGGCCAGGAGAGCGTTAAGGAAGATATTGAAGAGATAAAAGAGTATGAAGAAAAAGAAGAAATTAAAGAAAATACGTAGATTGGGGATTAGGCTTTGAATTCAAAAATATTGACGATTATGGTGCCGTGTTATAACTCGGCACCTTTTATGGGCAAATGTATAGAGTCTCTGGTGCCGGGAGGAGAGGATGTAGAGATTCTGGTTATCGATGACGGATCACCCACTGATAATACATGGGAGATCGCTTCAGATTACGAGAAACGCTACCCCGGCATTATCCGGGCCATCCATCAGGAGAACGGAGGATACGGCGAAGCAGTTAATACCGGCATGCGGGAGGCTGTGGGTACATATTTTTGTATCATGGACGCAGATGACTCTGCCAATACCAAGGCACTTCTTAAGATAATTAACAGGTTAAAGTCGTTAGAGAAGGCAGGCACACCGGCAGATCTCTTTCTGGTTAACTATATTTATAAAAAAGAGGGAACCAAGAATGTTCGTATGGGTCTTAAGGGAGCCTTTGAGACAGACAAGCTTCTGACCTGGGAGGAGACAGGACGTTTTGCCCTTACCCAGTATCTTATGATCCATAACCTCATTTACAGGAAAGAGGTTCTGGATAAGACTGGTCTGAAGCTGCCCTCACATGTATGTTATTCCGATAATCTTATAGTTATGTGCCCCCTGCAGCATGTAAAGAGCATTTACTATATGGATGTGGATTATTACTATTACACCATAGGCCGTCCGGATCAGTCCGTAAATGAGTCCGTTCAGATTAAGCAGCTGGACCAGCAGCTCTTTATCACCAGGCTTGTTATAGACAGCTTTTCCGAGATGGATCATAAGAAGCTTCCGAGGAAACTTTATAACTACATGGTTCGTAATCTGGCTCTGGTGCTTTCCACCACCTCTACCTTTCTCTATCTAAGAAATGCACCGGGGGACATAGAAGAGAAGAAGGCCATCTGGGACTACGCAAAGGAGAAATGCCCGGATTCCTACGGAAGACTTCGGCATAGATTTGTTTCCAGATGGGTTAATATTCCCGGAAGCATAGGAAGAAAGATCTCCATCTGGGGTTACAACTTTACAAATAATACGCTGAATTTCAGGTAGTTTTATTATGGGAATGATAGATAATGACTGGCTTCCGGCATTAAAAGAAGAGTTCGGAAAGCCCTATTACAAGGATTTATACGGCTTTGTAAAGAAGGAATATTCCACTCATGTGGTTTATCCTCCGGCAGATGACATTTTTAATGCATTTCATTTTACCCCTTTGTCGGAAGTGAAGGTAGTTATCTTAGGCCAGGATCCCTATCACAACGAGAACCAGGCCCACGGATTGTCTTTTTCCGTTCCGTGTCTCAAAAGGAGATACCTCCATCATTGCAGAATATCTACAAGGAGCTTCAGGATGACCTGGGCTGCTATATCCCTAATAACGGATATCTGGAGAAATGGGCCAGACAGGGGGTTTTGCTTCTAAATACGGTGCTCACCGTCCGGGCCCATGCGGCTAATTCACATCAGGGCAAGGGCTGGGAGATCTTTACCGACGCAGTGATTAACGCGGTGAATGCTCAGGATCGGCCCATAGTATATCTCCTGTGGGGAACTCCCGCCAGACGGAAGGCACCTATGCTTACCAATCCTAAGCATTTGATCCTGGAAGCACCCCATCCATCGCCCCTTTCGGCCTACCGCGGCTTCTTCGGATGCAGGCATTTCTCCGCCTGCAACCGCTTCCTTGAGGAGCACGGCTCAGAACCCATAGATTGGCAAATAGAAAATATATAAAATGACCCGTCGGGTCATTTTTTATATAAGGAGACAGGGGACGGTTCTCTGTCTCCTTTTAAGATTTCAGCATTATCAAGGGTTTGCAAAAGGAGACAGAGAACCGTCCCCTGTCTCCTAATTTTTATATTTAATTAATTGTATAATTTGCAGTTTTAGCATATAATGTGGATTTGAGAGTAAAGGAGTTACGAAATGGCTGATACGAAAGTATATACATTGGGTATTGATATAGGGTCTACTACGGTTAAGGTAGCTCTTCTTGACCCTGAGAAGAATCTTGTTTTTTCTGACTATAAGAGGCACTTTGCCAATATTCAGGAGACCTTGTCGTCTCTCGTTTCCGATGCTTTTAATCTGGTTGGGGAAGTTCGTGTTTCTCCCATGATTACTGGATCAGGGGGTCTTACCCTGGCTAATCATTTAAAAGTTCCCTTCGTTCAGGAGGTTATATCGGTAGCATCAGCTTTAGAGAAGAATTGTCCCAAGACAGATGTGGCTATAGAACTTGGCGGTGAGGATGCCAAGATCATTTATTTCCAAGGAACAAATGTAGAGCAGCGTATGAACGGAATCTGTGCCGGCGGTACAGGTTCATTTATAGACCAGATGGCTTCCCTTATTCAGACAGATGCCTCCGGTTTAAATGAGTACGCTAAGAATTACAAGGCCATTTACCCCATAGCTGCACGATGCGGTGTGTTTGCAAAGACGGATATCCAGCCCCTTATAAATGAGGGTGCCACCAAGGAAGACTTATCAGCTTCCATCTTCCAGGCAGTTGTTAATCAGACCATAAGCGGTCTGGCCTGCGGTAAGCCCATCAGAGGTCATGTGGCATTCTTAGGAGGTCCCCTTCATTTCCTGTCTGAGCTTAGGAACGCTTTTATAAGGACACTGAACTTAGATGAGGAACACACCATTATCCCTGAGAATTCTCACTTGTTTGCGGCTATAGGTTCCGCCTTAAATGCGGACGTTATGAATGCCATCAGTCTTTCTCAGCTTAACGAGCGCCTTTCTTCCAAAATCAAGATGGAATTTGAGGTTGAAAGAATGCAGCCTCTCTTTGCGGACCGGAAGGAATATGATGAGTTCAAAGAAAGACACAGCAGATCTTCAGTTAAGACCGGGGATCTGTCATCATACAGGGGGAACTGTTATCTGGGAATCGATGCAGGCTCCACCACTACCAAGACTGCCCTCATAGGTGAAGACGGAAGCCTTCTCTATTCATTTTATGACAATAATAACGGAAGCCCTCTTGCTACGGCTATCCGTTCCATTAAGGAAATATACAGCCTGCTCCCGGAAGGAGCAAGCATAGTTCATTCCTGCTCCACAGGTTACGGAGAAGCCCTTATTAAGGCTGCCCTGATGCTGGAAGAAGGAGAAGTCGAGACTGTAACCCATTATTATGCAGCTTCATTTTTTGACCCGGAAGTCGACTGCATCCTGGATATTGGCGGCCAGGACATGAAGTGCATTAAGATTAAGAATAATACGGTTGATTCCGTCCTGTTAAATGAGGCTTGTTCCTCAGGCTGCGGGTCATTTATAGAGACCTTTGCCAAGTCCTTAAGCTACGATGTTAAGGATTTTGCCAAGGAAGCCCTCTTTGCCGCACACCCCATTGACCTGGGAACCAGATGTACTGTATTTATGAATTCAAAGGTTAAGCAGGCCCAGAAGGAGGGAGCCTCTGTAGCGGACATTTCCGCCGGTCTGGCTTATTCCGTTATTAAGAATGCCTTGTACAAGGTTATTAAGATAGCTGATGCTGCGGACCTTGGAAGTAATATAGTGGTTCAGGGAGGTACCTTCTATAATGACGCTGTCCTTCGAAGCTTTGAGACTATATCCGGCTGCGAAGCGGTGCGGCCTGATATAGCAGGAATCATGGGAGCCTTCGGAGCAGCCCTTGTGGCTAAGGAACGCTACGAGGAAGATAAGAATACCACCATGCTTTCCATCGAGGAGATTAATGCCCTGACTTACGAGACAGAGCTTAAACGCTGCGGTAAATGTACCAATAACTGCATGCTTACCATTAATCATTTCTCAGGCGGAAGACAGTATATCACCGGTAACCGCTGTGAGAGAGGACTGGGAGAAGACCATGTTAAGAATAATCTGCCAAACCTCTTTGACTACAAGAATAAGAGAGTATTCGGCTACAAGCCTTTAAAGACTGATGAGGCTAAGAGGGGAACAGTGGGTATCCCCAGAGCGCTTAACATTTACGAGAATTATCCCTTCTGGTTTACCTTCTTTACGAAACTGGGCTACAAGGTGGTTTTATCCCCGGTTTCAAGCAGGAAGATATACGAGATGGGTATCGAATCCATACCCAGCGAAAGTGAGTGTTATCCCGCCAAGCTGGTACATGGTCATATTATGTGGCTTATAAAGCACGATGTGGATTTTATTTTCTATCCCTGTATTCCTTATGAGAGAAAGGAATTCTGTGATGCAAACAACCATTACAACTGTCCCATCGTTACCAGCTACGCCGAGAATATCAAGAATAACGTGGAGGAGATCACATCAGGCAAAGTCCGCTTTATGAATCCCTTCATGTCCCTGGGAAGCAAAGAAGCCGTCAGCGCCAGACTTGTGGAGGAGTTCTCCTTTAAGATTCCCCGCCAGGAGATAGAAGAGGCGGTAAATGAAGCCTGGGAAGAGATGGCCAGAGCCCGTTTTGACATTCAAAAGAAGGGCGAGGAAACCCTGAAGTTTATTAAGGAAAAGGGTATTAAGGGCATCGTTCTTGCAGGACGCCCCTACCATATCGATTCGGAGATCAATCACGGCATACCGGAGATGATCAATTCCTTCGGCCTGGCTGTACTTACTGAGGACTCCATCAGTCATCTGACTGAGGTTGAGAGACCCCTGATAGTTCTGGACCAGTGGATGTACCACTCCAGACTTTATGCTGCAGCCAACTATGTAAAGACTCAGGATAATCTTGAACTTATCCAGCTGAATTCCTTCGGCTGCGGCCTCGATGCCGTAACCACGGATGCCGTAAATGATATCCTGACTAATTCGGGAAAGATATATACCTGCCTTAAGATAGACGAGGTTAATAACCTGGGTGCTGCAAGAATAAGGCTTAGATCCCTTCTTTCAGCCGTCCGCGTTCGTGACAGGAAGAACAGGGAGAGAAAGATCGTATCCGCTGCTCATAAGAGGGTGCTGTTTACTGAAGAGATGAGGGAAAATTATAATATCTTATGTCCTCAGATGTCGCCTATTCATTTTGATATGGTGGCTACGGCCTTCAGAAACTGCGGATATAATATAGTTCTCCTTGATAATGACAACAGGACAGCTATCGATGTTGGCTTAAAATACGTTAATAATGATGCCTGCTACCCGTCACTGCTGGTTGTGGGACAGATTATGGATGCTGTTCTTTCCGGTCAGTATGACATGACCAAGACAGCAGTTATAATTACACAGACAGGAGGGGGATGCCGTGCTTCCAACTATATCGGCTTTATAAGACGTGCCCTTGCTAAGGCAGGATATCCTGATGTACCGGTAATTTCCCTGAACTTAAGTTCACTGGAGTTCAACCCGGGATTTAAGGTGACCCTGGAGATGCTGCAAAAGGGCTTGTATGCCGTAGTATTCGGAGATATCTTCATGAGATGCCTCTATAAGGTGCGCCCTTATGAGATCACTCCCGGATCGGCGGATGCCCTCCACCGCAAATGGGTTAAGAGGTGCAATGCATTTTTATCAAAGGGAAAGCATATTTCCCACAACATGTATAAAAGGATCTGCCGCAGTATTATCAGGGATTTTGATAATTTGCCCATACATGAGGATATGGTTAAACCCAAGGTGGGTATAGTAGGAGAGATTCTTGTTAAGTTTTCGCCTACAGCCAATAACCATCTTGTGGAGCTCCTTGAGAAAGAAGGGGCAGAGGCAGTGGTACCGGACCTTTTGGATTTCTTCCTTTACTGCTTCTATAACCAGAGATTTAAAGCTGATAAACTGGGAGCCAAGAAGTCTTCCACTATTAAGACCGATATGGGTATCAGGTTCTGTGAGTGGCTGAGAAAGGCTGCGAGACAGGAACTTATGAAGAGTAAGCGTTTTATGCCGCCCTCATATATCAAAGATACTGCCGAACTGGCCAAGCCTATAGTATCCCTGGGTAACCAGACCGGTGAAGGCTGGTTCTTGACAGGAGAAATGGTGGAACTGATACACAGCGGTGTTAACAATATCGTATGCACCCAGCCCTTTGCCTGCCTGCCTAATCATATCGTGGGCAAGGGAGTTATAAAAGAGCTTCGCCGCCAGTATCCGGAGTCTAATATTATCGCTATCGATTATGATCCCGGAGCCAGCGAAGTTAACCAGCTCAATCGTATTAAGCTGATGCTTTCCACCGCTCAGAAAAATATGAAGAAATGATTGTAAGTTTTCAACAAAAGAGTCCCACTTGGGACTCTTATTTTTTTAAAAGGAGACAGGGGACGGTTCTCTGTCTCCTTTTAAGAATTCAGTAAAATCAAGGGTTTGAGAAAGGAGACAGAGAACCGTCCCCTGTCTCCTTTTGTTTGACAATAACCCTTAAAGACTCTATAATTGTAGTGTTAATGATTTAATGGCATACTATGTATTTTTGGAGATAAATTACTATGAATTTGTTAAACAAAATGGAGCGGAAACTTGGCAGATACGCCATTCCCAACCTCCCCAAATGGATGATAGGAACATACATTATCGGATACATACTGTATTACATGTTTCCCCAGAGCATGGTCTATATCATGCTGGAGCCTGCCCTTATATTACAGGGCCAGGTTTGGAGGCTTATTTCATGGATCTTTGTGCCCCCAACCACAACCAATATATTCTTCGTGCTGATCATGCTCTTTTTCTATTATTCCATCAGTAGCACGCTGGAGCAGACCTGGGGAGCCTTTCGGTTTAATTTCTACATTTTTTCCGGCCTTATATTTATGATACTGGGTTCCTTTATCCTTTACGTGGTATCGGGAGGCGGATACGGAGTAGGATTTTTCTTCTCCACACATTATATAAACCTGGCTATTTTCCTGGCATTTGCGGCTACATATCCGGATATGCAGGTTATGCTGTATTTCCTGATCCCCTTAAAGATCAAATGGCTGGCCATACTTGACGTTGCCATTATTCTCTGGGATTTCATCAGGGTTAATTACTGGGCCAACAGGGTGGCCATTATCGCTTCTTTGCTTAATTTCCTGATATTCTTTACTTTATCCAGAAAGTATAAGAGCGGAGCTACCCCTATATTACAAGG
>Ga0256404_1007247_pt1 | contig 17698 bp, 19 predicted proteins | sample RumenRJG_01DNA_FD_185990 | JGI IMG/M metagenome (GOLD analysis project Ga0256404, IMG submission 185990) | Bovine rumen microbial communities from Lethbridge, Alberta, Canada - RJG_01 | ecosystem: Host-associated > Mammals > Digestive system > Stomach > Rumen | place: Canada: Alberta | collected...
AAAGCATTGGCAAAATCTCCAGGGAGGATTTCAATCGGATCAAAATTAAAAAGCATATTCTTAACAAATTCCTTGTTTATAAGTCTCTGACCGCTCCTTTTGTTGGAGTGATGAGAAAAGACAAGGTCTTTCTCATCCAGGTTCTGAAGCAGAAAATCCACATCCGCACAATTGTATATCATCATATCACCCCTTAATCTAGCCTTTTAATCTTATAGTGTACTTTGATGGCCCATCAGTTTTTGAATGCTCTACAGTGATTTTAACGAAGGATCCTATGAAATTTTCCAAACCTTTAACGGTACAGCAGAATATGGCCTCTTCATCATCAGGGCTTTTATCAAGCAGCCTGCATAGGCATATGCCCTCATGAACCTGTCTGATTACTTCACATTCTATTGGAGAATTTTGACTTACAAATAAGAATTTAACACTTTTTCTATTCATTCTATCCATTTTACTCATGATTTAAACCTTTAAATTTTTTAATAACTCGTCAACAATCTTTTTTAATTCTTCACTCGTTCATTAAATCAAATCTCAATTCACCTCGGCATAATATAGTTGTAACGCTTTTATAGCGCATTGATTTAAAAAATTAAAAAATTTAAAAATGATTAATATGTCTGAAGGAAGGCACAAATTCCGGATGGTACATGTCAACATATCCTCCAAAGATTCCTGTACTATTTTCATCATTGTAATAGCCAATCTCAAAGCAGCAGCTGCTATCTTCAGAATCATCATATTCGAATTGGGGACTGTACAATGCTAAATCGATGCCGATTTCATTTTCATAATGATAATCGCTATAATCAGGACCATAATCACAGTCATCTTCTTCAAAGCCTTCGATAGCATCATAAAGATCAGCATACTCCTGAATACGCTCTTCAACAAGAGAATTAAACCTCTCAGCATAAAAAGCAGTTTCCAGGATACTCTCCTCAATAAGAGAATTAAACATTTCAGCTTCCAGGGCTTGTTCTTCGATAATGGAATCCCGAATATCCTCTTTCAAAAGATATTCCTCGATAAGAGAGTTAAGGCTTTCATCTTCTAGGAAATGATCCTCAGGCATGTCTGCTTCCAGAAAATGATTCTCAATAGAATTTAACGGTTTCTCTTCAAGGAAATGCTCCTCCAATTGAGAATAAAGCATCTCCTCCAATTGAGAATTAAGCATCTCCTCTTCAAGGAAATGGTCTTCGATCATGTCTTCAAATGCATTTTTTTCATTCTCTTTTCCAGGTATAAAAATATGTTCTCTCATTTCTGCTTGTGATGATGTATGATTTCGACTCTCAGTGTGCATTTTTATTTTTATTTCAATACTGTTATTTATTTTCATAGTAATCCATAATATGTTAAAAAATTCACATGTCCTGATACGGACGAAAGAAAATTCAAACATTCCATATCCAGATAAACTACTGGAGCGCTAGTCCAGTTTAAGATACAATCTGGTTTAAGAACAATTCAAAATAATACTCCATGGCGATGAGGTAAAGGCCACAGTCATAATGTTTCTGAATCGCATCCATCTCGTAACTATTTATAATAGCATTATTGTAGTTCATATAAAAATCTTCAATATCTATGCTAGAATCGGACATTAAGTACCTCCTAATGGTGTGTTCGTATAAAAACTCGTTTCAATATTTAATTCAATTATAATCTTTGTGTCACATAATAATCTTAATTAAATTGAGCTCGGGTACTTTTGAACCACTAAAATGAAGCGTGGGTTTGGTGTGTGCGTAATTAACTATGTCATGGTAATGTTTGTTTATGGTAGTCGACTATCGGTGTACAAGTAACTTATTACTTTTTTTTTAGCTAGTAACTTTATTTATGTATTTTCTAGTATTTATATTTTTTGGTTTATCCATATAAAATTTTTAGAATAGGTCTTTCCATTAAGTTGTTGTAACGCTTTTGGAAAATGCAAATATAAAAAATTAAATACTTATAATAAAAATAGAATTAAACAAAGATTGAGGGGGAATTTTAATGATAGGCGATGATGACTTTTTCATGCAGAATTCAGACTATCACTATGGGGCCAGCGATGTAGAAAAGATGTATGGAAGAAGCTACAATAATGATTCAGCCCTTATTGGAGGATATGATTCAAGCAGCAGTGGAAGATATGAATCCAGCAGCAGTGCAAGCTCTGGAAATGATACCGATTATGGAAAGTACTGCCTTGTAGGACTTATGATTTTTATTGCAATAATACTCATGGTAGCTGTTGTCGTGCCTGCAGTTACTGAATCCATGGCTAATTCAGTTACCATAGAGGATTTGAACATTACAAGATACATACATTCCTCACAATATGATTCAAAAGTATATAGTGATACAGGATATGAGGTCACATACAATCAAAAAAGCTATGGAGACCATGTCACAAATCTGATTTTCTACTCAAAAAAAGGAAAAGTTCTGCACAATGACAGCGAGTACATAGGAGAGCACCATCTAGAGGATGTGCCTTATTACGTGGATTTAGACGAAAAAGCGGATTATGCAGTTTTTGAAGTATACAGAAACAACAAATATGGCAAGTGCATATACCGTGAAAGAGTCGATGTTGACAATAAAAATGTGAAAAAGGAGTTTATTAATTACGACAGCATGTATTACGGATGAAACACCTTTTAAAAAATTAAGACTGTATTAAAAGGGAAAACAGCTTAAAAATAATTAAGACTGTATTAAAAGGGAAAACTGTTTAAAAATAGTTATAAAATATTAAAAATTTTTTTAATGTGAAATATTTATTTGATTCTAAATAAAAATTCTATCATATAATAATGATAATAATATAGTGGTGAGAAAATGGCAGAAGACAAAATCACATTTGAAGATGTTAAGGAATATGAAGGCCTATTCTCCATAGCCCCTTCATTTCTATTAGAAGGCATGATCCGAAGAAATTCCAATCTAGTATTAAAATTCAAAGGCCCTGTTAAATCCTACCTTAATAAGCTCACCCCAGATCAAAGGCATAAATTATCTCTCATTCTTGATTCTGAAATATCCGATTTGCAGGAGATTATGGCAGAATCATACCAAAAAACTCATAAAAAACAATTCAAGCTATTGGCTAGCCCCCAGGCAACACCTTTCATTGAAAAGAACCTGGTTGAATTGAAAAAATTAGTTTAATCATGGAAACATACATAAAAATAGCTAAATCTAAAAAGACAAGCAACTAATTGAAATAATTTTTCAACCCCCTAATAAAAAAGAAGAAAAACTAGTACTCCCCACTGGAGCACCTGTCAAACCTTTCACTCACTTTTATTTTTCGCTTATCCTCTTTGGAGATAGGTTTTGACATTTTATTTACAAAATCTTCCAATTCATGAGCTTTATCCAAATCAGAATCATTTCCTGCAGCATGAAAATCATTTCCTGCAAACCCACTCTCTTTTTCATAAAGATCCTGATTTTTCTTAAATGCTTCAAGTTTTTCCAAAAGCGCGGAGTAGAACCATCTTACTGCGAATATATCTGAAGTTGACAATGAAATGAAACGTTTGGAGTATCCGTTTTTAGTATAGGCAATATCAACAGAAGATGAAATAGATGACTTTGAAGACCTGTTTAAATTGATTTCAACAATCTCCTTAAATGGAATTATTTCATTGGATATCTTGCTTCGCTTGATTAATGACTTTTTCATTAAAAGGATATGGTCACTTTTAAGATAAGTCTCGGCAATTATGTTTGAAAGCTCTGTTTGCTGGTTCGGCTTTCGGGATAATGTGAAAACCATTGCATACTCATCATCATTGTTTTCGCTGAAATTTGACATGTTATCACCTGAAACCATTATTTATAAGTAAACCATATTCAATCATATATTTGATTTAATTACATAAATAATTAAACTCTAAAAACCAAATCAAAAAAAACAAGACCCCCCTCAGGAAACTAAAACAAAAAACTAAGATTTCTACCCAAACCGAAAACAATGAAAAGTCATGAAAATAAAATCAAGCCCTAAAAACAAATAGTTTTATTATATTATAATAATAAAAGATATATTGTTAAAAAATTATATTAGATTATTATAATTAGTTATATAGAGGTGAAAATATGAATCTTTATTGTCCGAAATGCGGAGCTCCTGTTACAGATTCACAAGCCAGATTCTGCAGTCGATGCGGACACAATTTTGCCGAAAAGATAGAAGTGGATCCCGATACCCTGCCTGAAACTCGTGTTGACTTAAGAGAAGGCATGACCAAGGGAAATAAAGGATTTTTCAAATACACCAAATGGGGAAGGCGTAAAAAGAAACCTATCAATTGGGATATGGAAAAATAAAAACATAACTATTTTCAAAAAAAATAATATTCAAGTTCTATTTTTAAAATGGAGATTATAAAATGATGAGAACCAGAGAAGAAATTCAAGAAAAGATTGATAAGTTAAATGAAAGGATTAGAGCAATCAAGGCACTGGACCCGGAAGAAATTACTAATGAAGAGAAGGTAGTTCTTGCAGGTTCCGAATTGGAAGCCATCTTACTGACAAGTGTTTTGGATAATGACGAGGAAACTGTTAGAGGATTGCTTAAAAGATATGCCGATAGAGGGGAAATCCTTGATAGAGATTATCAAAAAGCACACAAGTACAATCAAATTCAGAAGAAAAATGAACTTCATGCAATGATTTGGACAAATGATATCCGTGTGGACACCTACAAATGGGTGTTAGATGAAGAAGAAACCGATATCTAATTAAACAATTAGAATAGATTATAAGAGAAGAAGATATTTAAACACGCTTAAATAAAGAGCAAAAAAGTATTCTTTAATAAAAAAAATAATCAGAGCGATAAAATGAAGAAATTCCTAGCACTGTCAATTATAGCATTATTACTAATATGTCCTATTTTAGCTTCTCATGCTAGTGCAACTACAGTATTCCTAACATCCGATGATGTTTTAGGACATGAAGAAGACATGAACATGCTATATGAAATCAAGGACGACATAGAACGAAAATCCAATGGCCGGATAACAGTTGTAGTTGATAGTGAAGCTTCAAGTCCTGGAGAAGGAACACGGGCTATGAATGCAGACTGTGATGTTGCAGTTTCAGTTGCATATGCATGTGCAGGCAACTTGAAAATACTGGCTGACTATTCTGCAAAAACCACCAAGACAATCATCTATGTAAATTCAGGAGGTCTTGATTTAAACAATATAAACTTCCTAAGACGTTCATATGATGATGATTGGTCTGATTCCAGCTTTGCAGCAATTCAACAGCCTGGAAAATTCCTCACCGATTCAGGAGTGATACTTCTCCAGCCAGGACAAGCTTATCCAGACGAGACAAATAATGGAAATATGGAATACAGCAGCTCTGAAATAAATGAATACATTGCAGATAGCGTTATTAATGCAATTAACACAGGAAGCACATCCAATAGGCAATTTGATAGCGATTTAATAGTCACACACAAATTAGATCCGAAATACCTGGCAGAAGACTCTCAAAAGATAGCTGCAAGTTATGGAGGAGATATGGAAGAATCTTATGGCTCCTACACTACACCCCAGCTCTTATACATGAGCTCTTCTTACATTGCAGGCTACAGCTTGGATGTTCCAGGCAACTTTGAAGCACCTGACAATCCATTAAACAGCTCTATATTGACAAAGGATTCCTATTCATTCAATGACTATTACAATATGGCAGACATTGTCGTGGATTATATGAGAGAGCATGGAAAAGCACCGGATTATATTGAATATGAAGGCGCTTTAATCGGCTATTACGACCTTGTTTATAACTTTGCATTGCTTTGCCAGGATGATACCGATTCAAGCCATATGAACTTTGAAGGAGAATCCAAATTCTACAAATTCCATGACAACAAATTGCTCGGCTTGCTGCCAATAGCAGTATTTATAGTATTGATCATCATAATTGCAGTCATCATAAGAAGGATTAGAAAATCCAGAAGGAATAGAAGATCTAGAGCAAGACACAATCAAAGAAATTATCGAAGCTCTAGCAATCAGCCAAGACGACTGAATAGAAAAAGAAGATGATTGAAAAGACTCTGGATAGATTTAAATGGTAAAAACTAGAAGGGATAAAGTAGATATCAATAAGAAAACCAATAAAAATGGGGGTTTAAACATTTTAAACCAGAACATAATTTATTTACAAAATTCACTTGCAAGCAAGATTTTTGAAGTGGAGCATCTTTTAAATTTCACATGCAAAGAAATCGAGACTGATTATTCCATCAAATTCGGAGTTTATGAATATAAAATCGATGAGTATGAGCTTAAAATAAGAAAGACCAGAAGAACCATCGACCTTATTAAAAAAGAGATTGCAAAGCAGGAAAGAGAGTCTTCAAATATGACTGAAGACCAGCGAAAAATCAACAAAACTAAAGTCAACAAGCCGAAAATCGATATGAGAGCCATAGAAAGGCATATAGATAATGAGTTCTCAGAAGAGGATCTTGAACTTAAGGAAAAAATAGCCAGAGTCACAATAATACTTGACAATTATAAAAAGGAGCAAAATGCTCCAAAGCCTTATGTTGACATAAACCATTATTACAAGGAATGTATTAAAAAAGCCCATCCTGATGTATTGTTTGAACCTACACAACACATAGAAGACTTATTTTTCAATGCAAAGGAAGCTTATGAGGACAAGGAAGTGGAATCCTTAAAATCCGCATTATATCTGATTGATGCTTATAAAAAGAAGCATCCTCAGGATTTAAGCTCAAAAGACCTTCAAGAGCTTGAAAAATACAAGGATATTTTAAAAATCAGAATAGGTCTTGTAGAGAAGGAAATTGATGATATAACCAATTCCAAACCCTACACTTTACAGGATTTCCTGAACAATCCAAAGAAAGTCAATTTTTATAAGGAAGAGCTGGTTAAAACATTATTGGATAATGAAAAGGAGTATGTTGATTATAAGGAAGAGTTAAATGCTTTAAAAAGGGAGAATAATCTAACATACAAATTGGATTTAAGAAAAGATAAACAAAAATCATAAAATAAAAAAAGACAAGTATGATTTGAAAAAAAAACAGATAGTCCTGATTTGAAAAAAAAATAAAAACAGACAGGTTTCTGATTTAAAAAATCAATGAAAAACTATTTTAAAAAATCAATCAATTGGTCACTAGCTTGTCAAAATACATGACATAAGCTTCCTGACCATCTTCATAGTAGTTTGGAACTTTCCTATCAATCAGGAATCCGAATTTCTTATAGAATTCAATAGCCCCCTCATTATCTCCCCGAACTTCCAAGGTTATTTTATTGGCCTCAACACCTTTGAATATAATCACTACTTTTGTAAGGAGCTGAGTAGCTATTTTGCGACCTCTGTACTTCTTGTCAACTGCAAGAGATATTATGTGGCCTCTTTTTTCTTCTTTTAACCAGAATACTATATAACCTACAACTGTCTCATCTTCCACGGCAACGAGAAATCCTATTCCCAGAGTAATCAACTGCTGGAGGATGTCAATGCCGTAGGGATATGGAAAAGATTCCACTTCTATTTTATAGATTTTACCCAAGTCCATTGGAAGAGCTTCGCGAATATACATAAGAACACTTTAAAAATATGAGATAATTAGATAATATTATTAAATAAATAGTTATACATATAAAAAGATTATTATTTATATTTAACGAATAAACAAGAAAAAAATCCACCTTAACAAATCAGACAAAAAACAATTAACATAAGTAAACAAGAAACAATTTAACATAAATACAGTTAAATCATAATACGAATAAATATAATTATTAATAATAAAAATAATCAGTGATATGATGTGGGATGATTTAAGCCAATATATAATTGGCCTTGCAATGGAAAACAGCAAAAGGACTGGCAGGAATACAAAAATTGTCGAAATCGGTGTTGGAAGATTCCAAAGCATTTCAAACAGGCTGCAGGAAAATGAAAATATCGAAGTGATCATGACAGACATAAATCCATCAAATGAAAATGTTGTAAAAGACGACATATTCAATCCAAGCCTGAGCTTGTATGAAAATACAGACATACTGTTTTCAATCCGCCCTCCAGCTGAAATTCAAAAAGCGATAATGGACTTAAGGGATGAGTTGAATTGCACATTGATAATAAAGCCATTGTTTAATGAAGATTTAAACATTGAACTTAAAAAAATGAAACTGAAAAACCATGGCAGAGCTTCATTTTATATTTATGATGGTGAAATTTAATTATTCCAATGAAATTTAAAATAAAAAAATAATATTGCTTTAAAAATTGAAAAATATTCTAAATTAAGAATAAATTATAAAACAAAGACAATATTGTTCTCAAATTGTGAAAAATAGAACATAAATAGCTAAATATTTATATAATTAATTATAAAATAAGGTATACAAAAATAAAAAAATGTTGATGATTAAAAATTCAAAATTATAATCACTTCGAAATAAATAATTGAAAATTCAAAATTATAAACTATTTATACACTGCAAAATAAATAATATTGAAATATCTAAAACCCGAAGAATAATTATTTAAACCAAATACGGAATATATTTTTTAAACAGGAGCAAAAAATTTGATAGATAGAATTTTAGAAAAGTATGATACCAGAGTGGAAGGTTTAAATAATCAAGAAGTTGAAAATAGACAGAAAAACTTCGGACCTAATGAATTAAAGGAAGTTAAAAAAGACAGTCCTTTAAAGCTTTTTTTATCCCAGTTTACGGATGTTTTGATTTTCCTGCTTATCATAGCCTCAATTGCCAGCTACTTCATTGGAGATTATCTTGATTCCGCTGCAATTCTCGCCGTGGTTGCAATCAATTCCGTGATAGGATTCAGACAGGAATACCAGGCAGAACAAGCCATGGAAAAACTTAAGAATCTTGTCAGCACAACCGCCATTGTAAAAAGGGAAAATAAAATCTTAAAAGTAGATGCTCGAGAACTTACCATTGGAGATATTGTCCTTCTTGAGGAGGGAAACAAGGTTCCAGCTGATTTGATCTTAATAGAAAGCCATGATTTGAAAATCGATGAATCCTCCCTGACTGGAGAGTCCCTTCCTGTTAAAAAGAATTGCAAATATTCCAATATTGAAAATTTCGATGAAAAAATAGAAAACATAAAAGATTACTCCAGAGACGATGAAATTCATGAAAAACTTGTATACATGGATTCCAATGTGGTGTCAGGACGAGGAACTGCTGTAGTGATCGATGTTGGAATGAATACTTCAATCGGAAAGATCGCCACACTCCTTCAGGAAAAGGAAGAGGAAACCCCTCTTTCCAAAAAGGTGGACCGTCTCGGAAAAATGATTGGAGCCATTGCAATTGTTGTTTGTATAGGAGTATTCTTCATAGACTATTATCAGGGAATGAACATTGTCCAAACATTCATGACTGCAGTTTCATTGGCAGTTGCGGCAATTCCTGAAGGACTGCCTGCTGTTTTAACACTCACCCTGGCTATTGGAATGCAGAAAATGGCCAGATCCAATGCAATTGTTAGAAAGCTCTTATCTGTAGAGACTCTAGGTTCATGCACTGTTATCTGCACAGACAAGACAGGAACCCTTACAAAAAACAAGATGACTGTAAGGGAGTCTAGTTTAAGCAATAAGGAAATGTCTGTTTTAATCTCAGGAGCATGCAATAATGCGGTTATTGAAAATGAGGAGATTATCGGAGACCCTACTGACGGTGCAGCCCTTCGCTTTGCACTCTCAAATGATTACAGTGAAATCAAAGAAAAATATAATCTGGAAAGAGTGGATGAAATTCCTCTGGACAGCTCAAGAAAAAGAATGACCGTTATTTATAAGGACGACAATGAAAAACCGAATTATTATATTTTCACAAAAGGAGCTCCTGAAATAGTTCTGGACTTGTCAGATTCAATCGATAAAAATGGAAGCATTGAAAACATCCACAAGGAGGATGAAGATGCGATACTGTCTCAAATTCATGATATGAGCAGTTCCGCCCTCAGGGTTCTTGGACTGGGATACAGGAAGATGGATTTTGAAACATTCACTGACTTGACCAGCCAGATTAGCGAAGATAATTCCATCCAAGATGAAATAGAAATCTTTGAAAAGGATTTGACATTCACAGGCCTTCTGGGAATAATGGATCCTCCAAGAGAAGAAGCCATTTCCGCAGTAAGAGATTGTAAAAACGCAGGCATTCAGGTGGTCATGATTACAGGAGACCATAAGGATACTGCATTAGCTATTGCTGAGGAAATAGGAATCATATCTCGAGAGGAATTGGAATCAGAAGACATATTCACCCTAACAGGACAAGAGCTAGAAGAACTTGATGAAAATGAATACAAAAGGATTGCAAACAATATCAAGGTTTATGCAAGAGTATATCCTGAACAGAAAAAAAGAATCGTTGAAACCTTGCAGAACAATGACAATATCGTTTCCATGACTGGGGATGGAGTAAACGATGCTCCAGCACTTAAAAAGGCATCCATTGGAGTTGCAATGGGAAGCGGAACAGATGTTGCAAAGGAATCTGCAGACATGATTATCCAGGATGACAACTTTGCAACAATTGTCAGAGCAATCAAGGAAGGAAGAACAATTTATGATAATTTAAAGAGATTCCTTAAATTCCAATTGACTACAAACATCGCAGCGATTCTCACAATTACCGCAGGTTCACTCTTACCTATTCCAACACCTTTTACTCCAATACAGCTTCTTTGGATTAATATTATCATGGACGGACCTCCAGCACAGTCCCTTGGACTTGAAGGACCTGAAAATGACATCATGGAAAGAGGTCCTGAAAGAGGGGAATTGATTGGACAGAAGACTTTCATAAGAATCATCATCTCAGGAATCATAATGACAATAGGCACACTTGGCCTTTACTGCTGGGAGCTTGCAAGCGGCACAGCCAATGCAGGTGCAAAAGCAATGACCGTTGCTTTTACAGTATTCGTATTATATCAGCTGTTCAATGCATTAAACCATAAATCCAATTCCAAGGAGTTCAATAAGACATTCTGGATATCCATAATTGGATCATTCATCCTGCAGGTAATTGTAATCTACACTCCTTTCCTACAAGATATTTTTAAAACATGCCCTATTGGATTGACTGAATGGATTTTAATAATAATAGCCTCCTCACTGATAGTGCTTGCGGATAAAATCATCAACAAGATGATTCAATAGAGGAGAATTAAAATTTATTTAAGAAAAATGAGTCGCTGACAGTATAAGGAATCATAGAAAAATAATTACTAAAAAAGATTAAATTATAAATATGATATCAAATAAAATATTATTAATTATTAATTTTCATTAATTAAGATTTTTAAAATTAGGAGGCATCAAATGGATTTAATTGCAGACATTGTATCTGGAACTTCAAGCTTTGCTTTAGTATTTATAGTTGGAGTAATTATCGTACTTGCTATATTATTTATTGCAGCTAAAAGAAACCCAGAACCAAAATAATTAAATATTCATACACCACACTCATTTTATTTTAAAATTTTATCCCTATTTTTCTTCTCATTTTATTTTCATTTTTAATTTGTGCTAATTTTATAAAATTTTTTTCTACTTGATCATTTAAAAAAAATATTTTTACCAAAATCAAATTTTAAAAATTATTTTCATATCATTTACTTAAAAAACTACTATTTTTATGAATCTAAACAAGTTATCCTAGATATCATACAATCAAAAAATACATCATGAAGAAACTATTCATTTAATTGAATACAGGTGCAATTAAATTAATAGAATGCTCTTTTTATTAAATTAAAATAAGTTTTTAAAAAATTAAATTAAAGAAAATCAGCTAATTAAAAAAATGTTATTTCATTTTGTAAAATTCTAAAATTAGAGAATCCGAAAATTAAAATTAAAAAATTAAAATTAAAAAATTAAAAAACCTAAATAATTGAAAATTCTAAAAATTCTAAAATTAAAATCGAAAATTGAAAAATTTAAAAAACCTAAATAATTGAAAATTCTAAAAATTCAAAAATAGAGAAAAAGTGAATTAATATAGCGAATTTGAAAAAAAGTTTTAATAAAAAAACGCCGAGACTGGGATTTGAACCCAGGAGGGCGTTAACCCACGGGATTTCAAGTCCCGCGCCTTACCAGACTAGACTATCTCGGCATATAAAATAATTATAAAGAAATTATAAACAAAAATAGCTAAATAACTATTTTTATCATGTTTATAAAGTTTAAAAAGTCAATAATCTATAATAAAAGTTTAAATAATAAACTGATTAGTTTTTAAGTTCGATCTCGATACTTACATTATCAGGAACGTTAACTTTCATAACTTGTCTCATAGCTCTTTCGTCAGCACCAATTCCAACTAAACGTTTGTGGATACGAAGTTCCCATTTTTCCCAGGTAGCTTTTCCTTCTCCATCTGGAGATTTTCTAGTAGGGACAACTAATTTTTTAGTTGGTAATGGAATCGGACCGGAAATATCTACACCAGTTCTTTCAGAAATTTTCTTTAACTGGTCACAGACATAGTTAAGTTTTTCAGGATCAGTTCCAGTAAGCTTAATTCTAGCTTGATTCATATTTTAATCCTCCCAAAATAGGTAATAATCCAGTTTTAATCTTTAAGCTAAAACCGAATTAGGATTAAATCCGGATTAAAACATACTAAAGATTAAAAACTTAGAAATTATTTAAAACCTAAAAATTAAGATTTCAAAAAATAATTAAAAAAATTAATTATTTAAAATAATTGTACAATTTAAAACTGAAAAAATAAAAAATGAAAAAAATAATTAAAATAATTAAAATTAGATTCTAATTATAATAATTAATATTATTCATCAAACTTATTTTTGGTCAGTAATTTTAAGACATAAACCAGCAGCTACGGTTTGACCCATATCTCTGATAGCGAATCTTCCCATAGGTGGGATTTTTCTTGCTTCTTCCATAACCATTGGTTTTGTAGGTTTGATCTCTACAATAGCTGCGTCACCAGTTCTGATGAAGTCAGGTTTTTCTTTTTCAGGTTGACCGGTTGCAGGGTCGAGTTTGGAAGTTAAGTCTAAGAAAGTACATGCAGTTTGAGAAGTGTGACAGTGGAATACAGGAGTGTATCCAACGGTGATTACACCAGGGTGTTGTAATACAACAACTTGTGCGGTGAATTGTTTTGCTACGGTTGGAGCATCTGCAGTGTGTCCAGCTACGTCTCCTCTTCTGATATCGTTCTTACCTACACCTCTTACGTTGAATCCGATGTTGTCACCAGGTTCAGCTTCAGGGAATTGTTCGTGGTGCATTTCGATGGATTTTACTTCACCGGAAACTCCAGCAGGTTCAAAGATAACATTGTCTCCTTGTTTCATTACTCCACATTCTACTCTTCCTACAGGTACGGTACCTACACCAGTGATGGAGTATACGTCTTGAATAGGAATTCTTAATGGTAAGTCGACAGGTTTTTCAGGAGGGGTTAATTTGTCTAACTCGTCCATGAGAGTGTCGCCTTTGTACCATGGCATGTTGTCGGATTTTTCTTTGATGTTGTCTCCTTCAAATGCAGAGAGAGGGATGAAAGGAGTGGTTTTAGGATCTCTTCCAATGGATTTGAGTAATGTAGCAACTTCGTCTTTTACTTCGTTGAATCTGTCTTCACTGTAGTCTTCCATATCCATTTTGTTAACTGCAATGATTAATTGTTTAATACCTAAAGTCATGGATAAGAACATGTGTTCTTTGGTTTGTGGCATTACACCGTCGTTTGCAGCTACTACGAGTACAGCTGCGTCAGCTTGGGATGCACCAGTAATCATGTTTTTAACGAAGTCTCTGTGTCCAGGACAGTCTACAACAGTGTAGTCGTATTTGTTGGTGGAGAATTTTTGGTGAGCGAGGTCGATGGTTACTCCTCTTTCTCTTTCTTCACCTAATTTGTCCATAACAAATCTGAATTTGTTTTCTCCGTCATCTAATTGTTGTTCAGCGATAGCTCCAGCTTTTAATAATAAGTGTCCTACTAAAGTGGATTTACCGTGGTCAACGTGTCCAATAAATGCTAAGTTAATATGTTCTTTTGCTTTTGCCATTATATAAACCTCATTTCTGTTTATTAGTCATATAAGTTAAGTAATATTAGTTAAGTTATCAGATGTTGAATATTTAAATCAGGACTATCTTATAACTCACACGTAAAAATTACATGGTAAAAATCACATGCGATATATAAGATAAATCACATGTAATCTAAGATACTCAACTATATGTATATGATTATATTTCTTTTAATATATAAAGTATTTGCATCATTTTTAAAAGATTACCATATATTAAAGAAATATGAAAAAGGAATTAAATCCATTTATAATGAGTCAAATCGATTACAAATCAATAATTCCTTATTAAATAAAAAATTTAAATATGAATTTTACTTGATTATCCTAAGTAGTGATCAGGACCAAATGGTTCTGGGGATAATCCTTTTCTTTCTCTGATTTGTCTGATGATTTGAGATTGCAATTCTCTTGGCAATCTTTCAAAACCAGAGTTTTCAGTAGACCATAAACATCTACCTTGAGTTGCGGATCTGATATCTCCAGCGAAACCGAACATTTCTGCTACAGGTACTTTAGCTTCGATATTTACCATGTCACCTTCAGTAGGCATGTCGATGATTTGACCTCTTCTGTTTAAGATTTCCTTGGTACAGGATCCCATGTAATCTGTTGGGGTGTTAATGAAAACCTTTTGAACAGGTTCAAGGAGTGTTGGGTCAGCCATCATCATACCACCTTTGATAGCATTACGGATAGCAGGCAGAATTTGAGCAGGTCCTCTGTGAACTGCGTCTTCGTGAAGTTTTGCGTCCACAAGGGTGAATTTCATACCCATTGCAATTTCGTTTGCAACTGGTCCTTCTTCAAGTGCGGATTCGAAACCTTCAATAACAAGCTCTTTGATTTCATCCAGGTATTGGATACCACGGGTCATGTTGATGAATAAGGATTTGTTGTAAACATCCCATACTCTTCTAGCCTCTTCCTTGTCAAGGCCATGGTCCATGAATTGTTGAGCTTCTTCCTTGGATTTGATTTTTCCTTCTTTGATGTCACCATTCTGTAATGCCTGGAACATTTCATCTTCCAGAGGTGAAACTTCAAGGTATAATCTGTTATGCTTGTTAGGGGATTTACCTTCTACAGGACTTGCAGTTCTTCCTGCAACAGTTTCTCTGTATACAACAATAGGTTCTGAAGTTTTGATGTCAACTCCCTTGTTGTTGATTCTTACACCGATAACTTCCAAGTGAAGTTCTCCCATACCTGAAATCAAGTGTTCACCAGTTTCTTCATTAATGTTAACGTGAACGGTAGGGTCTTCTTTAGCAGTTTGTCTTAATACTTCAATAAGTTTTGGAAGGTCCTTGGTGTTTTTAGCTTCCACAGCTACAGTAACTACAGGTTCGGAAATGTGGTCTAATCCTTCGAATTCCTTGATTTTTGCATCAGGAGAACAGATTGTTTCACCTGCGGTAGCTCCTTTTGCTCCGGTAATGTATACAATGTTACCAGCAGGAACTGTTTCTGTAGGAACTCTTTCAGGACCGAAGTAGACACCTACTTGCTGTACTCTGGATTTAGCGTGACTGCCTACGAGATATACTTCGGAACCTTGCTGTACAGTACCACCGTATACTCTACCGGTAGCTACTTCACCAGCATGCTTGTCCACAGTCACATTGGTTACCATTACAGCTAAAGGACCATCTGGACTGGTTGAAACCATGGTCTTACCAGCAGCGCTTTCCAAGTCTCCCTCCCAGATGTTAGGACATCTGTATTCCTGAGCTACTTTTGGAGAAGGAAGGTGGTCTACTACCATACCAAGCAATACATCGGATAATGGTACTTTTTGAGCTAATTCCTTTTGATTGTCAGCGTTACAGTAATCAATGATGTCTTTGAAGTTGATACCTGTTTCCTGCATGGTTGGGATGTTGATAGCCCAGTTGTGGTATGCTGAACCGAATGCTACGCTTCCATCGGTTACATCTACTTGCCAAGCATCTTTTTCCTCTTTGGAAACCATGTTTCTGATTAATTTGTTAACTTCAAGAATGATGTCCATGAATTTGTTACTTAATTCTTCAGGACCTAATTTTACTTCGTTGATTAATCTGTCAACCTTGTTGATGAACAATACAGGTTTTACTTTTTCTCTTAAAGCCTGTCTGAGTACAGTTTCAGTTTGAGGCATTACTCCTTCTACAGCACATACAACTACTACTGCACCGTCTACAGCTCTCATTGCACGAGTTACGTCTCCACCGAAGTCAACGTGTCCTGGAGTGTCAATCAAGTTGATAAGATACTCTTGGCCTTTGTATTCGTGTACCATGGATACGTTTGCAGCATCAATAGTAATACCACGAGCTTGTTCCTGTTCATCAAAATCTAAGAATCTCTGATCTCCTGCAAGTTCTTCGGAAATCATACCTGCACCAGCGAGAAGGTTGTCAGATAAAGTGGTTTTACCGTGGTCAATGTGTGCGGCAATACCAATGTTTCTGATATGTTCAGGCTCGTACATTAAGTCTTTGATTTTACCAATCATTTTGTCTCGTCTACTCACGTAATCACCTAATAATATTAATATATTTTTTATGTGTTTCTAATTTTATAAGTCTAAATTAAAAATATCAATATGGAATCCATATTGAATGAATTTTAAGAAAGTTGAGAACAATCCTGCAAGAACTCCAAAGGTCCCTGCATGATTATCAACTTCAAGCAGCGAATTAGTGTGCTGCTTTTGCAACTCTTTCTTTTTCCTCTTTCTTCTGTAAAGCGAAGCTTCTTGTATCCTCTTCTGAAGCGAAGATGATTTCATTAGCTAAACATTCAGCAAGAGATCTTTTGTTTTTGAATGCGGATTGCATTGTTCCTCTGGTTAAGAATCCTAATGATAAGTCGACTCTTCTTTGAGGAGCAATATCGACAGCAACTTGGAATCCAATACCACCGTATCTGATACGTGTGGTTTCTTCACGAGGGGAAGTGTTTTCCACTGCTTTAACTAAAACCTGAACAGGATTTTGTTTTGTTCTTTTGTTGATGATTTCTAAAGCTTCTCTTACAGTGTTGTAAGCCTTGTTCTTTTTACCGGAGTTTCTTTCGGTTCTCATCATCTTGTTGATTAATCTTTCAACAATGGAAACATTGGATTTTGCAAATTGTCTTTTTACATGTCTTCCTAATGTGTGAGGAACGATAGTGTCATCCAAGCAGATGTATCTCTTTAAACCTTCATCAGTTACTTCAACTTCATCAAGGTCCCATTTGTTAAATACTTTTGCCATATTATTACCTCAATTATCTTACTGGTTTATCGATTTTTCCACTTACCATTTCGGATAATGCAACGTTGTTTACCTTACTTACTTTCCAACGTACTCCAGGGATATCACCCATGGATCTTCCGGATGGTCCACCGATTCCTTCAATCATAACTTCGTCGTGCTCATCGATAAATCCGATAGCACCGTCACCTGGTGCAAAAGCAGTTAATTGTTTTCCGTTTTTGATTAATTGTACACGTACACATTTACGGATAGCGGAGTTAGGCTGTTTTGCTTCGATTCCCACTTTTTCAATT
>Ga0256404_1007248_pt1 | contig 17696 bp, 13 predicted proteins | sample RumenRJG_01DNA_FD_185990 | JGI IMG/M metagenome (GOLD analysis project Ga0256404, IMG submission 185990) | Bovine rumen microbial communities from Lethbridge, Alberta, Canada - RJG_01 | ecosystem: Host-associated > Mammals > Digestive system > Stomach > Rumen | place: Canada: Alberta | collected...
TGAACGCTTCATCATCAATTACAGACCGATAATCATGCCGGGCGCGAGCGCTCCTGAGGCATCGTTCCCGTCTTCACACACCATGCTGATCATCACAGTAATGGCATCGACTTCGATGGTGCTCGGAAAATATATAAAAAGCGGTTTCCTCAAAGCCGTCATCGGCATCCTGTGTGCTGCTGTGATCATCGTAACCGTATACGGAAGGCTCATCTGCGGTGTTCACTGGTTCACTGATATCATCGGTGGCATCCTCCTCAGCGTTACTCTGGTCGAGTTCTTCGGAGGCGTGCTCCATTCAGCATGGAGGTCAGACAGGGTACGCTACGGTCACGTTCCTACACATGAGGAAAACATCGTATTCACGGATAATGCGTCAGGAAGCGGTGAAGTCATAGAAGGCAGAGCTGCCCGCAATTCCGGATCAGATAAAGGATATACACCAAAGCACTGAATGACGTAAGCCGGACCGGAGTCACATCCATCCACATCATAATGAGTGCTGTATCAGTGGCAGGAAAGCATGACGGAAGCACTCTTGCAAAATATCCCCGCATGAACCTCGGAACCATACTCCAGAGAGGGTCGGCACTGGGCATACTTGTGCTGCTTCCTGTGCATGTCAAGACCGGGGATTGGATAGCTCAGCACGCAGTAGGGAATACAGGATTCATCGTACTTGTGATTCTTGAGATCCTCTTCTGGGTCATGATCGGTGTACATGTCACGATGTCACTTTCCAGAGCGCTTATCTCACTCGGCCTCCTTGAGAACATGAAGACCAAGAAAACCATAGATTTCATGACCGGCATCCTGTGCGCTGCCGGGATCTCGGTATCGGCATACATCATAATCGTGACACAGCTTGTTCTGCTGAACATGTGACATGATGACCGGACGGGCATACCGCTGACAGAAAGGCACTATCCGCATGAAAAAAGCAGTAATAATCGGAAGCGGCATTGCCGGCCTCAGCTGTGCGATATCGCTTGCAGAAAAAGGAATAAAGTCAGTCGTAGCGTCGCCGTTTCCGCCTGAACGTTCTCAGTCGGTCATGGCTGCAGGCGGGATAAATGCTGTCGAACTCACCGGCGGCCCGGATTCTGTGGAAATGCATATACAGGATACGCTTGCCGGCGGGAGATATATAGCGGGCAGAAATGCTGTCACTTCTCTGTGCAAAGCCGCTCCGTCCATCGTCGAACAGCTTGAGAGAAGAGGAACTGTTTTCACAAGAGATGCAGACGGCTCAGTCAGCAGGAGGGCGTTCGGCGGACAGAGCTATCCGCGTACATGCTACTGCGGGGCTTCGACAGGCAAGCAGATAGTTACTGCACATGTTATGGAGTGCAGAAAATATGAAGCGCTTGGACTTATCGAGCGCAGGACATGGACCGATTTTCACTCGGCCCTGATCCGGGACGGTGTGTGCTGCGGCGCACTCCTTTTTAATGAGTCAGGATTCGAGCTGTATCCGGAGTATGCTGATGCTCTTGTCATTGCGGCAGGAGGGCAGAATGCGCTGTTCGGGAAGACGACAGGCTCGATGGCCTGTGACGGATATACAGCAGGAAAGCTCTTCATGCAGGGTGCTGAACTCAAAAATCTTGAGTTCATACAGTACCATCCGACAACGATGGAGACTCCGCAGAAGAGGATGCTCATTTCTGAAGCCGCAAGAGGAGAGGGCGGCAGACTCTTCTATGAAGATAATGGCAGAAGAGTCTATTTCCTTGAAGACAAGTACGGTGAAAAGGGCAACCTGATGCCGAGAGATATTGTTTCACGCGAGATCGAATCGGCGGGAAGACAGGTATACCTCGATGTGTCTTTCCTCGGCAGCGATATCATCATGGACAGGATACCTGAGATCTATGAGCTGTGCATGAAATACAGAGGAATAGACATAACACGTGAGCCTGTGCCGGTCAGTCCTTCGGTGCATTTCTTCATGGGCGGTCTTGCAGTAGACCTGAACCATGAGACTAATATACGCAATCTCTATGCTGCAGGGGAATGTGCATCTATCTATCACGGCGCAAACAGACTCGGCGGAAATTCACTTCTTGCTGCCATATACGGCGGACAGAAGGCTGCGGAATCTGTCGCGGGCAGAGACATCATGGATACGCATCACAGTTTTGACAGCTACGTTCAGGACGAAACAGCAAAGCTCATGTCAGACCTCGGAAGCGAGAGCAGGTTCCCTGTGATGTATATCCGCGATATGGCGGCACAAAACCTTAAAGAAGACCTCGGCATCGTAAGGGATAAAAAGAGGCTCAGAAAGGGAATAGAGGACGTTGATTTCTATCTTGACATAGCTGACAAGATCAACTATGACAGCAGTGTCCTGCCTTATTTCAATTACAGCCTGACAGGAATACTTACTCTGGCCAGGGCTGTGCTTGTCTCTGCTGATGCGAGACACGAGAGCAGAGGAGCTCACTTCAGAAGTGACTATCCTGAAGAAAACAGGGAACTGCAGGCTGCTTCAGTCATATCGTATGACAACGGCGCCTACAGGGTAAGATATGACATGGAGGGCCGGTATGAGAATTAGGATCAGAAGACAGCGCATGCCTCATGCTGAGAGCTACTGGCAGGAATTTGAATATGACGGCCCGGCAGATAATACAGTAGCCGGTGTGCTTGATTACCTCAACTATAGGGACGATGTCACCGATGCACAGGGTAACCATGTTCCGAGGATCAGCTGGGAATGCTCATGCCTTCAGGCTGTATGCGGCTCATGCGCGATGGTAATAAACGGCAGGCCGGCTCTTGCCTGTGAGTCTTTCCTGAAGGACCTGAAAGGGGACATGATCACCATAGAGCCTCTCAGCAAGTTCCCTGTGATCTCCGACCTTGTTGTCGACCGCAGCATCATCGAGGAGAACCTGAGGGATTCGGATGCATACATACGTGAATATGAGAAATCTGACCGGAGCGACCACCTGCAGCAGTACACGGCTGCAAAATGCCTAAAGTGCGGTCTTTGCCTTGAAGTGTGCCCGAATTACGTAAGCGGGGAGAACTTCTTCGGAGCTCTGTATGCCAATGACTGCTTCCTCATATCCTCCATGAGCACAGAAGGAAAAGGAGAAATAAAAAGAGCATACGACAGACATTTTGCTGCCGGATGCTCCAAGTCTCTTTCATGCATGGATGTGTGTCCGATGAAGATCCAGACGATCACATCAATGGCCAGGATGAACAGAAGGTGATCTATTTCGAACGTTCTTCTCTCACCATATGCATCTGAGATGCGACATCTATGATCCGCTGTGCGGTTTCGAGTTTGGACAGCTTGCCGAGTTCGGTAATGCTGTCTTTTGTTATGATCGTAATTATGTTGGTGTCTCCCTTGAATCCTGCTCCTTCAGTCCTGAGGCTGTTGGCGCAGATCAGGTCCAGAGACTTGCGCTCGAGCTTGGATCTTGAATTCTCTATGAGATTCTCAGTCTCCATGGAGAAGCCGCATATGATCTGATCATCTCTTCTTACCTTGGCAATGTCTCCGAGTATGTCAGCAGTACGCTTCAGCTCTATAACCATCTCGCCGTCTTTCTTCTTGATTTTCTGATCAGCAACGGTGAGAGGGGTGTAGTCAGCAACCGCAGCGGCCTTGAATATCATATCCGAGGACTCTGCATGCTCCATTACTGCATCATGCATCTCCTGCGAGCTTCTGACATTTATTACAGTGACGCCTGCAGGAGCTGTGAGCGCTGTCTGGCCGCTTACAAGCACTACTTCGGCACCTCTCATCCTTGCCGCTCTGGCGAGGGCGTAGCCCATTTTGCCGCTGGAATGATTGGTGATGTACCTTACAGGATCGATCGCCTCCTGAGTAGGACCAGCTGTCACAAGCACCTTGAGACCTTCCAGGTCCTTGTCGCATGCACACTCCATGAGGATATGCTCGAGCAGCTCTTCAGGTTCAGGCATTTTGCCCTTGCCCTCATCACCGCACGCAAGAAGCCCTGTAGCCGGCTCGATGATCTTAACTCCGTATCCTGCGAGCCTTGCCATATTGTCCTGTGTAGCAGGATTCTCATACATAGCTGTGTTCATTGCAGGCACGACAAGCCTGGTGCATTTAGCTGCCAGGAAGACAGTGGACAGCATGTCATCCGCGATACCGTTGGCTGCCTTGGCTATGAAGTTGGCTGTTGCAGGCGCGACGATCATGAGATCGGCTGCCTTGGCGAGAGATATGTGCTTGACGTCGTATTCAAAATGCCTGTCGAACATCTCCACTGTGACACGGTTATTGGTCAGCGTCTCAAAGGTGAGATGGGAGATGAACTCCGTTGCGTGCCTGGTCATGACAACATGAACATTGGCGTGCTGCTTTTTAAGAGCGCTTGCCAGATATGCCGACTTGTATGCAGCAATGCCGCCTGTGACACCGAGTACTATGGTTTTATCTTTTAACATGGTCAGTCTCCGTTGTTAATGAAATAAAGAATCATTGAATTCCTGCATCAATTGTTCCACTCATAATTGTACTTATGTGTACATTGCATGTCAAAGACAAGAAGGGAAGAGACATGCGGTTATATACGGATAAGAAAACACCCGGCGATCGCTCGCCGGGCATTTTGATGTAGTTAGTTCGTAACCTTACAACCTCTAAGATGTAAGCCGGTACTGAATACGATGATTCAGATTAGTTACCCCAGAAGGATGTAATCTGTCCGTAAACGATGAGTGCCATGAAGATAGGTCCGAGCCACTTGATGCAGAAGTCGAAGAGTCCTCTTGACTTGAAGTTGGATCCTTTTTCGATTTCGTCATCAACATAGTGAGGAACTATCCAACCGATCAGGATAGCCATGATCAGGCCTGTGAGAGGCATCAGGATACCTTCAGCAAGAGCATCCCATACATCGAGTACGTCCGGCTGTCCGAGCAGGTGGAACCATGCAACTGTTGGAGCTGCACCAAGGCAGTCGAGAGTTGTCAGTGCGTTTCCGATCAGTGCCCAGAGACCCATCAGCATTGTAACTCCGAATCTGTTAGCAGACTTACCAGCCTTGATTCTGTTATCGAGGATAGCAGAGATTCCGCCTTCCATCATACCGATTGAGGATGACAGAGCAGCGAAGAATACGAGCAGCCAGAAGAGGAATCCGAAGATCTTTCCGCCAGCCAGTTCGTTGAATACTGTCTGCATGGAGATGAACAGAAGTCCAGGACCAGCACCCGGCTCGATTCCGTAAGCTGTGCATGCAGGCATGATAGCCATACCGGCAAGGATAGCAGCGATGGAGTCACCAACAGCGATAAATACAGCGTCTTTCTCAAGGTTCTCACCTCTGTCGAGGTATGAACCATAAGCAATCAGACATCCGGATGCGAGGGACAGTGAGAAGAACATCTGTCCGCCGGCAAGCTTCATTGTGTCGAAGAAGCCCTTAGCTGTTGTGAAGCCCTCGAAGTGAGGCTTGAACAGGAATGCAAGACCTTCACCGGATCCTGGCAGTGTGCAGGATCTGATTACGATGATGACCAGCATTACGAAGAGTGCAGGCATAGCTACCTTGCAGAACTTCTCGATACCGCCGGATACTCCGCCCAGTACGATCACAACTGTGAGTGCCAGGAAGATTACCATCCAGATCATAGCCTGTCCGCCGTTGCTCAGCAGTGAAGCTTCGAAGAATGCATTAGGATCTACTTCCTTGCCGCCGAATGCAAGTACGGAGTATACAAGATACTTCATGATGTATCCGCCGAATGTGCAGTAGAATGCGATCAGGAAGAACGGTACTGCAGTCTGAAGTACACCGTTGAACTTGAAAGCAGGGTGAATCTCATAGTATGCCTCGATGGCAGCCTTCTGAGATTTACGACCGATAGCGATCTCGGAAAGAACCAGAGGATAACCTACAGTTACGAGCAGGATGACGTAGAGAAGCAGGAAAGCAAATCCACCGCCAAGTCCCATCTTGTAAGGGAAGGACCAGAGGTTACCAAGACCTACTGCGGATCCAAGTGCGGCCATAAGGAATCCGAAATTCGAATTAAATTGACCTTTACTTTGTTCCATAATAAATACCTCCTATTAAATTGACGCATTGCGCCTAACTACCACTTCATTTTACTATCGTGAAAATGTGATGTCAATATGAATAACTTCTTCACAAATCCATCACACGGAATAGTCGGGCCGACTTACGGTCGAAAAAATGACGCATAGTATGACACGAATGTACAATACATTGATTATCGGATCAAGGTATTCTGATTCCGGAAAAGGGCGTGGAAAGGCAACAGAAAAGACCGGCTGCAAATCCGCAACCGGTCGTATTCTAAACCTTGCTGGAAATGAGTGACTATTTACTTCGGCTGAATTATGCGCCGCCCTCGGAGCCGCCGTCACCGGAGCCACTGCCGCCGGTATCAGTACCGCCACCACCGGTATCAGTACCGCCACCACCGGTATCAGTACCGCTGCCACCGGTATCAGTACCACCGCCACCGGTATCAGTTCCGCCGCCACCGGTATCAGGTACTACAGGTGTTGTACCGCCGGAGCTGGAATCGCCGCTCGGATTATTATTGGCAGCAGCTTCAGCTTCAGCTTTGAGCCGTTCTTCTTCTTCTTTCTTCAGACGTTCTTCTTCTTCCTTTCTGGCCTTTTCTTCCTTTTCCTTCTTGATCTCTTGCGGACTCTTATAAGTTGTCAGTCCTGTGTCTGTTCCTGTTGTATAGTAGTCGCCGCCTCTCTTTACAACGTTGGCCGGAGCAGCAGGGTAGGAACCCTGGCATGCCTTAGGGATCTGGCCGATGATCTTGCCCCAGAGTCTTGCTGCTACCCATGAGAGGTCAGACATCTCGACGTTCTGGTCTGTTCCGATCCAGAGGGATGCCGCGTATGTCGGTGTAAATCCGTCGAACCAGATATCGTACTTGTCGTTGGTCGTTCCGGTCTTTCCGCCGGTGACTACCTGACTGATGGAGTATCTGTTGGCCTTTACTACGGACTGAAGTACATCCATCATGATGAAGGCAACACCTTCATTGAGTGACTCTGACTGCTCAGACTTTCCTTCGAGGAGGACTTCACCGTTTCTGTCGAGCACCTTGGTGTAGCAGATAGGTGTGTTCACCTTGCCGAGAGCAGGGAAGGATGCATATGCGAGAGCCATCTCTATCGGCTGTACGCCCTGAACCATGGCACCGAGTCCGAGTGCGGCAGGGTTCATGTCGTTAGCGTACTGGCTTTCATCATCCACTGCAGTAGTAATACCGAACTTCTTGAGAGTATCCATTGAATACTCATTTCCGACCTGCAGCTGCAGCTTGACTGCGCAGGTATTGATGGACTGCTGGATAGCTGTCTTGAACGTATTCTTTCCTGAATATGTTCTTGTAACGTTCTCAGGCCAGTCTCTGTTTTCGATGTGGCATTTCTCGTCCTGGATGGAGGAGTGTACTGTTACGTAGTCTCCCCAGCCCTTGGAGCCCTGTTTGTCGATTCCGAAGTCGATGAAAGGCCATTTCTTTCCTCTGCCTGCGAGCTCATAACTCTTCTGGAGAGCTGCTCCATATACAGCGAGAGGCTTGATCGAAGAACCAGGCTGACGTGTATTGAGAGCACGGTTCAGGAGTTTCTGTCCTCTGAATGTTCTTCCGCCGACCATTGCCTTGACTTCACCGGTACCGACACCGACGACTACCATCGCTCCCTGAGGCTGCAGAGTCTTTGTGGACAGGGAGTATGCATCATCAGTGATGATGAGGCTGTCGCCGTCCTTCTTCATGTCGCCTTCATAGTCATTGAAGTAATCAGCAGAGATCACGAGATTGCCGTTCGAATCAAGCGACTTGTATGTCGCAGGGATGTTGATGTAACCGCCCTGGATCGAATATACCTGATCGTCTTCGATGACATAGTAATTCTTGAACTCGAGGCTGTAATCTGTTCCTTCGGCTACCTGTGTCTCGTAAATGTTCAGGTTCTTGCCCTTGTAGATCGTTACAGATCCGTCGCCGTTGATGCTGACTTCATCCGAGCCGAGAGTGAAGTTTCCGTCCTCGTCGAAGAAATGCTCATAGTTGTAGAGAGCGATATCTCCGTCGTTATTGAGCATGTTGCCGTCAGCGTCTGTCTTATGGATAGCTGAGACAGTAGGGAAGTTGGAAGAATCCTTGAACTCATTTGCGATGACATTCTGTGCAGTGCTGTCCATCGTCGAGTATATCTTGAGTCCCTTGGTATATACCATTCGCTCGGCGTCAGCATATTCCATGCCGTACTGATCCATGAGGTCGTTGATGATCGTATCGACAAGATACTCATGATAGTAAGAGTAATTGCCGTTGCCCGAAGTGATAGTCGGGTTGATGAATGAGTTGACTGACTTGTCTACGCAGCTTGTATATTCATCTTCTGTGATATATCCCTGCTCCTTCATAAGGCCGAGAGTGAGGTCACGTCTCGCTCTTGCCGTATCGTTGGTAACGATAGTATCAGGATCCTTCTGCACGATCTTGGCATCGTCTGCTACCTGATATGTGCCGTCAGCAATTTTCAGAAGAGCGTAGTCTTCCGGAGCCTGAGGCAGGGCAGCAAGCGCAGCACATTCTATAAGATCAAGATCCTTGACTTCCTTGGAGAAGTACGTCCTTGCAGCTGCTTCTACACCATAGCATCCGTATCCCAGATAGATGGAGTTGAGGTAAGCCTCAATGATCTCTTCCTTGCTGAGTGCACGCTCTATCTTGCTTGCGTAGTGCATCTCTATGATCTTACGGCGCAGGCTTCGCTGGCTCTTGATATCCGAGAGATATACGTTTCTCGCAAGCTGCTGCGTGATGGTACTGGTACCGCTGATACGTCCGCCGCCTCCGAAAGAGGAGAGAACAGCTCCGAACATACGCGTCCAGTTGAATCCGTGGTGCTTCCAGAAGGTCTTGTCCTCGATAGCGACGAATGAATTGATCAGGTCTTCAGGCATTTCATCATATTTGATTACCTGCCTGTTCTGTGTATAGAAGACGCTGTCAACTTCCTTGCCCTCGTCGTCATAGATCAGTGAGGAAGTATCTACTGCTGAATAGATGTCCTTTGGATCGATGTGAGGGGCAAAAGTAATGCATCCTACCGCATAGAGCATGAAGCAGAGCACCATAGCGACTCCGAGAAGTACGAAATCGCGGAATAGCTTGCCTATGCTGAAAAGGTAAGGCTTGTTCTTGACTTTCTTTCCTTTATATTTAACAAATGCAGATTTCTTATCAGGGTCATAAGCCTTGTTGACCTTGTAGAAGAGCTCTTTTTTAAGCTTGTCTCTGTCGATGTTTTTGACCTTGTTGACACCTGCAGAAACAGCAGCTTCTGCCTTGTGGAGTTCAGACTTGGCTGCAGAAGTCTTTTTCTTCTTTTTCTTCTTTTTCTTCTTGACTCCGTCAGACGCCGGTGCGGTTTTCTCTGCTGCAGGCTTCTCTGCAGGTGCAGCGGCTGCTGCCGGTGCTGCCTTTTCTGCTGCAGGTGCCACAGCTGCTGCAGGACTTTCCTCAACGGAAGAAAGGGAAGCCGGAGCCTGATCTCTCGTTACTTCCCTGTATTTTGCACCATAGAATGTACGTGCGGCAGTCATTTTGGTTGTATCTGCTGTCTCGAGATATGAGTTGATATCTGCTGACAGCTCATCAACAGGAGTTTCGAACTGTGACAGAAAGTCGTCTATCTCGCGCTCACTGTCAGTTCTCTTATCTCTGTCTGATCTCATTTATTCTGTACCCTCCTGATTATCTGTTCTGAAGTGAACATACTTGTGGATATTCTAACACATCGGTCCGGACCGCTCAACCTGTTATCAGAACAGCATATTGCCCTTATACGCGATGTAGCAGAGTATTGTGTTGGTTATCATACGGGCCTGATCCGAGTTGAGGCGCAGGTGTATGATGTCTGCGTTCTCATTCTTCGTCGCCAGATATGAGCATGGTGTGAAGTAATTGTCGGAATCTGTCGTGAGGACTGTATTGGCGCTGATCGTGCGGTTCACCTTGTAGAATGTTGTGCGGAAAGTCCTGTAAAGAGAATCCTTCTCATTGAGGAACCGCGGAACGGATTCGCCGTCTGTGAAAGTGCAGTCAAACAGCTCGGCTGCCGCAGCGTTGTCATCCATGATCTTCTGCATGTATTCATCATCATATGCCTGAGTCATGATATCGATGACGATCGCACCGTCAGCCGCCCGGATGCCTGTTACAGCATTTATACCGTATACGTCGCCCTCGGCACGGCCTTCCGGAATGGAATCGTCGGATTCATATTTATACAGACCGCTCTGGATCGTGTACAGTACGTTGGTGAGCTTCTCGGTCGCTTTGCGTGAGTACGCCTCCTGAGGCATCTGCTCAGGGTCTTCTATCAGCTCATATGTATAGGAAAGCTCTTCGTAGTCGCCGCCGTAAGCCTTGTCCCATGCCTTGATGCGTTTATCCAGATACTTGGTGAACGACGGAACGGCATAAGAGTTGAGCATGATCGTTGCATCAAGAGATACAGGATACATGTCGCCGTTGGTGCCGATCTCAAAGTCCGCAAGCTGATATATCGCTGATTTGCTCTTGAGCCTTGTGAGCAGGGTGCTGAGAGCGCTGACCGGATCGGGATGCTTGGTGATGCCGGTTCCGATGATATCGGAGTCAAGACCTGATATATGGATCCTGACCGCACTGTCGCATGAAGGTTCATACCGGCCGGCCTTTACGCTGATCGAACTCTTCTTTTTTGCAAAAGAGGAGTTGGACATATAGGCAGAGCTGGCGTAGTCCATGTAGATGACCTTGGCCTTGTTCTTGAACAGCTTCTTGCTGAGATGTCTGTATCCGCTGCCGGTGTTCTGCTTATCGTTTACGAATACGACGGTTTTTCGCCCCGCATTGGTGTCAGTCCCGGCGATCATGGCTGCGGATGTCAGAAGCCTTGTGTTATCCTCAACAGTTTCATAGTTATAGCTTGCACATATAACAGTAGGGGAAACGTTCTTCTTGCGCTCGACAGCTTCGTCAATGAAAATGATATTTCCTGAGTCGTCAATGGTGTATTCGAGGCCTTTCTCATCCGCCCAGGAGGTGATGTAGCCCGAGAGGACACTCTGGTCGGTGAAATAGCCGTCTTCCGCTTTTGCTTTTATATCTTTATAGAACGCACTGTATTCGGATCTGTTCAGAATATCGGTGCTCCTCGCGCCGTAAAATGAGAGTCCTACGGCCATGCAGATAAACAGGATAACGCCTGCTACCGGCAGAGGATGTTTTCTGATAAAATCGATCATGTTTCTTGCCTTTCGTTAAAAAAGTCACCGAAATATTATACTATGCAATTGTGATGAGTTAAAGAACAAAAAAGTTCTTGCATTGCCTCATACCGTTGTGGTATATTATTCGAGCGTGTGAAAAAAACACACATTAATTCCAACAATGAAGGAGGTGCGGCAAATGTCCAGAAAATGTGAAGTATGCGGCAAGGGTCAGACTTCTGGCAATGCAGTTTCTCACTCTAATATCCATACAAGAAGAAAATGGAACGCTAATATCCAGACTGTAAGGATCAACGACAACGGCAGAGTAAGAAAAGCATCCGTATGCACAAGCTGCCTCAGATCGGGCAAGGTCAACCGTGCCGTCTGATAGCATATCGAACCGGAAGTCTTAAGCATTGCGCTTAAGGCTTTTTGCTTTATAAGGAAATAATCTCAGGGATACATCTTATGTCTGTAATTCTCAGAAATGACTACGGTGCCATTGCTGTAAACAAGGGCGTAATAAAAAGGATGATAATCGATGACCTCCTGGACATGGGAGAGGATATCATCCTGTGCAGCAAGAAGGGCAAGCCTATCAAAGACAAGCCTTCAAGGTTCTATGATCCGTCGAGGTTCACTGACCCTGATTATTTTGATGCGCTCGAAGTATATGAGAAGAAGCAGCAGGTGCGGGTCAAGGTCTTCATAATCACGACCTTCGGAAGCAGCATATCCGAACTGACTGATGAGATATTCAGACGCATTGAAAATGATTTTGCCATCCTGAAGCTGAACAATCCGGGAATCATCACGGTCAACATCAAGGGCGTTATGTCGGAAGATCAGATAGTCAGGAGAAACATCGAGGTTATCAGAAAGAATGTCTGACAGACTGAGGCTGAGTGATGATGTTTCAAGAATAAAAGGAATAGGAGGCAAGAAGAAGGAGACGCTCGCAGCGGCAGGCATAAACACCATCGATGATCTTCTTGCCTATTATCCTGTCAGGTATAAGGACAGGAGGAACCTAGTACCAGCAGCCCGGGCCCAGGAGGACCGGGATTCTTTGGTTTGCGGAGAACTAATCCGTATGAATGTGCGGTCCTTCGGTGGCAGACGGCCGATGGTCGAGTGCGTGCTGAAAGATGAAAGCACGGTGTTCAGCGCGGTGTTCTTCAATATGCCTTACCTCAGGAAGACACTTAAGACAGGCGCGAAATATGTCCTGTTCGGGCGCATGAGAATGAGAAACGGCATGAGAGTGTGGACCAATCCTGAGATGTCCCAGCCCGGTAGTGACAGGGATGCAAGAGGCATAATCCCTGTGTACAGAAATATACCGGGGATCACCGGAACCAATTTCACAAAGTGGATAAGGACGGCTCTCGAGACCGCGGACGTGGACGAAGACTGGATCGGCAGCAGGACGACAGCTGACCGGAGACTGTGCGGGAGAGGTTTTGCCCTGCGCAGCATCCACTTTCCTGAAAGCGAGCAGCACTACAAGACTGCAAGATACAGACTTGTATACGAGCAGCTCCTGATGTACCAGCTGGCCATCAGGATGAGCAGGCAGAAGATCGAATCGGCATCAGAGGATGCTTCGATAGAGCCGAAGCCGATCGATGATTTTATAGACAGCCTTCCTTTCACTCTGACAGACGGACAGCTGAGCTGCATAAGGGAGATCGAAGGCGACCTGATATCCCCGAGGCCTATGAACAGGCTGGTGCAGGGCGATGTCGGGTGCGGAAAGACTGTCGTTGCGGAGGCTGCGATGTACAAATGCGTCCTCAGCGGCCGCCAGGCAGCGATGATGGCACCGACGGAGATACTCGCAAGACAGCATTATGAGAGGCTGAGAGCGGATTTTGCACCTTTCGGAATCAAAGTCTGCCTCCTCATAAGCGGGATGAAGGCTGCAGAGAGGAGAGAGACTCTTGAGGAGATCGCCACGGGCGCGGCTGACATCATCGTCGGAACTCACGCTGTCATTCAGAAGGATGTTGAGTTCAGCGATCTCGCACTGGTCGTAACTGACGAGCAGCACAGATTCGGCGTCAATCAGCGCAAAACGCTGGTCCGCAAGGGCCGCGGCGTCAACGTACTGGTCATGTCCGCTACTCCTATCCCGAGGACGATGGCTGCTACGGTGTTCGGCGACATGGACTTCAGCATCATAAGGTCACGGCCTGAAGGAAGGCGTGAGATCATCACAAGAGCATTCGACAGGACCAGCAGGGAGAGAGCCTACAGGATCGTCAGGGATGAGCTTGACAAGGGCAATCTGGCATATATAATCGCACCGAGCATAGACAGCGAGGATGAGGACCTGTCATCGGTGATGCAGCTCTTTGAGGAGATAAGGCAGAGATATCCGGGGCATAAGGCGGAACTGCTGCACGGGCGGCTCGGCAAGGAAGAGAAGGAATCCATAATGGAGGACTTCCGTTCCCACAAAGTGCACATCCTTGTTGCCACTGTCGTAATCGAAGTAGGCATCGACGTTCCTGACGCCACTGTCATAGTGATAGAGAATTCCGAGAGATTCGGCCTGGCACAGCTGCATCAGCTGAGGGGAAGAGTCGGCAGAAGCGCAAAACAGTCCTACTGCTGCCTCATTAATTACAGCAGATCAGAAAGCGCTGTTGCGAGAGCAAAGGCTATGGCCGAAATAAGCGACGGATTCGAGATAAGTGAAGTCGACTACAAACTGAGAGGCCCGGGAGACGTGATGGGCACGATGCAGTCGGGCAATTACAGCAGAGATATACTTGCGCTGTGCAGATATACGGATATACTTGAGGCGGCGATACAGGATGCCGACCGGATCATGGAGGAGCCGGACGGAACTGATCTAAGGCATGTGGAGGAATACATGCTTTCGGCCGCAGAGAGCGATAATTCCGATATATTATGAGATAGTAAAAGTAGAAGGGAATCATAAATGAAAATCACTTCAGGCGATTATAAATACAGAAACATAGAAGTGCCAAGGGGCATCAGACCGACGACTGAGAAGGTCAGAGAGGCTGTTTTCAGCATGATAAGGGAGTGGATACCGGGCGCTGCCGTATGTGACCTCTTTGCCGGAAGCGGTGCCATGGGGCTCGAAGCTCTTTCGAGAGGTGCGGATAAATGCTGGTTTTCCGAGCTGAACAGGCAGAATTTCAGGATACTGCTTGGGAATATAGATAACTGCAAAGCGGGAGAGAAGTCCGTTCCGATGAACTGCGACTTCAAGACGGCCCTGGCAAGGATCGACACCACTCTTGACGTAGTTATCATGGATCCGCCGTATGATCAGCTTGATTATTACCCGCAGGCCATGGAAATACTGCAGGAAAGAGGCCTTCTTGATGAAGGAAGCATCGTTGTGGCAGAACATCTTTACGATAACAAATTACAGGAAACCTACGGTGACCTTACCAGGATCAAGGAGAAAAAGTACGGATCAATAGGTGTCGATGTATATATGATTATTGCGAAAACGCTTTAACTCTGTTACACTTTTATGGTAAGGAAGTTACATATTATGGAAAGAAAAGCTCTGTACGCAGGATCATTCGATCCGATCACCAACGGACATCTCAACATAATCGAAAGAGCTGCCAAGATGTATGACTCTTTCACTGTTGCAGTTGTGGTCAACCCTAACAAGAAGGGCCTCTTTACGATTGACGAAAGAGTTGAGATCATCCGCAGGGTAACAGAGCATATTCCTAATGTGTCAGTCGATAAATTTGACGGTCTTCTCGCAGATTACGTAAACAGCAACGGATTTGCAGCAGTAGTAAGGGGACTGAGAGTAACAACTGATTTTGAGAACGAACTGCAGATGGCGCAGATGAATGCCAGGCTGTTCAATGGGGACACAGAAACTGTATTCCTCATGACTGACCCCGAGTATTCATTCATAAGCTCGAGCCTCATCAAGGAAGTCGCTTCATACGGCGGCTCGGTGGACGGGCTTGTACCGGAATATGTCGTTTCGAGGATCAGATCAAAATTGGAGGAGGAATAAAACAATGAACGATGACAGCATCAAAATCATGTCGCTTCTTGATGAGCTCGAGGAACTTATTGCTTCTTCGGGAAAGATGCCATTTTCCGAAAAAGGAATCATAGACCTTGATGTAGCACAGAAGATCATCGAGGATATGAGACTTAACCTGCCTAGAGATATCCAGCAGGCAAAATGGCTCGGACAGGAGAAAGACAGGATCATCAGCGATGCCAAGAGAGAGTACAACCGTATGATCAATGAGGCTAAGGATCAGGTGGAGTATCTCGTCAACAACAACAGCATCTACAAGGACGCTCAGAAGAGAGCAGATGCACTTCTCAAGGAAGCAGAGAACCACTCCAATTACATGAAGTACAGATCCTATGAATACATTGACCAGCTGCTTTATGATATGCAGAACGATATCGCAGGCGTCAGTGCTTCGTACATCCAGCCAATGACAGAGTACTTCAACGAGATGCTCAACAACATCAATGCAAGAGTCAACCAGAACCGTCAGGAGATGAAGACACTTGCAGAGAGAGTACAGCTCGGTGATGCTGCTGTTCCACCTCAGAATACAGAGGAATAGTCCGGAGCATCAGACTTACGGAACATAAGGAATCAAGACCGCGGGGTCTGCAGGTGTCCTGCAGATCCCGTTTTTCGTAACAGGAAAGGGAATATACTGTGAAAGCAGCAGGAATAACAGCTGAATACAATCCTCTTCATAACGGGCATGCGTATCATATAGCCAGGGCAAAAGAACTGTCCGGCTGTGATGCGCTGGTTGTCGCAATGAGCGGAGACTTCGTTCAGAGAGGTGCACCGGCTGTCATGGATAAATGGACCAGAGCGGAACATGCTCTGAGGTGCGGAGCGGATCTCGTGATCGAGATACCTGCACTTTACTGTCTCGGAAATGCAGGTCAGTATGCAACTGCGGGAGTGAAGCTCCTCGAAGCTGCAGGTGTGAGCTGCATATCATTCGGAAGCGAGTCGGGTGATGCTGAGGCCCTTGCAGGTACTGCGAGATTTATAAAAGAACACCGGGCTGAGATGGATGCTCTTATTTCCGCTTATTCAAAGGAAGGGATGAGCTATCCGGCGGCAAGGGCGAAAGCTTTTGAAGAACTTGGCGGAAGTCCGGAGGGACTGGCTGTTCTGAGCAGCCCTAATGACATACTTGCAGCTGAATATATCATGGCCATGGATAAGGCCGTGCCTGTGCCGGTAAAAAGAGAAGGAGCCGGCTACAATGATACTGCCGGCAGCGGACACAGATTCATGAGCGCAACGGGGATAAGGGATCTTCTGAGCATTGGCGGAAGCCGGATGCATCGCAGCGGTGCCGAATTTGCAGCGGAGTTCGTTCCGGAATGTGTGACGCGGGATGTGCCGCGAGCAGATGAGCTGTCTGAGAGGGAACAGAGACTGTTCGATCTTGTCAGATATGCCGTTCTGACTACACCGGCAGATGTCATAGACGACTGTCCGTCGGGTGGAGAAGGACTCGGCAATCTGCTCCGCGCTGAGGCCGGGAAGGCCGGTGACCTTGACGATCTCATACTCAGAACCAAGTCAAAGCGATATACATACACAAGGATATCCAGGCTGTGCATGCAGGTGCTGCTTGGCATACGAAGAGCGGAGTTTGCAGGGGCAGACGGTCCCGGATATATACGGGTGCTTGGGTTCACTGAGACAGGGCGGAAGATCCTGTCCGGACTCAGGAAAGAAAAGAGTGCAGCAGCACATGCTGACTGTGAAAAGAATGAATGCCTGCTGCCGGTCATTACGAATATAAATAAGGAAAAAGAACTCATCACAGGAGACGCGGAAGCCCTCCTGAGGCTCGATATACATGCATCTGACATATACAACCTCATCACGGGAGGCTCTGTATCTGACCTGTCTGACCACAGGCAGTCCGTGCGCATCCTGTGAGATGTGTTTTACGGCCGCAGGATTATGTGAGCTGTCTATAGCAGCTGCAGGATGTATTAAATTAAAAAATATCTTGCAATAGAGCTGTAAAAGAGTTATTTTATTAATGCGCGCCGGGGTGTGGCTCAGCTTGGTAGAGCGCTTCGTTCGGGACGAAGAGGTCGCGTGTTCAAATCTCGTCACCCCGACCATTTAAGGGATTGCGGACGCAATCCCTTTTACTTATGTAAAAGTGCGAAAAACTCTGAAAAGTCGTTGACAACAGCATTGCGCATGAATATAATAAGCGGGTGCGACGGAGATTTTGCGCGCACATATGAACGAGTTTACAATCAGATTTTATATATAAGGAGGTGTCGACAGTGGCAGTACCTAAGAGGAAAACATCACAGGCTAAGACAAGCGGCAGAAAGGCTGCTAACATGAAGAAGAGCATGACCGGACTTTCGATCTGTCCTCAGTGCCATGAG
>Ga0256404_1007249_pt1 | contig 17694 bp, 15 predicted proteins | sample RumenRJG_01DNA_FD_185990 | JGI IMG/M metagenome (GOLD analysis project Ga0256404, IMG submission 185990) | Bovine rumen microbial communities from Lethbridge, Alberta, Canada - RJG_01 | ecosystem: Host-associated > Mammals > Digestive system > Stomach > Rumen | place: Canada: Alberta | collected...
TCCTTGCGGTGTATTTGTTTCTGGACAATTCAATTATACCAAAGGCATGGTGCCTATGCCTTTTATATTGCCTATATTATTGAGTTTTCAAGGTTCAACACACCTTTTGGGTGTGGGAAGTTTTAGTAAATAATACATTATCGAAAAGGCTGGTACAACATGCATATGCCATATCGGTAAACAATCACATAGAAATAGGCGGTATAGGCGACAAAACAGCGGGAAACTGTTATAATCGCAATATCCCGAAATGATAAGTATCGACTATGGAATTTTCATTTCAATCTTGAATTAGTGCAGAGAGGACCTCGTTTATAAAATGTCCAAACCAATTTTAAGTATCTGCATACCTACTTACAACCGTGCGAAGATATTACAAGATACCATCGAATCAATCGTCTCTCAGGAAGAGTTCCGTTCCGGGAAGGTTGAGATCGTAATTTCTGATAATTGTTCGGAGGATTCGACTCGGAGTATATGCGGGGAATATCAGAATAAATATACAAATTTTCTGTATTTTCGCAATAAAGAAAATATCCGCGATCGCAATTTTCCGACTGTATTAGCCAGAGGTACCGGCGTATACAGAAAACTTTCGAATGATACAGTAAAATATCTTCCGGGTTCTTTGAAATTTTTGACAGATTTGCTGGAACGACCGGAAGTTGAGAAGAATCATCCTGTTATTTATTATTCTGGAAGGGCACAGGGGAATGAGATTGAGGAGCTGCACTCTCTTTCAAAATTCCTCCACCGAGTAAGTTACTGGGTTACATGGATCGGAGGAATCGGCATCTGGGAAGAAGATGCGGATAAAATAGAAAACAGTATCAAGGATTGTGAGACCCATCTCTGGCAGGTTCCGTTTCTGCTTGAGCGGATTGTTGAGCACAATCAGAGGTCTTTGATCATTAATAAAGAATTGACCATGACAAAGCCTTCGGAGCATAAGTTTTATACGAGGCAGTTTTACGAGATTTTTTATATCAATTATTTGAAATTCATCAAACGGTTTGTCGATAGCGGAATCCTAAGCATGGAGGATTATGAATGGGCAAGAAGAGATCTTCTGTACAGTTTTATGACTGACTGGATGATCGGAATGGATATTGAGCCGAATCGATGGATGTATGATATTCATGACCCAAAACTCTCTGAACTGGTTCTTCCGGAGTATAAAACAGATAGCTATTATGATGAATATATGAAATATTATAAGATCAGGAAGAAAAAAAAGATAGTCAGACACAAGGCGCATTTGGTTAAAGAGAAATTGAGCAGAATAATACGAATATGAACAATAGCAGCTCGAGCCTGAAAAAGAACTCTTTATTTAATATTATTAAATATACTTCATCAGTTGTCTTTCCGCTTATTACATTTCCCTATATTGCCAGAACATTAGGGGTTGAGAATGTCGGAAAGATAAATTTTGCCAACTCGATTATCACGTATTTCACTCTGGCTGCATCACTTGGAGTAGCAACATATGCGACTCGCGAATGCGCTAAAGAAATTTCCGATAGAGATAAGTTAAGCAGGATAGCAAGTCAGATCTATTCTATCAATTTGATCTCTACGTTGGCCTCTTATGCGGGTTTGATCGTTTTACTGCTGCTTCCCATCCCTCAGATCAGAGAAGTCTGTAATCTGCTTTTGATTCAGTCCGTTACCATCTTGTTTGCTACACTAGGTGCCGATTGGATAAATATTGCGGAAGGGGATTTTCGTTATATTACGGTTCGAACCGTTGGCATGCAGCTTTTTTCCCTGGTGATGATGTTTCTGTTTATTCATCACCCAAATGACTATGTTAAGTACGCATGTATCAGCGTACTTGCTGCCAGTGGCGCTAACTTTATTAATGTTTTTTACAGGAGAAGATTTTGCCGGATTCGTTTCACACGGAAGATGAATGGAAAAATACATCTTCCGCGAATCATGACATTTTTCTCTACGGTTTTATGCCAGACGATATACACCAGTTCCGATACGACTATGCTTCGCATTATGAAGGATAACTATCAGGTTGGTTTGTATTCGACGGCAGTAAAAATCTATAATATCATTAACGGCGCGATTGCTTCCGTTACGACTGTAATCCTTCCTGACCTTTCCAGGCTTTATAAAGAAAACGATAAGAAGAGGGTATCGGAAGAGGCTCAGTACGCATTGAATTTCATTGCCTTTCTGAGTATTCCGGTTTTTGCGGCTTTGAATATCCTGGGGCCAAGGCTGATAATAATGCTAGCCGGTGAAGATTACCTGGGGGCTGTACCGGCATTAAGAATATTAAGTATTGCGATGATTTTCTCCCAGGCAGGGAATTTTGTCGGAAGCGTGTTCATTATTCCGAGAGGAAAGGAAAAAATCGGGTTAATTGCTGCAATCGTGAGTGCAGCCACTAATGTTGGTTTGAACCTTTTCTTTATTCCGTTATGGGGACTGAACGGAGCGGCAGCAACTACAGCCATATCGGAGTTCCTGGGTTTTATTATTGGTGTTCCGTTCATTACGAAGGATGTAAAGATCCATAATATCGGCAAGAATCTATTGTCAGTTTTATTTGCTACCGGAGTGATGTCAGCCGGAATCATAGGGCTTGGACATTTTTTAGGCAACTCGATTCCTGTTACTTTGCTGCTTTGCGTAACCGGATTTTTGATTTATGCATCAGTTCTTGTTATTATGAAGAATGAGTTTGTTTTGTCCTTCATCAGGCCGGTTCTGAGAAGGTTAAAGAGACAATAATTCAGGTGGAACAATATATGTTAAGCGGAAGAGAGCTTTTTGATTTCTATAAAGGGAAAAGGGTGTTGGTGACAGGCCATACAGGATTCAAGGGAACCTGGCTGAGCCGAATCCTCTTTCTGGCAGGAGCGGAAGTCTGCGGATATTCGCTGGAACCGCCGACGAATCCATGCCTGTTTGATTTGGCGGGGCTGAATGAAAAGGCTGGTCTGCACTCTGTGATAGGCGATATCCGTGATTTTGATAAGCTGAAACAGACGTTTGAGAATTTTCAGCCGGAGATCGTTTTCCATCTTGCGGCTCAGCCGATTGTCAGGATGTCTTATAAGGAGCCGAGATATACCTACGAGACGAATGTAATGGGAACGGTGAATGTGCTGGAATGCGTTAGGATGACGCCTTCCGTACGTTCATTTCTTAATGTTACGACCGATAAAGTCTATCACAATAATGAGTGGGTCTGGGGCTACCGGGAAGATGAGCCGCTTGACGGCTTTGATCCCTATTCCAATTCCAAATCCTGCTCGGAGCTTGTGACCCATTCCTATGTGAATAGTTTCTTCTCTGACATGGATGGCCAGGAGGGGAGAAGGTATCTTGCAATATCAACTGCCCGTGCCGGAAATGTTATCGGCGGCGGTGATTTTGCCGCAGACAGGATCATCCCGGATGCAGTACGCGCGATGGAAGCGGCGTATAGAAACGGACAGGAAAAGGCAGAGCTGATCGTCCGCAATCCTTACAGTACAAGACCTTATCAGCATGTCCTGGAGCCACTGGCAGTTTATCTGATGATTGCTGCTATGCAGGAACAAAACAGGAAATATGCGGGATATTACAATGTTGGTCCGGATGAGTGCGACTGCGTAACGACTGGAGCACTTTCTGATCTTTTCTGTAATAAGTGGAACACGGTGTCTGTAGAAGGTTATAAAGGGGCTTTCACTGCAGGATGGACAGACAGATCGGAGAAAAATGCTCCTCATGAGGCCAATTTCCTCAAGCTGGACTGCAGCAGGCTGAAGTCTGTTTTCGGTTGGAATCCGAGATGGCATATCGATGAGTGCATGCAGAAAACAGTGGATTTCAGCAAGGTCTGGCTCTCCGGAGGAGATATCGAAGGAGAAATGGACAAGGAAATCAAAGATTTCTTTGAGATCTGATATAAAAGGAAATCAGATTTTTTTGAAATCTGATATATAAGGGAATACTTTGGGAGACAGTCATGAAGGTAGTACTGTTAGCAGGCGGATTCGGAACGCGTATTACGGAGGAATCCAAATACAAACCGAAGCCGATGATCGAAATAGGCGGTATGCCGATTCTTTGGCATATCATGAAAGAATATTCTTATTATGGTTTTAATGAGTTTATCATCTGTGCAGGATATAAACAGGAAGCCATCAAGAAATGGTTTGCTGATTATTTCCTGAGAAGCAGTGATGTAACTTTTGATTACACGCAGGGACACGATGACATTTCTTATGAAGAATCGCGGGTTGAGCCCTGGAAAGTGACTATTGTTGACACGGGTCTTCATACGATGACCGGCGGTCGCATCAAAAGGATTCAGAGATATGTGGGCGACGAGCCATTTTTCATGACATATGGGGATGGCGTATGTGATGTCGACATCCAGAAACTGCTTGAATTTCATAAAGAGCAAGGAAAGATCGCCACTCTAACTGCAGTAATGCAGGAGCAGCAGAAGGGAATCCTGAATATCGGAGGCGATAATGCGGTAAAATCATTCCGTGAGAAGAATGTAATCGACAGCGCACCGATCAACGCAGGTTATATGGTTCTGGAGCCGCAAATTTTTGATTATCTTATGGATGACAACACGGTTTTTGAGCGTGAACCGCTTGAAAAGCTGGCACAGGAGGGGCAGCTGATGTCTTACAAACACAGAGGCTTCTGGCAGTGCATGGACAATATGCGTGAAAAGGAAGAGCTGGAGAAGCTGATCGCTAACAATGCAGCTCCCTGGATGAAGTGGGAGAGGAGAAAGTAAATGGGAAACTGGAAGAGCGAGGAAGAAGCAAGACAGCAGATCAAGAACCTTGTGGCGGATTATTACAGAGATTTCAAAAAGCCGCTGCAGGATAAGGAATTCAAGCCGGGAGACAGGATCTCTTATGCGTCAAGAGTTTATGACGAGAAGGAGATGTGCTCTCTGGTGGATTCTGCCCTGGATTTCTGGCTTACAACAGGCAGATTCAGTGAAGAGTTTGAGAAGAAGTTTGCCCAGTGGATCGGAGTGAAATTTGCCAATCTGGTCAATTCCGGATCCAGCGCAAACCTTCTTGCTTTTATGGCTCTTACTGCTCCGGAACTTGGAGAAAGACAGATAAAAAGAGGGGATGAGGTAATCACGGTTGCCTGCGGATTCCCGACTACCGTAGCACCTGCCATCCAGTATGGAGCAGTTCCGGTATTTGTCGATGTGACGGTTCCTCAGTATAACATCGATGTAACAAAGCTCGAAGATGCATACAGCAGTAAGACCAAGGCAGTTATGATTGCTCATACTCTGGGCAACCCATTTGACCTCAAGGCCGTCAGAGAGTTCTGCGACAGACATAATCTCTGGCTTGTGGAAGATAACTGTGATGCACTTGGCTCCAAGTACACAATAGACGGAGAAACACGCTTCACCGGAACATGGGGAGATATCGGAACATCAAGTTTCTATCCGCCTCATCATATGACCATGGGAGAGGGCGGCTGCGTCTATACCAACAGTCCTCTTCTGAACCGTATGATCAAGAGTTACAGAGACTGGGGACGTGACTGTATCTGCCCTTCCGGCCATGATAATTTCTGTGGCCATCGTTTTGACGGCCAGTATGGAGAACTTCCTAAGGGATATGACCACAAATATGTCTACAGCCATCTCGGATTTAACCTGAAGGTTACGGATATGCAGGCGGCAGTCGGTGTGGAGCAGCTTAAGAAGTTCCCGTCCTTCATTGAAGCCAGAAAGCGTAACTGGAAGTATCTGAGGGAAAGCCTGAAGGATCTGGAAGACGTACTTATCCTTCCGGAACCGGCAGAGAACAGTGATCCTTCCTGGTTTGGTTTCCTGATCAGTGTCAGAGAGAATGCCGGGAAATCCAGAAATGAGATTACCAGATATCTTGAGAATAAGAATATACAGACAAGAATGTTGTTCAGCGGCAACCTGATCAAGCATCCCTGCTTTGATCAGATCAGGGGAACCGATGCTTACCGGGTTGCCGGTGGGCTTGAGTGTACCGACTATATCATGAACAATACTTTCTGGATCGGTGTCTATCCGGGAATGACGGAAGATAAGCTCCACTATATGAGCGCAATGATCCACGAGGCTCTGGGCAGGTGAGTGTATGTCGCGAAGAAAGATTCTGTTTACCGGTGGTTCCGGTTTTATCGGACATAATGTGATTCCTGTCCTCAGGGAGAGCTTTGATGTCATAGCTCCTGCAAGAAAAGAGCTGAATATCCTGGATGCGGATGCTGTGGAGAGATTTGTTTCATCAGGTGATTTCTATGCGATCATCCATGCTGCAAACCCGAATGGCGTAAAGAATCCGCTCGATAAGGATGTCAACATGGTAGAGGGAAGTCTCCGGGCTTTCATGAATATCTATCGAGTCAGGAGCCGGGTTGAAAAGGTCTTGTATGCAGGATCCGGAGCGGAACTGGATAAATCAAAAGATATGATGATGATCCGGGAAGAAGACTTTGACCGGTCTGTTCCGGGCGATCAATATGGATTTGCCAAGTATGTGATGAACACATTGGCGCAGCAGTCTGAGAATGTAATCAATATGAGAATTTTCGGCTGCTACGGACCGGGGGATCATTATTCAAAATTTATTACACACTGTATCAACTGCCTGAAAGCGGGTCAGGAGATCACCATAAGGCAGGACTGCTATTTTGACTATATGCAGGTTACGGATCTGGCCCAGATTATGGCGTTCATGATCGACCATGATATGAGACATCATAGCTATAATGTCTGTTCCGGAAAACCGGTCAGGCTGAGTGGGATAGCCAGAGAAGTTATCAAAGTATATTCCGATACAGTAGAGAAATGTGACCAGGATGTAAAGATTCTTTCTTCAGGAATGAACCGCTCCTACTGTGCTGATAACTCCAGACTTATGAAGGAAGTCGGCGATTACGATTTTATAAGCCTGGACCATGGAATCCGGATGCAGATCGCTTCCATGGTCAATGATCCGGTCATCCCGTAAACCGGAATATAAACCAGTAAAATCAAAAAACAGAGGCACATCATGAAAAAAAGAGCTGCAGATGTAATTATGGATACGCTGATCGAGGAGAATATTACGGACTGCTTTGCTGTAGTCGGCGGCGGTGCCATGTATCTCGATAATGCGCTTTTAAAGTGTACAAAAATGCATAAGATGTTCAACCATCATGAACAGGCGTGCGCTATGGCGGCTGAAGGATATGCAAAGATGAGCGGCAATATTCCTCTGGTCTGCGTGACCAGCGGTCCCGGGACCACCAATACCCTGACCGGTGTCATGGGAGCCTGGGTAGACAGTGTCCCGATGCTGATCATTTCCGGACAGATGAGATACGGCGTTACAGTCGCCTCAACAGGCCTTCCTCTGAGATTCAGAGGAGGACAGGAATTCAATATTGTTGATACGGTCAAGACCATGACCAAGTATTCCAAGATGGTTATTAATCCGCTGGATATACGAATGGAGGTCCAGAAGGCGGTCCACATCGCAATGACGGGAAGAAGAGGCCCGGTCTGGCTGGATATTCCGGTTGATGTGCAGATGGCCATGGTCGAGGAAGAACAGCTGACGGAATATAAGCCTGAAGACATCGTCCCTTCGATCAGGGAGGAAGATGCATCCAGCCTTATTCAGAAACTGAAGGAAGCAAAGCGCCCGGTCATTCTTGCAGGCAATGCGATCGCCAACAGCGGGTGCCTTCCGCAGTTTATGGAATTCGCGGAGAAACTTCAGGTTCCGGTCATTGCTACCATGTGCGCCGGAGAGGTGATGGGACGTGACAATCCGATCTTTTATGGTGTCTCCGGAGCAATCGGCCCCAGAACAGGTAATTTTGTCCTTCAGAATGCGGATTTCATTCTGGCACTTGGAACCAGCATGGGCTTCAAGACCACCGGATATGTGCAGAAGGAATTCGCAAAGAAGGCTTATATCACAATGGTCGATGTTGACCTCTTTGAGGTTCAGAAGCCGGGTGTCAGAGTTGACTGGTTTATTCACAGCGACCTTCATGAGTTTTTCAAAGTCATGAAGCAGTATTCAGAGAAGATTGAAATACCTGAGAAGTGGAGCAGCTTTTGCAATGATTTGAAGAGCCGCTTTACTCCTTTCGAGGCGGCAGAGGGGCTTGATGCCTCCGACCGGATCTGCTCTTACTACTTCTGGAAGGAATTTGAAAAGTACGAAGAAGAGGACAGTGTCGTTGTCCTTGGAAACAATACTGGTATCTCTGCTAAGATCCAGATCGGGACAAAAAAGGATAAGCAGAGAGTCATCGTGAACAATAACTGCGGCTCCATGGGATACGATCTCCCCGCTGCGATTGGCGCAGCAGTAGCCGCAAAGAGGCCGGTTTACTGCGCAACGGGTGACGGGAGTATCATGATGAATCTGCAGGAGCTTCAGACGATTCGTCACTATAATCTTCCGGTCAAGATCATCATCTTTGCCAATGACGGCTACAATGCGATCCGACAGACATCGAAGAACTTCTTCCACGGGGAATTGATCGGATGCACACCGGAAACAGGAGTCAGTTTCCCGGACTTTGAAAAGGTAGCGGATACGTTTGGTTATCCTTTCCATGAATGCCACAATAACAGTGAGACGGGTGAAGGCATCCGGTGGCTGAAGGCGCAGGAGGGAAGCGCAATCCTGCTTCTTGATGAGAGACTGGATGATCCGGTTACACCGAAGGTAATGTCAAGGGTTGACGAGAATGGAAAATTCGTCACACCGGCTCTTCAGGATATGTATCCCTTCCTTCCTGAAGAAGAGATGAAAAAGCTCATGGAGATCAGCGAATAAGATGGCAGGAGCAGATACGCTTTCAGCATATACGGTCGACAGGTATGCATATCTGTCGCAGGTCGTGCAGAAGCTCAGCGAAAATGAGCATAAGGGCCTTATTGTTCTCGACGGGGATAAGGTATGCGGTACCTTTACGCGCGCAGATATGGTCAGATGTTCTCACTGCATGGGCATGCAGGATGTGACGGTGGAGGAATTCTTCAACCGGAGCTTTACTGCCGCGCATACGCCGGAAGAAGCGGAGAGTATGAAGCATTCCATCATCCCGGTCGTCGATGAGAAGGGAAAACTTACTGACATCTGTTTTCCGATCTTCCGGCACAGCAGCAGCCATTTATTCCCTGTTGTCGTCATGGCAGGAGGAAAGGGGACTCGTCTCTATCCCTATACAAGGATTCTTCCCAAACCACTGGTTCCGCTTGTGGGAGAGCAGCCGATGGTGGAAACGATCATGGACAGGTTTCACTCTTATGGTCCGGATCAGTTCTTCATGATCGTGAACTATAAGAAAGAGATGATCAAGGACTATTTTAAAGATGTGGAGCTCGATTACTCGGTATCCTTCCGGGACGAAACGACAGCTCTTGGGACAGGTGGAGGCCTTTATCTGGTAAGGGATGATATTGATGAGACATTTTGCCTTACCAACTGTGACATCATTCTCAGGGAGAACCTTGATGAGATCTACGAATTTCATAAGGAAAGCGGCAATCTGATCACCATGATCACGGCTCTGATGCCTGTTTCTGTTCCGTATGGCGTGATCAAGGTGGATGAGAGACAGAAGATTCGAGAGATGGTTGAAAAACCAACCTATATGATGCTTGTCAACATAGGGATCTACTTTGTCGAACCGGAAGTGTTCCATTACCTTTCCGATAAGGAAAAAGTCGATTTTCCGACTTTGATCGGCAGAGTCAAAGAGGACGGAAAAGCAGTCGGCGTGTACCCGATTACGAACGACAGTTGGCTGGACATGGGACAGGTGAATTCTTATGAGCATGCCAGAGAAGTCTTGAGAATGAAGCTTGGCAGGTAAAGAAAATTTTATAAGGACAGGTATATATCATTATGGCAGGAAAGTTTTTTTATCTGGACCGTTTTATTGCAGAGAACGTTACCGGAAGAGCAAAGAGCATGTTTCTTCCGGATATCGAGGATAACAGGGAAGAACTCAGCAGAAAGATCAAGGATAAGACGATCCTTGTGATCGGTGGAGCAGGAAGCATCGGCAGTTCCTTCATCAGAGCCGTACTTCCATTTCAACCGAAAAGCCTTGTGGTAGTGGATATCAACGAGAATGCACTTGCGGAGCTGACAAGAGACCTTCGCAGTACTAAGGGAATGTTCGTACCGGATGATTATGTTCCCTATCCGATGAGCTATTCCTCGGAGACTTTCCGCCAGATGTTTCTCGACAGAAAGGGATTTGATGTAGTGGCTAACTTCTCCGCTCACAAGCATGTGAGAAGTGAGAAGGATATCTACTCTGTAGAAGCAATGCTCAGGAATAATGACCTCGATGCCAGAAAACTTCTGGAGCTGCTGTCACAGTATCCACCGGAAGAATACTTCTGCGTTTCCACGGATAAGGCAGCAAATCCGGCTAATATCATGGGGGCCAGTAAGAGAATCATGGAGGACCTGATCTTCTCCTACTCCGATCGATTCCCTGTGAAGACTGCAAGATTTGCAAATGTGGCTTTCTCGAATGGTTCTCTTCCGGCGGGTTTTCTCGCAAGACTGAATAAGATGCAGCCGCTGAGTGCACCGAATGACGTCCGCAGATATTTCGTTTCGCCGGAAGAGAGCGGACAGATCTGCATGCTCTCCTGTATGCTTGCCGACAATCGGGCAATCGTATTTCCGAAACTCAAGGAGCAGCAGATGATGACCTTTGACAAGATTGCGGAGGCACTGCTTCGTGAATATGGCTATGAGCCGGAGTACTGCTTTTCCGATGAAGAAGCGGTGGAAAAGGCAGACAGGCTAAGACAGATGCTGAGAAGCGGAGATGTTCCGGAAGATGAGGCATTGAAATATCCGGTTCACTTTACCGGTTCTGATACAGCCGGCGAAAAACCGTATGAAGAGTTCTTCACGGAGAATGAGAAGACGGATATGAACCGGTTCAAGGCCCTGGGAGTCATTGTAGGAAAAGAGATCCCGGATAAAGAGAAGCTTGGCAACCTGTTCGCGGAGCTTGAGAAGTCATTTGACACCCATACTGCTACGAAAGAGTCTGTGATCAGGCAGATCGGAGAGTACCTGCCGAGTTTCTCACATATCGACAGCAGCAGACAGCTGGATTCCAAGATGTAAAGACGGAGAAGAGGTATAAAACAATGATCCCGCTTTCCATACCGAATTTTGAAGGAAATGAAAGAAAATATGTAGACGACGCGATCGACCAGGGATGGGTATCTACAGGCGGCGCTTATATCACAAAGATGGAGGAGAGACTTGCGGAGTATCTTCATACCCCGAAAGTGGCCTGTGTGCAGAGCGGTACTTCTGCCCTTCATTTGTCACTTGTGGAAGCAGACGTGAGACCTGGAGATGTCGTTCTGGTGCCTCCGTTGACATTTATAGCGGCAGTGAACCCCGTCAGGTATCAGTTTGCCACTCCGGTCTTTATTGACTGTGATGACAGTTTCTGCATCGATCCGGGTAAGCTGAGAAGATTCTGCGAGGAAGAATGCGATTTTTCTGAAGGAGTACTGACCCATAAGGGAAGAATGGTCAAGGCAGTTGTGGTCGTTCATGTATTCGGCAATCTGGCTGACATGGAATCGATCATGGATATTGCCGGAAAGTACGGCCTTAAAGTGATCGAGGACGCTACGGAAGCTCTGGGATCCCATTTTATAGAAGGAAGATATGCCGGAAGATACGCCGGAACGATCGGTGATTTCGGCTGCTATAGCTTTAATGGCAACAAGATCATCACAACCGGCGGAGGCGGAGCTATTACCGCATCCTCTCCGGAAGAGGTAGACCATCTGAAATATCTTTCCACTCAGGCGAAAGATGATCCGCATTATTACATCCATAATGAAATCGGTTACAACTACCGCATGACAAACCTTCAGGCGGCTTTAGGCTGTGCTCAGATGGAAGAACTCGAAGATTTCGTAGAGCGTAAGCACAGAAATTATAATCTGTACAAAAAGCTCTTTGAGGGATTTGAATTCGGGAAACTGATTCCTTTCAGGGGAGGGACATATTCCAACCAGTGGTTCTATTCTCTGGAGATCAACCGTGACAGGATCCATGCCACGATGCGCGAGATCATCACCGGTCTTCAGGACAGGGGTGTACAGACCAGGGCTATCTGGGGCCTGATCAATGAGCAGAAACCTTACCTGGGAGAGGAGACCTACCTTCTGGAGAAGGCTCCTTATTATTCAGAACGAATCTTGAATATCCCGTCCAGTACCCAGCTGACGGAGGGGGATATTACCACAGCAGCAGATAAGATCAAGGCGTTGCTGACGGAGATGGCTGAGTAAGCCCTGACAGAGCTGAAAACTGTCCCCAATGGTACATGGTCAGAAGAACGCCTGCTCGCTCCAATAGCCTATAATCAGTAAGTAGACGAATGATCGGAGGAAATTAGGCTATGAAACTTGTACTGATCGGCGGCGGAGGACACTGCAAATCGATTCTGGACTGTGTCCGCCGGATCGATAAGAAAGCAGATGTTCTGATCGTGGATCCGGCAATACCGGAAGGCTCGGTTATCATGGGCGCCGGAGCAGCCGGTGGAGACAAAATGCTGGGGGAACTTTACGAGAAGGGCTATCGGAATGCTTTTATATCTACAGGAAGCATTAAGAGTACGGCGCTGAGAAGAAAGCTGTATAAAAAGGCAGCTGATATCGGCTATGATTTTCCGGTTATCGCAGACCCTTCCGCAGTCGTCTCTGAATATGCTGTGATCGGTCAGGGAGCATTTATCGGAAAGAACGCCGTTATCAATGCGGACAGCCATATCGGCAGTCATGCGATCATCAACACAGGCAGCATTATTGAGCATGAATGCGTGATCAGGGAATTCAGTCATGTCGCGGTGGGAGCGAGACTCTGCGGTCAGGTAAGGATAGGCTCTGATTCATTTATCGGGGCGGGGACAACAGTAATCCAGGGAATCAAAATCGGAGATCAGGCAATCATCGGTGCAGGCAGTGTAGTGCTTCGCGATGTAAAAGACGGTGAAAAGGTCTGGGGACTGGTCAGATAACGAGGAAGCAGAAGATGGAAAAGACGCTGATCATAGCGGAAGCAGGTGTAAATCACAACGGCAGCTTGAAGCGCGCATTGGAGCTTGTGGATGCGGCTAAGGAAGCCGGAGCGGATATCGTCAAGTTTCAGACATTTGACGTAGACCGACTTGTATCCAGATTCGCTCCCATGGCGGACTATCAGAAGAAAAATCTGGGAACGGACGAATCCCAGAAGGAAATGCTGAATCAGTTGACTCTGACTCATGATGAGTTCCTGAAAGTGGCACAGCACTGCAGGGAAGTCGGGATAGAATTCCTTTCAACACCATTCGATATTGACAGCGTTCATTTCCTGGATCCGCTGGTACGTATGTGGAAGGTCCCGTCCGGTGAGATCACGAATTACCCTTATCTGGTGGAGATCGCGAGGACGAAGAAGAAAGTGATCCTTTCCACGGGAATGAGCACACTTTCGGAAATTCACGATGCCGCAGATGTGCTGAAAAGTAATGGGGCAGAAGATCTTACGATCCTTCACTGCACAACCGAATACCCTGCACCGATCGATGACGTCAACCTGAATGTTATGTCGACGCTGAGGAAAGAGTTCGGCTGCCCGGTCGGCTATTCCGACCATACCAAAGGAATTGAAGTATCCCTTGCAGCTGCCGCAATGGGAGCAAGCGTAATCGAAAAACATTTCACCCTGGACCGGAATCTGCCGGGACCGGACCATAAAGCCAGCCTTGAACCCGAGGAGTTGAAAGAACTGGTGACCGGAATCCGGAAGATTGAAAGAGCAAAGGGAAACTTTACCAAGCAGCCTTCAGAGACCGAGCTGAAAAACAGGGTGGCCGCCCGCAAGAGCGTTGTGGCGGCTTGCAGAATCAAACAGGGTGAAGCTTTTACAGAGGACAATCTGACCACAAAGCGCCCCGGGAGCGGAATATCACCTATGAGATGGAATGACCTGCTGGGCCGGAAGGCAGTCCGGGATTTTGAAGAGGATGAACTGATCGAATTATGAGAACAATTGCAGTCGTAACATCCACAAGAGCTGAATACGGAATCCTGTATCCGTTGATCAGAAGAATCCTCAGTGATCCGGACCTTTCCCTGCAGCTTTATGTCACAGGAACCCATCTTTCCGAAAAGCATGGATATACGATCAAAGAGATTGAGAAGGATAATGTCCCGATCTATAAGAAGATTCCTATTCTGGAAGAGGGAAATTCATCTGTGGATATAACCCGGACCATGGCGAATGCCATGACCGGGTTTTCTAAGTACTTTCATGAATCCCGTTCGGATATGCTGGTGCTTCTGGGGGACAGGACGGAAATCCTTGCGGTTGCCCTTGCAGCCATGAATGAGAATATCCCGATTGCCCACATTCACGGAGGAGAAGTAACAGAAGGAGCTGTGGATGATGCGGTCAGGCACTGCCTCAGCAAGCTCAGCTATCTGCACTTTACTTCGACAGAGGTTTACAGGCACAGAGTGATCCAGTTGGGTGAAACTCCTGACAGAGTGTTCAATGTCGGTGCTTTAAGCACAGAAAATATTCTGAATGTTCCGCTGATCAGCAGAGAAAAGCTGTTTTACGAGATCGGAATAAAGACAGAGCTTCCGCTGGTAACAGTCACTTTCCATCCGGTCACCAAGGAGCAGGGAGAGGAAATAGTGCAGACGCAGAGTCTGATCGAAGCCATGAAAGTGCATCCGGAATATTTCTACCTGATTACCATGGCGAATGCGGATGCAGGCGGAGACATGGTCAATATGCTAATGAAGCAGTTTGAGGAAGATGCTCCTGACGGAAATGTCAAAGTGGTGGCATCTCTCGGAATGCGGAGGTATCTCAGCGCAGTCAGAGAGTCCGGGTTTGTACTTGGCAATTCATCAAGCGGAATTATCGAAGCACCTGTAATGGGGACCCCTACTGTCAATGTAGGAGACAGGCAGAAGGGAAGGCTTCAGGCAGGCAGCATCATTAACTGCGATGCAGACACAAGCGACATAGCGGATGCCATGGAAAAGGCAGGAAAGGCGGAGCACAGAAGAACCCTGATGTATGGTGACGGACATACGTCTGAAAAGATCGTGTACCATATAAAAAGGGCTCTTGCAGACGGAATTGACCTGAAGAAGACTTTTTATAATGTCTCATTTTCTGAAGATGAAGGAACTACGAGATGAGCAGAAGGCGAAAACCAGTGATCCGGTCGCTGCAGGCGTTGAGGGGAATCGCGTTTCTCATGGTGTTTCTGTCGCATTCGCATTTGTCCCTTCAAGGCGGAGCATGGGGAGTCTCGGTATTCTTTGTTCTGTCCGGATTCCTGATGTACTACCAGTATGAAGATCAGGAATTCTCAGTTTCAATACCGGAAAACATATACTTTGCAGTATCAAGACTGAAGAAGATATATCCTCTGCACCTGACCATGTTTGCGATCAGTATCCCGTTTGAAGTGGGCAGGTCTCTGCAGAATGGTACGAATGGTCTGAGCTGGTATTATCTGAAAGTGCTGTTCGGAGTGACGCTTACCGAATCCTGGCATCCGTCTTTCTGGATCTATGGAGCCTTTAACGGTGTTGCATGGTTCCTTTCGACGTGCATGTTTCTTTACTTCTGCTTTCCTTATCTGCAGAAGATGGCGAAGAGAGTGTCGGGAGGGAGCCCTGTATCAATCGCATCAAAAAAAGCAGCAGTGAAGTCAACAGATAAGATGCCATCGAAATTCAGCACCATGGTGATGATAATTGTGATCATGATGGTTATATGGCTTCTTCAGGTTCTTTGGATATGGCTTACACGAAATGTTGCTTTTGAAACCTATCCGGATATCAACTACTGGCTGGCATATACATTTCCGCCCACTCGTCTGGGAGACTTTGCGGTCGGAGTGTTTGCAGGAGCCCTATATTCCAGAGTAGTCTTCGAAACAAGAGAACAAGGGACTCAAGTGGAAGAAGGCATAACATCGATAGCAATAACGTCTGAGACTGTTCTATTCACTGCGCTGGAACTGGCAACCATAGCGGTGACTTTTACGTCCTTCCGTTTTTACGTTTCTCAGCGCATGATTCAGAGCTATAATTGGTTCAGGTATGCTGCCCTCTGGGTGCCCTCAGCGGTAGTCATGATTCTGCTTTTTGCTGTGAAGAAAGGCGTTATTACCTCCATACTGGATCGCAAACCGCTTGTATGGCTGGGCAATATATCGCAGTACACTTATCTGGTCCACAGCATCGTAATATTGTATATAAGGGATGTTGCGGAATCCTTTTTCAGAAAACTTGGAATAGATATGAAGCCGGAATCACTGCGTTTTAATCTGCTGACCGGAGCTATATCATTCCTGATTACCATCTTAGGCGCATTGCTGTACCGGCAACTGCAGACAGCAATCAGGAATAAGAAGAATGAGCAACAATAAAAGAGATGGAAATATTGAACTGCTGAGGTTCATCTTTGCAAACTGGATCGTTCTCCACCATGCACTGCTTCCGAGATTCCGGGGAGGGTGGCTTGGAGTAGAGTTTTTCTTTCTGCTTACCGGGTATTATATGGCGAAGAACCTTGAAAAAGACTGCGAAGCCCACAGCAACGAACCATACAGAGATACGGCAGCTGCGGGTATCAGATACATATGGAACAAGTTCAGAAAACTGTTCCCATATATTTTCTGGTCCACGATACTGGGATTCATCGTTCAGGCATTGGATCTTTCCTATGGCGGATCGGCGAAGGAGATCGTAAAGCAGGCTGCAAAGCTCCCTTATGATCTGCTTCCGCTGCAGAACTTCGGATACGCTTCCCTGTCCTGCACAGGTACCCTATGGTATCTGTCGGCTATGTTCTTCGCAATCTGGCTCCTGTATCCGATCGTCAGAAGAAGATATCACTTTTATACCGGCTATCTGGCACCCGGAATTGCAATATTTCTTTCAGGTTATCTGGTGAGGACATATGGCATGCTTGGCTCCGCAAATGATTTCAGCGGAGTCAATATCAATTCGGGATTTGTCAGAGCCATCGCTGAAATCAGTCTGGGAATGTTTCTATATGTTATAAGCAGAATATTTGAACAAAAGGCAATGTCACGACGAGAGAGTATCCTCTTTACTATTATTGAGATCCTTTCTTTGGTGTTACTGTTTTTATACATGTATTTTTGGAAACCGGAGACAGGATATCTGGATTCCATTGCAGTGATGCTGATGTTTATCGGTATTACAATACTGATGAGCGGGCATTCTCTGCTGAGCGGATTATTTGACAATAATTTGTCGAGGATATTGGGGAAAATCAGCATGGTCCTGTTTATGAACCATGCATACTGGCTGTTTCATATTGTTTCGCTTTGTGGAAAAGCAGGCATTGAAAAACCAGAGACGGATCTGAAGCTAATAGGAATATTATTGTCATATTGTACGACCGGGTTGGTTTTTGCGCTGGTTAAAATATTCAGGAAAAAAGACGGTATTATGTAATCGACCTTGTCTTCACTTGTTTGTGGATTTCCAGATAATTAACTCTCGACCGGATTAATGAGGTGGCCGATAGTGAGTTTTTGTTAAAAATAAAGGTTTTTTCGTTGCATTCTGACTTCAAAGTGATAGAATTATAGAGAGTTAAT
>Ga0256404_1007250_pt1 | contig 17693 bp, 37 predicted proteins | sample RumenRJG_01DNA_FD_185990 | JGI IMG/M metagenome (GOLD analysis project Ga0256404, IMG submission 185990) | Bovine rumen microbial communities from Lethbridge, Alberta, Canada - RJG_01 | ecosystem: Host-associated > Mammals > Digestive system > Stomach > Rumen | place: Canada: Alberta | collected...
TGTCTAGGCCCCCCCCCCCCCCCCCCCTCGGACTGAGGATCCCTGAGCGCCCGCGGCGCGTGCCTACGGCGACGGCGCCGGCGGTCGCCAAATCTAAGGTACCCATGGCGGGATACAAAAAAAAGGGTGCCGCCGGGCCTGAATTCCCTTTAAGAGCTCGGCGGCTGAGTGGAGGCTTCACTTTCGGCAGAAGCTTCAATATAAGATGGGTATGATGTTATATAAATATCATCCCCCCGCCCATGAGGGCGGCCGTGAGGGGACGTCATTCTTCGATTGAGCTGAGACGCAACGGACTCCGGCACGGCTCCGGAGTTATGGATCAGCGCGGACGGCGCCAATGTTCGCGCACGTGGACGGAATATCCGGCCCTACGCGCAATCGGGCCGACGGGCTTCGCTTTCGGCTTCGCCGCGGGTTTGGCGGCGGGCTTCTTTGCTGGAGATCTCTTTCCGTAGTCGCCTAATTTCTTCTGAACCATTTAGTCACCTCCTGTTTATTTTTTCAGGGCCTTACCTCTCCTCATTACCGCGTTTTTACATGCGGTGAGGCTGGCGGCGGTGACTGGAGGCGCAACTTTTTTGGTTTTGTTGTTCATTACCAGCCCCTGATATTCGATTTTTCCATTTCTGTGCTCGACCAGGACAATGTATCCACTAAGGTCGCCGCTGGAATAATCCCAGGTTTTTGAATTTCTTTTGGACCAGGGCATTTTAAAACACCTAAATCAGTATTCAAATCGGAATATTTTATTTTATTTATTATTCTGATAAGAATAATCAGAACTTACGCCGCGGGAGATCCTTCTCATATTCCTCCCGCCTGAACGCCCGCCTCTCCTCGATAAGGTCCTCCCATTCCTCCGCCCAATCGTATATATCTTTAGTCGCCGCGTAAGCGCTGTCGTACAAAACCTTACCAAAGCCAGCGAGATAGAACGCCCCCAGGAGACCTATCATATTGGAGAGATCTCCGGTCCTCATATAATTGGCTAGACAACATAACCCGATAAACGCGGAACATACGAAAATCAATACATTCGCTACGGGCGGAGTGATCTTCTGAACCATCCTCCGTTTGGCTAGGATGTCCTCGGCACAATGGGCAATCGCGTCCATAGTGCTGGTCGCTTTCCAGCTAAACGTCTCGACAAATCTCTCTTTACTGTTTTTACTCGTCGTCCATCTCATTTTACTCATCGTCCTCACCTTCAAACTCGGAGACGTCTACGTTGTGTTTCTTCTTCATGCGTTTGGCCTCATCCTTCATTTGTTTGCGGAGCTTTCCGGCGTTACGTCCTTCGCAATACTGATCGAACAATACCGCCTCCTCCGGAGTCAGGGTCTTTTTAAAATTCTCACGGGCCTGGGCTCTCGCTTTGCGACCCGGTTGATAAAAACAGCCTGTCATCCAAATTGGGTCTGAGAGTTTGTAACCCATTGAAATCTCCGGATGAGACGGATCTATCCCCAGGCACCAACGGAGCGCCGTTTCCCTGTCGACTCCTTCCTCCTTCATTACGGTATTTACAAAATCGGTTTGACCTTTCGATGTTATCTGATTCCTAATGTCGGTATTCTCGGCGTATTGCGCGGCCTTATCACGTTGCTTTTTGTAAAAGCCCATTTTACTCGTCCTCCTCGTTAATCGTTCCTGAATTTGCCAACTCCATCAAATGACTGTACTGTTTCCGGGTGATCTTTAGGTCGTCACAAATACGATCTATCGGTATCCCCATGTTCCTGAGCATTTGGACGGTCTTGGCTAACCGTTTTCTCTCGTTCTCATATTTTCCTTTGTATTTGGCTCCGGGGGCCTCCTTCTCGGCGGACTCTTTGAGATCCTTGTCTTGGCTGGCCTCCTTATACTGTCTGTACGCCCGTTTGATGTCCGACGGCATGTCCGGATAGGTCCCGTACCCACAATCGACCCAACGGCCTGTTTTGCGGTCCCTGACCCGTAAATGGAATATCCCGCGGGGGACGTATCCTAAACCGTCGAACGTCATTCCGTACTCACACGTTATCCAGTATCTGGCTCTGTGTTCGCGGATATAGACATCCATGTCCTCCAGGCGGGGAACATCCATCAATAAGGTCCAATGGCGGCTCCTCATTTTTACCAGGTTTTTAATCATGATCTGGTTTTTCTCGGTCTGCCATTCGCGCTTATTGGCAATGTCGTAGGCCTCATCCAACCAGAACACGGAGTGTTTATCGTCTCCGTTCCTGAGTTTGTCCCTGAGACTGTCGGCACCGTATGTTAGCTGCTTCTCAAAATCAAAGAAGCGCTGGTCCGGATAGATAGGCTCTCCCGCCTGGATATGTTTGTAGGCCTGATACGCCTCAGCGAGTACCCAGGTAAAGCTACTCTTACCGACTCCTTCGATACCGTCGATAACCGCGACGTTATCAAAATCGTCCTCTATGTTGTTGTGCATGTGGCGGACCAGGGAGGCCAGGAGGTCCTTGTATAGGTACTGGATAAAGAATTTCCCCGTGTTCCGGTAGAATATGAAATGTTTATCCTGGACCTGGAGAGCCCCCAGGGGCGTGGGACGGTAGTCCCCCACCTCTGAGCCCTTAACTATCATTCGTACCGCCCCATCCGGGGAGGCTGTCGGGAGTCTTACCGATTCCCGTCAGATCTGTACGGCAACGGCCCTGCCATGAGTCCGTAGCTCTCAACAGCGTTTCGTATTCTTCTACCGCGACATCGTCTCCGATGATCTTGGCGACCAGGCCGTCCAACACTACTCCGATCTGTGCGGAGTGTGTAATGTTCGCGGTGATCTCCAGGTCCACGCCGTGCGTGGATGTCAGCTTTTTTACGATTGTGTCTCTTGTCTGTTCTATCTCCATTCAATCACCTCAGAATATTCCTAGCCACCACATACCGGCAATGGCACCGACGACCAGTACGATCATCATGATAATGGCCTGAGCGTCCATCTCCGGACCGCCCGCCTTACGGAATTTGGATAAGAACTTCTTAGTCGACTGGCTACGGATCTGATTCTCCAGGAGCGCGGGCGTATGATGAGGCTATACATACATTCCGGTTTTGGGATTGATGTCGTCGCATATCTCGAACTTATATGCGCCCGTGATTGAGACATAAACCGGCACGCCCGCCCATAACAACCCTGAGACGCGCGGCATACCGGTAACGGGGAGATAGCCAGCGTTAAGGATGTCTTTTGTTTTGCGGTTGGTCCAAAACTCCTGGCGGGGGCATTGCTGTTCTTCTTTTGCGGTCGTCTCGGCCCTCCTGACGTATAACGGCTCCTGTCCGGGGACCACAATATCCGTCGATTCAGCGGCCTCATTGTTGACCTGTTCGGCTAACTGATAGTGCATGTTGACGACTAGCTTTTGTTTGAGGATCCTTCTGAACCAAAGGACCTCCTTAAAGTCAGTATAGAATTTTCCGTCCTGGATTGTATAGTCGTGGGGAGTACGGAGCTCTCCGGGATGTTTGGCGTAATAGATCCACCTGATGAGGACCGGCACAAACACAACCAACATGACGAGACCCAGGATACCTAAAAGGATAGTCATGACGTTCATATTATCCCGTGCCCTATGACATACCATCCCATAGCCCCCAGGACGATGGCGGCCCCCAGGTAGGTATAGATCCTATTTCCGTCCAGGTCGATAAATCTCTTTTTCCGGTTATTGGCGTTCTTGGAGCTCACATTAAGGATACTCAGATTGCGCGTACAATAATAGATAGGGGTATGTCTGTATGGCTGGCTGTCGTCGATGTCGTTCATCATGAACGAATCGGATGTAAGCGGATCGCGGTAGAACAGCTAATCATCGGTTCCATACGCCCTATCAGCAATGGAGACTAATTGGCGCGTTCCACGCTTTAGCTTATACATCCGTATTTTGTCAGATTCTTTCCTGATAAAGTACTTCATTTTTCTCCCACCCACCCACTCGGCTGGTCTAAGTTATAGTAAGTGGAGGTTATTCTGATATTGCTATAAGAGGGCTTTAAATATTCCGATAGGAATAATTTTCACATGGCATCGGGCCTATCGATCAATCAGGTGGCAATCACGATAGTTGCAATAGCTATCGGACTAGTGCTAATCGGATCGTTGTTAGCTCCCGTCGCATCCGATGTCATGGCTCAGCTCACTGCCAAAGTCAATAACGTACCCGTTTACGCTCAGGGAGAGAGCTGGTCTAGTCTGATCGGTGTCGTTGTGATCGTCTCGATCATCGGCCTGGTCGTGGTAGCCATAAACAGCTACACCAAAAACTAAAACCAACCAACAAAAGGAGTGACAAAAATGAAAATGGAAACCATCCTCGGAGCTATCGTGACCGGAACCGTCGCCGTGATCTTCATCGGCTCGATCCTCGCGCCCCAGATCACCCAGTACACCGGTACTGACGGAGCCCTCGTTGAATACAAGGGAATCCTCGGAGCAATCATCGTCATTGCTGTCGTCGTCGTGCTCATGCTGTTCGTCAGGCTCATCACTTCCGGTAGGGATTGAGAGTAAATGATCACGGAGGGCGTTTTGTTGAGTTTGGTATTCTCCGGAATACTGCTACTCATGGGAGCTAAAAAGAACGCCCGCCCCCTGGTCTTCATCTCATCCCTCGGCTGGATGATCTGTGGGCTCCAGCTCTTTCAGCAGACTGAGGAGATATTGCCGACAATTCTCCTGATGATGCTGGCTGTCTCTCAGTTCATGCTTTTCGGAGTAAAGGAGCGCACAATTTGAAAAACCGTGCCGGGCGGTATATCCCGGAGCAATCCTTCTAAAGAGGGAGAACATGGACCTGAGCTTCACTACGATCTTCAACTATCTCGCAACCTACTTCTTTGACGGAAGTACGACCCTGGCCGGCTTAGCTATCCTGGTCGCCGCGTGGATCCTGTCGCTGGTCGTCCTCATTAACATCCGTGCCCCTCCGACCTATTCGGTCGTCCCTATGATCCCCCTGAGCATTTTCATGAGCGCTTATGGAGTCGTGGACGAGACCGTTACAATTTTCATCGTTATCGTCAGCGCCGCAATGGTAGCCAGCCAGCTCAAAAGTGTGGTGGGATGAATGGCCTCCTACGGCGACGATGCGACCCTCATGAAAGTGGCCGTATTCGGCATAGCTATGAGCATTTTCTGTACCCTCGGTATTCAGATCATGTTAGTGGAGGCCAGCGGCGACTACGATTATGACGACATCCAGGCCTATAAGAATGACCTAATCCAGTTCTCCGGACAGACCATGATCAATAACTCCCCGTGGGTTTTGACGCACGTCTATACCCCCTGGGACCCGGCTACCGGCGTAGCGGACCACTATTCTGAGGGCTGGATGTATGGTGAGGACTACGGTCCCCCTGATCCTGATACGGAATATGCGGGATACCCCGGATACCTGTCCGCCGCCGACATCCGTTTGGATCCTGAACAAAAATCCTCCGCGCCTTTGAGCTATACACGGGAGGCCGCCGATATCGACGAACGTTCCGGAGACAAATGGTGGTCCAATATCCCCATTATCGGAGATATTGGCCGCGTCCTGGGCTTCGACCCCTACACCTATCAAAACGTCGTCCTGAATAACTGGAGCTATACCGGTTATAGATACGTCTTTGACCCCACTCTCCCGTTTGCTACTCAGGAGAACAAACCTAGCGCCCACGACGGATCTCTCTCTATCGTATGGTACACCTATAACGGTCAGGAGGGATTATCCGGAGGCCTCGACATCTACGGCGGTAGACACGCCGCCTCCAACGACACAATCAAACTCGCCAGCTACTCCGCCGCGGACATCGTGGCCGATTATAACCTGGGCTCATCCTACGCGACCGTCTATGACTTCGATTTCAACGGAACCCATCTCAACCTATCCATTAGATTTGACGCCGACGCGATTGAGTCCGGTATGCCCCTTATGCAGGCCTGGACGGACGGTAAATGGAGTATGGCTATCTCCTCGATCAGCGCGGGTAATTTCCTCGACATTGAGAACAGTACCGCGTTCTCCGATACTATGGGCGGGATGTTCAATACGTTCATCAAGATCTTTACATTCAGCCTCCCGGAGTTTAACAACCCCTGGGCCGCTATGATCCTGTGGCTCATGGTTGGACTGCCTATGACTATCGCTTTGCTGTGCGTGACTCTTCGCGCGGTGAAAATTATTCCCGGACTTGGATAAAATGGCCTCAGCTAAAGCACTCGCCGCAATTGCACTCACTCTCATCATTGCCGTACCCATCGGATTAGGCTACGGTCTGGCCTCTCATGACGTCCCTTATACGTCCTGGGATACCTCGGACAGTATCAACGTCTCTAACTCTATCCTCAACTCCAGTACGCCCTATTTCTCGGAGTATGCCGGTCCCGCCAATAACTCGACTCTGATCCGGGAGAGACTAGTCACCGGCGGCGGATATGAGTCCTCGATTATCAGCCCCGCATACGTCACGACCGGAAGCACGGCGACCAGCCTCCCGCTTAAGATAAGCTCCAGCTCTACCGCCAACCCTGTCGACAGCCCTCCTGTCCCCGTGAACGGATGGAGCTCCACGACTCTCGCCGCTGGCCTGATCTCCAAGACCTTCAACGGCTCCGATTATGCGGAGGAGGTTACTCCCTCCGGACCCGCCGGAGAACTCTTTGTCTATGACGGGATGGTCTCGATCAGCGGAGCAACGGCCGCCAATACCGTCTCTCCCGGAGTCTACACGGAGATCAAAATAGACTCCAGCTTCACCGTGGAAACGAACGTCGGTACCTGGACCAGCCAGGCCGGTAGCCTGGCCTTTGTAAAAGCGGGCGGAACTGTCATGCCCTACGGAGCCAGCAAACTTACAATGATCATGCCTGAGAGCTCCGATTATGCGACCCATGAGGGAATAGCCTACGCGCATATCACTTATAACCCACTCTACCTGTTACACGCCTATAAGGACACCTGGCACGACTTTTCGGAGCTCGGTAATAACTGGCGTATGGCCGTCACCTATGCCGGACTGGTCGCCAACCCCTCCAGCCCTCCGAATTATCTGGATAACGTACTGTTCGCTAACCAGGGTGGATTAAACGTCGTCGACTGGTACTCAGGAACCGGATACTATCAGCTCAACGGCGACGATCCTACCCCGCTGTCCTTCGGACTGGTATTCGCTACCGGGTACTCTACTACATTCAATTACACCGCCCGCACGGACTACGGACCGTCGGATCTCCCTGAGTTTGACATCGCCAAACTGTCCGTTAATCAGGGAACCGCCACGATTCACGTCTCTCAGGAGGGCCAGGTTGTTGACTATCTCGTCTTCGACCACGGGAGCCCTGTTCAGATCATCCGCGACTCAGACGGCTGGATGATTAACGGCCAGCTCTATGACGGATTCACCGTCGCCAGCAATACCGGCACGATTACCGTCCAGTACAAAACCGCGGCGAACCTGTCCCCCGCCTATAAGGGGAACGCCTTAACCCTATGGAACATTGACACCAACTCCGCCGCATGTGTAAAGATCACCTATAACGACAACACTACTGAGTATGTCGCCGTCACGGATCTCGACGGAATAACCGCCGGTTACGGAATTGTGACCCTGATCCAGCCCGGAGCTAACCAGACCTTCACCAACGTCAAATACGTCGGACTGGCCCTCGACTCTACGGAGACCTCCTTAGACTTCACCTATCAGACCAATTCAGGATCCTACGCAAATCCCGCGTATGGATGGAGTCTCCCCGCCACCGGCGGCAATACCGTTTATGATCATTGGATAAACGGATACGCCAACGGTTACGTTAGGATGATGGTCCACGTCGACAGCGGAGAGAGTCTGTATATCTATCCGGACCGTCCCTCCGACGACTCCGCCCGCGCCCTGGTCCGCGTCCAGAACAGCGCCGGGACCATGTTGGTGACTCTCCCTCAGGCGGACAGCCCTGACACGACCACAACCGCCCTCGGAGCGTATGAATACGCCATGATTGAGTTAGACGGGAGCTCTCATACGGTGACAGTAACCGCCATTGTCGACGGCTGGCCTGTCATGGGAGTCATGCCCAGGGCGTACAATACCGCCAGCGTCGTCACGGATCTCCTCGGCTCCACGTTCGACCTCCTCTACCTGGCTGGAGGAGCGACCGTCCGCGTGGATCTCGCCAACGTTATCGCGGGATATTTCCCCTCTACGAAGGACTATACTCTCAGCATGAACGGATTATTCCCCGGTAGGAGTTACGCGCTCAAATTCAACAGTATCGGCGTCTATGGCGACTCTATTAACCTGGGCTCTACCTCTTATGGAGTCACCGACGGCCGTATCAATGTCGGCGGAGAACTGGTCCCTCTAAAGGGCGCGGTTGTCAGATCCATCAATGAGGACGGAACCTATCACAACTCGATTAGCGGCTATGTCCTGGGCGACAGCTCCGCCCCTATCTCTATTACATTCGGCGGAGAGTGGAGCCTGACAGCAACCGCGGATCTGATTGACATAAATGAGGGAACCCGTGAGGAATGGGCTCCCGGACAATTTGCATTTAATGAGGACTCCTTTAAGGGCGCTATCGTGCTGGCCGCGGTCGCCGCGTTCATCGGAGTAGGACTGTACGGAGCTCGCTCCGGAGTAAAGGTCGGACTCCTGATCCTGATATGCGGAGGCGCCGCCCTGGTCGCTATGATCATGCTTTGAGAGGTAGCCCTAATAATGAACTAAACGCTTTGTAAATGGTGATATGATGAATTCAAAGGTAGTGTTAAACACGGTGGTAGGACTAGTCATTGGAGTAATTCTCCTGGCGAGTTTGTTGGTTCCCGCCATAGATAGTGCATCTCATGCAGGAGCAACACATGTAACGAATGGAACAACATTCATGCACGAATTAGATGAGGAGACGACAATGATCCTCACCCCCGGTTCAATCGTGGTCGGAGATCAGGTCATAGAGGGAGCAAGTTACGCCCCGATAGCATCTGATATGTTTTGGGTCACTATGAATACAACTTACATGAATATCTTTTGGTGTGATGGATCTACCCACTATGGCGGCATTGCTGGAGCCAACGTCACCCTCAATCCTGCAGATAAATCAATCTCCATAACGGACATTACGCCTAGTGCAGGATCTACAATTACCGATACCTCCTTGGAGCTCACCTACAACGATTTCTGTTTTATTAGGGATGTAAACGGTGATTACACCTGCACAACTCCTGCTGATATCTCTAATCTGATGGTCAATTCAGTAAATGATGTGTACGCCGTCGGAGCTTATTCCGGAGTCTATTCCATCTCTGATAACGTAGCTAAAATAAATGGTGTAGCCCAGGATGGAGATGCGTTCACGGTCACAACTACCTCCGATCAGGATCTAGTTAAGATCGCCATCAATACCTCCTTGCAGATGTCTTATCTCTTTGTCCCCGCCTCAGTATGGGGAGAGTCCGCAGTCTCTAACGATGCGCTGCAGTTGCTCTATGCTATTCCTGTAATGATAATATGTGCACTTCTAATAGGTGTAGTATCCATCATGATTTCCAGGAGAGATTGAAATGAAAAAGACTCTTGGGATCGTCGTAGTAATCGTTGTGGCTCTTCCCCTTTTGGCCCTATTGGTATCATTCACGTCCTCGGATGAACAAAATGAGTCTTGGGAGTATGACGATTATAGGGCGATCTCAGGAGTCACGGATGTCGAGGGAGCTCTCGAACTGGTCGAGGTAGGTTCTCAAACTTATGTGCATGCTGCAGATCTTGGAACGGGTACGATTCATTATGGCGATGGATCCTCCAAGATTATCAACGTAACTCGGGCTCATTTGGATATTTATGTAATCGCAGGCCAATCCAACACATTCGCTTATCTCTATCTCGACCCTGAAACGGTGGATCCTGTTCCTGCCCCTGGTACCGCCTATTATTACGGTAATGAGACGAGGCCGGTAGTCAATGAGGTCTATAATCCTGATGCCTGTTCGATTATAGATATCATCAAATCAGATGGTACCTGCAGAATAGGTGGATTCTGGCCCCCGATGGCAGATAAATATCATGAGATTACCGGACACAAATCCTACTATCTGAATGTCGGAATTAGCGGAGAAGCGATATCTACGTTCCTTCCGGGAGGAGACCATTGGGATCATATCGAGAACGTCCTCCATTATGGTACCTCTACTCTGAACCCTGATTACTACACATGGGACATTTACGGATATATATGGCTGCAGGGGGAGAGCGACGCAGGCATGGCTTCATCCCTCTATGAGACCAAATTCATTCAGTTGAACAATGCACTAAAAGATGGTGATGCGGGAATCAAAGTCCCAAAAGCATTTATCGTTAAAATCAGAGAGGAGTCCTCGGCCAATGTATCTGCAGCTCAAATATGGTTAGGTGAGAATGTCCCCGGAGTCTATATGCTGACCACCATTACTGATTCATTCAGTGTCGATGCGGGTACGATGGCGGCAGACAACGTACATTATTCTCAGACCGGATGTAATGAGCTCGGAGTCGCCGCGGGAGAGAAGTTACCAGATTATCTGCCTCCAGCTCCTGCAGATGTGGATGATCTGGAAATTAATGGCCTACTAGCAGTCGTCCCGATGTTCATAATCGTTCTTTTGTTTATCGGAGTGGCTTCAATAATAATAAGAGATCGTGCCTAAAAACGGCCGTTTTACGTCCGGTTCCAAACTATTTAAAGGGGGGCGGGTCCCCCACCCCCTCCGTTTTACGCCAACCATTTATCTAAGGTTGACTGTTGTTCCTCATAGTTCCAATGGAGGTAACAGTAGTCGCGCCATTTGGAGCCGTCCCACTCATGACACATGTGATTACGATCTTTACCGCATACGTCACAAACACACCGGAGGCCGCCACTCTTGGTTTTAATCTCCATATCAATACTCCTCCAGCCATTCGGAATGAGTTTCCATTACCTCAAAACTCCCCATGATTAGTAATGAGATGGGCGCGGACCAATATGGAGAGATATGGAGCTCAATTCCGTAAACCACCATAAATAGAAGCAAAAAGGCGAAAAACCACGATATGCCCCAAACGATTTGAGCGATACGAAATATCATCCATTCTTCGATCTTCATTGCCTCCCCTCCAGGTAATTACAATTCGTGCACGTCCAATAATTCATATCCGGAATGTAAGACAAAAACGATCCGCACGCCGGGCACTTTTTGTAAAGAGACTCCGCGACCTTAATGCACTCCTCCTCAATCTCCGTCCGGTAATTTTTGAGAGTCGACCGCGGGATCCTGAGCTCCAACGATATGGCGCTCCACGAATTGCCGGCGACCCTCATGAGGGCGATTGTGTGTATTGGCAATTTTGCCACCGGGCGCCCTAATACTATTCCCTTCTCCTTTTTTGCCTTTAGAGCTTCTTTGGTCCTCTCGGATATGATCTCCCTCTCCCACTCGGCGACCATTGCGATTATACTGATCTGGAGACGTGAGTTAGCGGAGGACATGTCGATTATCCCCTGGTCCAGCGTGATGATGGAGATATGCCGCATTTCGAAATCCCGGAGGATGTCTAACAGTTGAGTCAGGGACCTCATGATACGATCTAATTTCGTCACGATTATGGCCTCAAATTCTCCGCGACGTGCGTCGGATAGGAGAGCCTTCCATCCTGGCCTATTTGCATCCCGCCCGGAGGCCTCATCGGTATAAACGCTGGAGACCTGATACTCCATACGGGCGCAATAGGACTCCAGGCGGGGGATTTGTAACTGTTCGTCCTGATCATGCGTCGAGACGCGGGCGTAGATAGCTACTCTCATAATCTCCTCCAGGGACGGTTTTTGTGGACTTTGGTAGGTTCACGGATTACCAGATCATCCAAACTCCGGAGATAGGATCCGATTGCCCGATGCGTAGGAGAGCGATTTCCAAACATGTCCGCTATATCTATGGCAGTAAAAACGGTCCCGTTAGGTATTGAGGATACCGCCTCTCTGATTGCCCGCTTATCACGTTTGTTCATATCGCCGCCGCCCTCCAGGAATTAGGACCGGTTTTGATTATGAACCGCTGTTTTACCAGGCGACATACCTTAGTCCGGATATGGTGACGGTCGTTGTTGGTCCGCGCCTCAAAATGAGATAGAAGCTCATCAAACTCCACGGATCTCTCCTGAGCCTGAATGTATCTAAGGATCTCCTCGATGTTAAGAATCTCCATCAACTCGGCCTCCTTCTCAGCTCCTCCTCTTTCGCCCTTATGGTCTTGTTGCGCGCGGTCGTGGCTCTGTCTACCTCATGCGCACGCTCCGTGTCCCCGTACATGGAGGTACATAGCCAATTGAGGGCGACGGTCTTGTTATAGAACTCCTCCGTCCAGGCGCAACCGCATTCATTATCGACGGCGACCCATATACCATCGTCCTCGGCCAGGAACCGGCCCAGGGGATAATAGTGGCCGTCTTTCGAGTCGTCGACGCTGTTGATGATCTTTAGAAGCATGGAGGGCGTCGTCAGCTCGTACTCAACTCCTTTCCATTTATACCGTCCTTCTTCCCTCGGACATGGAGCCGCCCGACGGCGACGATCTATCGTTATCATTCGGTGGCCTCCGTGCTGGCACTCTTTTTGTTGGTTTTTTCGGCGGCCTCCTTCGCCGCCGATAACGGTTGTACCTCGCTCAGAATATTAGCCGCCATGAAACGGGCCGCCTCGAAAGAAATCGAAGCGCCTAACATCTTTTCGCCGTCGTGCCCGTAAATATCAAACCAAACAGCATCGAGGGTCTGACGCACTTCTATTTTAGCTTTGGAGTCTTGTTTGGTTGATTTGATCGTGCAGATTTTTTGCCATTCTGGGGCGTCGGTCACGCTTTCGCCTCCTTCGCCGCGTAGATCTTACTACACTCAGGGCAAATCATACGACGGCCTCCAGGAGAGCCGTGGCCGCCCATGTAGGTCCATCCGAAATTAGTACAGAACCAATCCTTACGGTGCATGATCTGATAACAATAATCGCCCATGTCCGGATTACCGTGCAACAATCCGGCGGCAATCTTACCGCAATCTCCGCAACGACAACATAACAGCCCGACGGGCTCCTTATCGTCGAATGTTAGCAACTGATACCGGATACGGTTGTCCCCGTTGGGATGGATGAGCTCAACAGTATAGACGCGCTCGATATATTTCCGGAAATCGTCGGCAGACTCAATATCGACACGTTTGGAGGTCCTGAATGTGAACGGATATTTCTGACGGTGACGGACGGCCATATCCGCGATTGCCTCACGGCCCTCGGCGTACTCCAGACCCATCTCCTTCCCGAACGGCCACAAATTACGATGTCCGGACCAATATCCGTCGGGCTCGTGCTCAGGGAGAGGATCGTCAGGCATTTCCGCGGGATAGGGCTTCGCCTTCTCTCCGCGGAGCTCCGCATGTAGATCGTCATATACATCCTTCTCGTCCTCGCCAAACGCTAGACGGAATGTCGCTTTGAGGATAGAAGCTACGAACTAATCCTCCTTTTCCTTCTCGGCGCGTGTCAGCATGCGGCGCTTTCCTTTAACGATCATCCTGACGCGGCGCGGCTGGTTCCTGATACCTCCTGTCCTGATCCATAGATTGACCTTTTTACGGTTTCCGCTGGTCTGTTCCATCCAGCTTTTAAGATTGGTCTCCCCGTCGTGGGACTGTCTGGCCTTACGCCTGGCCCTACGGCGGTTTATCCTCCTGAGCTCTGATCTTCTCATTGTTTTCCCTCCTTCTCTTGTTTGTATTGTTTGATACAGTCCAGACATATTGCGGCGTAAGATCCGACGCGGGGCAACGGAGCCCAATAGAATCCGCGCTCAATCCGTTTCTCACAAATGTAACAGATCATTCAGTCCGCCTCCTTATATCCGCATCCGTCACATTCCCAAAATTGGTAATAGGTCCTCTCGTCTTCGCACAGCACCATTATTTTACCGCATCTCGGACAGATCCTTCCATCATCACAATCGTCTGTCATTCTTCAACCCTCCAATCATTATGCTGGATGATAGCCAGCTCGAACGATTTTATTGCACGCCAATGTGCGATCTCGGAACAATGTTGAATCCAGATCTGATAAGTGTCGATGGTCTCCAGATTCATTTTAATCCGGAACTGTCCGTCCTCGGAGATCAGCGTCTCGCCGTCAAACAGCGCTTTGAATGGGTCGCTCATTCGTCCGCCTCCATGATCTTCTTTACCATACCCTCGAATAATTGACTGTTCATTATCGCCGCAATGTGGTTCCATTCCTCGACGATAACGATAGGGTCGCACGGTAAACGCGCCATTAGGGCTACGTTCAGTTGTTCACATTCGTTACAGATTACTGTAAGCTCTCCGGAGATAGGGTCCTCCCTGACGGCGGGCATACTTCCGCAATAAGGACAGCCCTCCACGGGGACCTTAGATTTTACCTTCTTATAGTGGGGCTTTTCTTTCGGTCCTCCTTCGGCGTATGGGGAATCATACCAGCGGCGGAACTCGGCCTCATGGTTATTGAGGATATGTTCTCCCATCCTTTGATCAACCTCAGCATAGTTTTTACCCCATGCGCGGAAATCACACCAACGACAATGAGACTGTTTGAGTTTTGTTCCGGTAGATCTCAACTCAGCACCTCCCCGTTTTAAGATAGACGTTTCTCATTGCCAGGTTACTCCTGGCCTCCTCCGGCATGAATTGATCTATCAGGTCGTCCACCGTCTCCAGGTTCATGAAATAAACCTCCGGAGACTCATCGTCCTCCGGGACGACATGTTTGGAGATTAGGCGGTAATAATCCGGGAGGGACCTCCATTTTTCCATAATCGTTTTTCTCGCCGCGTAACACGGATAACCGGGAGCTTTGAGGACCTGGATGAATTTCGATTTTTTCATGATCATTAATTTGGTACCGTCCTCGTCGACGGTGACGGGGGCGTCTGAGTTTTTGAGTTTTATTAGTAACTGTGCGATATTTGCGATATTATCACCTTCTCTTTTTCTCCGGTAAAACGTTTAGAGGATAGGGCGGTAGATCTGAGTAGTACGTCGGATCATCGAACTCGATGTAGACACGGCCCTCCGTGGTTATTCCGCGGTTCGGGTACCAGTCGGAGATACTACGGAGATACTTGGCTGGCACATTGTCCCTGATGATGGCGGCGAATGCGGCGCACTCGTCGTAACGGCCCATGACGCGGAGCTTCATTGCACCGCCTCCGCGCCCGAATTAAGGAGATCTTCGGCCGTGAGGTAATGATGTCCGCACGGGCACCAATACACGCCGTCTCCGGCGCGGTAGGCGTGCGCGTAGGGATATTCCTCGCGGCACTCCGGACAGCGATAGACTTTGGTCGTGGAGACCATCAGCACCACCACGCCATAAAATCGGGATAGGATACTGAGCTCCTGGTCCTGAGTCCGTTGAGGTGATGCCTGACCGGGAGATACGATCCGTTGCGGTTGGAGACGGATACGGATACGTTCGGATAGCCGATAGAATAAACATCGACATGTACCGTGCCGCGGGGAGTATCGTAATCCAGGGTAACGCCGTGGAATTTTCTCCAATGTTCACGAACGGCCTCCGGAGAGAACTGGCACGGATACGCGCGACCATTGCGGCCAATGTATTGCATACGGATCTCGTACATTTACTCCGCCTCCTCGTCGCAATCATGCACGACGCCCGCCATGCACTCCTGAGCAAGAGAAATAAGCTGGATACAGCGTTCGTAGGTGATCCTGAGGTCGCTGTGATAATGACCGATGGGTTTTCCATCTTCGTCATGGATGTCCCCGATCATCGTTAGGGTAATCATCTTCTGATCATCCTCTACGGAGACGCCCATGTCCCACGCCTCTAAGGAGTAAAGGTCGTCGGCGGTCATTCAGTCCGCCTCCGTCTCCGGTCCGTACTCGTCACAGAATGCGGCATAGTCGCCACCGAAGTAGCGCTCTTCAAATTCTTCATATTCGGGATTCATTTTTGTTGCCTCCTTTTGGGATGTTATGTATAGTAATCCTATACAGATATAAAAATATTTTTTCTCTCTCTCCCTCGTTTTTCGGGGAAAATCCCCGCCCGACGCCGGCCGCGATAACGATCCACGAAAAATCGCGACATAGCGTCCGCTAAGGCCGTCTCGGCCTCTCCGCCTGACTCCGGCGGCGCCCATCCGTGGCCTATATAATCTTTTCGCAAATATGCGCCAACATTAAATAGGTCAGTTTTGAGACGGCATGGCTTTTCGTTTTTCCTTTGAGGGAGAGAGAGAATTTTTGTACGGATGTTATCGGCCAGCCGTCCTCCGGAATTGAACCGGATTGAATCTCGCGACGAAGTGAGTAAGACGCGAAATAAGGACGGCATATCTATCCGTACTCTCAGGAGAGCCGGTGATCATCCTCCTGGAGGGACTGTCCGGCGGCGGCCATTCCCAACGTAGCGTAGATCTGTTCGACCTCCTCCTCAGATAGCTCAACCAATTCGAAAAAATCGAGCGTCGGCGCCAACCTCCCTATTATATTCTTCGAATCTGTTACCGATCTCCACCACGGCGGATACACATTCGCTCATAATGTCCCTCTCCTATACTCCTCGTTAGGGACTCCGGTATAGTCCTCCCAACAATGATCATAAACCGCCCTGAGAGCCGGGTTCTTTTCGCACATGCGAATTAGGATCCATCCCTCCATCATGGCGTCGTCTAATGCACGATGGAGCTCCCTACCTCCCTCCAGGCCAGCGGGATTATCCGGGCACAATTCGTTATATGCGACCTGGGCGGAGACCCAACGACCGTCGTCGGTAAAATATTCGGCGTAGACCTCCTTTAAACACGGGGCGAATCCCGGAGTCCATTCGGAGCTCCACGGGGGGATATTCATGAACTTGTCAAAATCGAACGCGCGGTTATAAGAGGTAAAAGGTTTGTAATCGTATAAGTCGCCCATTTGTCTGGCTATCCTGGAGGCGGCGTAATCGCCGTGGGCGACATCCTCCGGAGTCAGGGTCGTATTTTGGAACGCCCAACAGTTTAGATCTTCTTTTGTGAGGTGAGAAAATACGATCCGTGAATATTCCGGATAGACGTTTCCCGTGTCTAAATTGACGCGGGCGACTCCAACCTCCAGGACCTTATCTCCGAATAACGTTCCCTGGAGGCCAGTCGTCTCGATGTCTAGGACATAAATGTTTGTCATGTCAATTGCTCTCCTGATGATTTACAAAAAGGGTTTATCGCCATTGCCCCGCGCATAAGGTGAGCTCTCCACCAATAGATTTGATTGTCATACTGTTTGTCTAACAAATGGATACGCCCTATATACCGCGGTTCTTACAACCGCGCTCAATGTGGTTCCTTCTTTCTCCGCGTATTCGACGAGCTGTTTGTAAACATCTTCATCGAGTCTAATGTTAACCTGTAACGTATTCATGTTATTGAATGTTTATACTATACACATGTATTTAGAGATATAGTAACTCTATACATTATGCGCGGGGAGTTAACACGCCAAATTAACGTCCGTCTCGATGAATCAACGATAAATCAGATTAATGATCTAATCTCTCAGGGCGAATTTTTTTCCATGGTCGATTTTCTCCGCTATGCCACCATTCAAACTCTTAAACGGTATGAGGGCCGTTCCCCCCCCCCCTCGGCCTGAGGATCCCTGGG
>Ga0256404_1007252_pt1 | contig 17692 bp, 20 predicted proteins | sample RumenRJG_01DNA_FD_185990 | JGI IMG/M metagenome (GOLD analysis project Ga0256404, IMG submission 185990) | Bovine rumen microbial communities from Lethbridge, Alberta, Canada - RJG_01 | ecosystem: Host-associated > Mammals > Digestive system > Stomach > Rumen | place: Canada: Alberta | collected...
CTTCCAGCGAATAGGGAAGGAATCTCCCATAAGGCCTTTGCATTCTACTATAAAACCTCGTCCAACGAAGTCTGGTAGATATGTAATAGGCCTTATTTTTTCGCCAAGATACTCGAACTTTGGTATAAGTACAAAATGCTTTGGCTCATATTTTACAGGTATCCCTGCATTCATAAAAGCTTCATAAGTATAGAGTTCGAGTTTACTCCTAAAATGGATACCATACTTATCGACTGCTGTCGCATTTCGTACTTTACTTTTACTGTTTGACACGACGATAATCAATATCTAACGTGCCGTTAGGTCCCAGGACTATACTAGCGTCATGCTCGCTGTTTCTAGCCCACAAATAGAATTTGTTAGACATTATACCTTCCCACGAACTTATATCCCAATTCTTCCACTTGTATTTAAAGTAGTTTCTCTTGCGATAATAATCCGTTAGAAATCCTGCTACAAATCCTATTAACAATCCTCCGATAAGAGTCAATGCTTCAATCATATCGTTTCAATGTGTTTTGAAGCCATTCTCTGACTTCGTTAAAATTATTATTTTTTACTGCGTCTGAAATATCTTTAGATTTAAACTTCTTATTGACGAATATAGCATCTAACTCATATTGTTTGCTATACTTTCTAGCATTCATCATTCCAGGACCATCTCTATCGTATAAGATTACTATATGTTTCCATTTAGACCTTAACGACTTCAATATATCCTCTGGGATAAATGTAGTTTCACTAGAAGCAGCTATAGCATTATAACCCATCTCATATAGACACATCACATCCTTTAGAGATTTTGTGATAATCAAGAGATTTCCTCCCTCCTGAGGACTCTCGGCTAACCCCTGAACGTGCCGATTTGTCAGATTGGTACGCCATTTAGTATACTTGGAGGCTAAAGGTCTATAGATTTTAAATCTGTCATAAACCTTATAGGCATACATAGGATTAGTTTCTTTGTAGGTTCCTCTGACGACTCTATTACAAAGAAAGTATTTAATGCTAAATACGTTGAATCGCTTTAACGTATCGATTGATATATGGAATTGCTTCCAATACCTCTTGTCTACTTCTGTGAATGGTTGACGAACAATTCCGATATCTGTTACTCCAGAACTCACTAACTTGGTTGTTTTTGCAGTTCTTATATTTTCATTAGGATTCATCCTCCTAACTATACGCAACAGTTCTCGTTCAAGTTCATCGCGCGTTTGTATCCCTCTATATAACTTAAGGAATTTCAACGCATTTCCTGACTCTCCATTACCGTGGTCTTTAAACAGTATTCCACTTCCATCTCTGGAAGGAAACAATGCAAATGACGGTATTTGATCATCAGAACGCAATGGGCTGTTTATAAGTTTTTTAAGCTTTACAGGACCCAAATAATAAGAATAGATGTCATAGTCATCAACCTTATCCAATAAGTCTCTAAGACTCATCGTAATCGCGGTTTTAGTACTATACATGGCTTATAAGCTCTTTAGTATTTGTGCTCCAAGCGAGATTCGAACCCGCATAGCCATTACTGGCCAAGGGATTTTAAGTCCCTCGTGTCTACCAATTCCACCATTAGAGCTTGGACGGAGATTTGATATCTGGCACTCCGTCATTGCAAGTATCTCTTACCTTGCGCCTTCCTTCGAGTAGTGAGTCTACCAAGGAATGTTACTGTTCTATTTACCCTTACTTTGCACTTCAGGGTTTTCTCACTTCAAGTAACAGCGGTGGCAGGAGGGGGAATCGAACCCCCTCAAGAGCGGTGCAATTGAATAACAAAAAAGAATCCTTGTCAAAGTTCTCCGATTTAACATTGAATTTTAAAGATCTCGTTATTGCTCTCCTTTCTGCCTTTGTAGTCGCTTATATTCAGCGATGTACCTCGTGGCCTGTACTTTGTCGCGACCACCACGATTCCAGTACCAGTATTTCCAGTATCCTGGTTCGTTCCATTTTGGTGCTTTTTGTTGTTCCATATCGTAAGGGGCCAACTTACGTTGGCTCTCCACCACTGACCTTTAATCTGTTTCAATTCGAGACGCCGTTACCCTGCACCTTTCACCTAATAAGGCAGGCTTGGGACTAGTTTACTCCAGATGGTTGTCAGCACCACTGACTGTTACTTCCCATGTATAGTCCGATTCATCAAATGGAATTGGTTTAACGTCTTTTGTATTATTCCAAATCCACCTAACAAACGGACACATTAAAAAGGCAGGTCGTCAGCACCCGTAGAGTCTGCAGTCACCGGAGCGTTAGCCATATCGGCAACGAGCGGATCTGTAGCGGGCTCTTGGTCCGCAACAATAGGACGCTCTAACAAGTCACGCTTGAAGAGCTTAATCTGCGACTCAGTTGTAGTCATCGGCTCAACGAAAATTCCATAACTCGATACGCGGGTGTAACCCTTGTTGTCATAGATAACCTTAAGACGCAGAGCAGGCGTAATGTTAGACTGTGCTGCAACAAGTGTGTTGCGAACCCAGTTAATCATCTCTGCGAATGAAGAACCTTCGAAATCATCATGCTTACCGCATACTGCATCAATTACTTGCAGAAGACGACCAAACTGCTGATTATCACGATTTTGGAGGTCCTCATCGGTCTTAATCCACATGTTCTTCTCATTCTTCCACTCTGTCATTTCTGCAGTCTGGCCTTCGTTGTTCTCAAACGTAATACGAATGAAATCACGACCAGTAGGTGACTTCTCTACTGCTACTTCCTTAAGGTGAACGTTCTCGTTGATGCCTACAGGCATATAGGAGCTATTAAACTCCTGGTTGTTTGTTGTTGCTGTTTTTGTACTGTACATAATTCTTTAACTCTGAGTTATACTTCTGGTTTATAAACGCGATCCCAATAGGTTGTTATGGTACCATCGTCATTCCCAGTGGCGATGACGATATCTTTTCCCGCAATATGTTTCGCACGAGCTTCCATAACTGTTCCATCTCCTCCGGATTTGAAGGAGATGTGGGTTTCGTTATCCTTTCGGTAGACGTATCCGACTGCATCAGCCATTCCGCATACAATCTTGCCGAGTTTTCCGACCAAGTCGATTTCTTTTGCGTTAACTTCTTGTCCATCTTTTTCCGTAATACTGTCTTTAACGTGACCGACAAGTATGAATTCATCACACAAGTCTTTGAACATATCGATAACCTTTTTAACAGCATCTCGGAGATACTTATAACCAGCACCTCTTGCGAGAGTAGTTACATCATCTCCTTTCCAGTTCTTGCCAAGTTCAGTCTTACGATATAGAGTACATGCGTACCCCATACAGATGTCCTCGAGGCGAGTGGCATTATCTATTGTTATGCGCTTATAAAAATTATGTCCCACTTCTGCATTCTTAGCTCGAATGGCTTGAGCAATTTCTCCTAAGTCGTTGATTGTCCTCGCCTGGATTGCGAGAGCATCAATAAACTTTGATCCGCCTTCGAGGTCTATAATCAAATTATCCTCAAGTTGTGCTAATGCACTTGTCTTTCCTGCTTTAGGCAGTCCATACAATATTAAATACTGAGGGTTTGTAGAAGTTGCTGGAACTTTAGTTGTAGGTAGTACTAATCCCATGACTTATAGTTCTAATTGGTTATTATTTCATGATACTGATCTTCAGACCATCTGTGTAGATGGTGACGATCGTCTCCTTAAACGAAGGAGTGAGCTTGCCGAGGAAAATGTCCTTGTTGAAGTCATCGAAATAATACAGGTCGAAGCCGATCTGAATCGAATCCTCAAAGAACATAATCGGAGTACCATCGCTCAGGTAATACACCGTATTCAGCTTATAGGGGTGCTTCTTGCTCTTCTTATAGTTAGCAAGGAACTTAGCAGCCTTAGCGAACTTGGAGTTGTTAGACGTAGACGAAGAGTAGATAATGTTGTCGATAATATCGTCACCATCGTTGTAGCTCTTCAGATAATAGTTCTTATCCATCACATCAGCAGCAATAAGGTCATCAAGAACCTTAGAATAGTTGATACCGCCGTTGTTGAGAAACGAATAATTACTAGTCTTCTTATTATTAATGTCAAAAGTGTACGTCTTCATATATTTCAGCCTTTCTTGTTTTCGTTAATACTTGTCGTCTTAGCATTCTACAAGATTATTGTACATTAGGTCATTCTCGAATTCAAGGATACACGGTTTTCCAGCATCTCTATTCTTTAAGATGTGAATATATACCTTGTTTGCTGTAGGTAGACGATTTGGCCCATACTCCGCGATATTTAATATCTCAGGACGATGTACAACGAGCACATAATCGCTCGCTTGAAAGATTGCATCAGACGACGATAAATCACTACGCATTGGATAATGTCCAAGCGGGTTATTTATCCTTTCTGAAGACTCGATATTTCTATTCATCTGTGCGATTTGTATAACAGACGTCAAAGGTAGCTTCTTCACCTGTATAAACACACGCTCTAGTTCGGCTATGGTTTCTAACACACTGCCAGTTTGTTTGGTTAAGAGCGCGTGATCGTATATCACAACAAAATGTTTACCAGTACCTTTTATGTTCCTGTCATAGAAATTTCTTATAGTTTGTTCTACTTGCATAGGAGTTCCAGGACTATCTACAAAGTAGATGGGGTACTCTTTTAGCTGATTAGAAACATAGATGACTTTCTTAAAAGTTTCGTCATCAAGGTCCGTTTCCGAACTATACAGAGTCGAAGTCGTTCTTCTCAATTTATTGGAGAGCGTCCTTCCAACTTGCCTAAATCCAACCATCTCTAACGAGAATGTTAGAACAACTATGTCTTCAGTTGGGTTCAAATCAATTACATCTGTCTGGATTAAGTTCGCCATTGAACTCTTTCCGCTTCCCGAAATGCCAGCTATGGTATAAACGGTATTTGGTTCTATACCTCCCATACACTGCCTATTGAACTTGTTCCATCGTGTTTTTAACGACACAATGTTATGCTCTCTACGACCAGCGATGTAATTGACTGCCTCTTGGGCTACAACTGACATCGGACGTACATTACATAAGTTCTGTTCCATAAGTACTTTGTGTGTTAGAAGTGTCATTCATCTCATCTTCAACGGCTTCCCATTGGCTACGTGTTAACCAATTCCACATAGTCATCATATAACTCAGGCTTCCTTCACGCATTCTCTTAGAGATTTCGTAATCTAGACACCTGATAATGTGTTCTGCCATTGCAGTGCTCTTCCCACATTTAGTGTTGAAGAAATGACGGCATTTGTTTACATTTGCCCTCAGATAACACTTCGTTCCATCTTTTCGCATTACGTATACAGGATACATATCAAAGAACAAATCAAAATAGTCTTTGCTTGGAGCTATACTATTCTGTAGTTTGTCCGTAGGTTGATATGTTTTCGCATCTTCTCTCTCGATCGACAAGATGAGACCCTGTTCTACTAAGTATGATATATCGTCGTCGCTTATAAGGCTGATAACTTTGCGGACGTCTTGATATTTTGGTTGATTCTTATCCAATACCATACTTAGGAAAAGTAACTGATTTGAATTCAGCTCTGGATATACATCCAAAAGCTTTGTGTTTACTTCAATAATCATTTGACTCTGAGGTTCTTAACGGTTACTAAAATAATTCGAGTTGTTGGTTAACAAAGTCAGCAATTATCTTGTTGGCTTCGCTAATATAGTACCGATAGTTGACCTTACGGTCTTCTATCTCGAGGTCGTCAAACTTATTCAGGATTGTTACTCCTGATTTAGTTAGCATATTGTTTTCTTGCCCAGTTTCCTGGTTTATCTTGTACAAATATCTACCGTTTGTACTTGCGTAAAATCTATTGATACGTTGCACAGGTTTATCACCATGTACAACTTTAAACTTCCTATCTACGGCTTGTGTCATTAGGAAATCACGGATGTCTCTGTCCTTCTCAATAAATTCTGACACGGGTTGTTTGGTTAAGAAGTAGTTTATCACCGCCTTTGGTATTACTACCGGAGCTAAGCCTTTACCAAGCTTGTTTTTCGTAATAAACATACCTTTTTCTTCTATCAGTTTTGGGTTGTGAGTTTCAGAATACCCTTTCATGACACCAAAGTAGTCATTAATAGCGTACTGATAAAACGCTTCATACTCATCAGTTTCAAACGTAAGTCGTGTTAAGGACTCTACTTCGTGAATGAGGTTATCAATCTCAGCACGAGCGGCCTTCTTAGTCCTATAGACTACACCATCTGTATTGCATTGTATAATCTCACAGCCTACAGATAGTAAACGATCCACTAACATAAGAAGTATCAACTGTCCATTGATACGTATCTTGAAGACGTTAAATGGGTCATACATCCAACTTACCTCCTGTTGCATCTTGCCTGTAGGAGAGTTAAGCACAATCTTTAGAAACATGTTCTTAACCGTTTGACCAGTATGCTTAGCTTCTAATCGCTCGTCTTTAAGACCAGCAAATAAGTCGCAGAAGAGTTTCCCTAGGTGACGAGGGCCCCATCCGTACTCAATTAAGAGCGAGGGGTACATGGACGCCACATCACTGTGTCCAATATATTCGTCATCGTTTGGGAGGAATATCTTAGGTGTATGAATGGTATGTATACCACCAACACCTATTGAATACACCACGTTTGAGAGAACGAACTTCTTCTCATAGCCTTTTCGCTCCTTAGAATACACTACCTGTTTCTTCATGTCTTCTAAGACGCTCTGTAACTTTGGGTTTTTATATCGTATAAATGGCAGTATAACATCCTTCAACGGAATATAATCCATTGGAGAACGCATTTCCTTTATTACATTTTTCGGAATACCTGACTTCTCTGAATACTTTTCGAGTAGAAAGGTCTCTGCCATTTTAACACTGTCCATAGAGAGACAATCTATGCCGTGCTCTTTTTCAATAAACAATCTCAGTTCAACCTGGTCTTTTAACCGGTTTAATAACTCTGTAGTTGATTCGACGTCATTGATATTGTATGCAATCATATCATCTATAGAGTCTTTTGGTAGATATTGGTTAAAATCCCCATCGTACTCTTGCACGTTTTTATAGTGCATCGTTACTTGCATAGTCTTAAGACCTACTCGTAACTTCTGACTGAATTGCATAGTCAACAGGTCCATAGAATAGAAGCAATTCATATACTTCCATCGTTTGAACTTGTCGATACTTCCTTCTTCTGACTCTACTATCGTGTTTGATAAATTGAATATAGACTGGCATATCCTAAAATATGGCAGGTTGTTCAACTTATGATACAAGTCTATCATATAGTTTATAATGACATCATCGTAGTGCTTGTTGTTATAACCGCAAAACATTCTGTCCTTATTCTCATAATAGAAAAAGTTGACCAATTCGGTCAACTGATTTTTTCTTTCTGAGATTTCAAACTTATGAAGTTCTTTAGATTCTGTATCTAAACAACAACAGTGGAATACATTCGGAAATACCTCTACGTCGTAAACTATGACTCGTAGGTTCTTAATATACATACATTGAGGTTTTGGTTAGTCGGCACCGTGGAATCGAACCACTCTCCTGTTCGTACAGAAGAATTACCCAATTTGTAATAGTGTCGTATCGGCGCCCTCTAAAAACCTTTCCTTTATAAAGGCAAACGTAAGGGCTGGACCACGTATCTGCATACACTGTCCGTGGATCTGTTTTTATTTACACAGTAGATTCGTTGTGGGAAGGGGGAATGCGAATCCCCCTAATGCCTTACGCGGCTTCCCTATGCTGTCGTTTTGCGTGGATTAATGGTCGCTTCTCTGTCTCTTTATGATTGAGCAGGTCTGCGTCAACTATGGCAGAATCTTTGTCCATCGCGTTTTGAGCAGCATCTGTTGCTTTTTTGTAAAGCTTGTCAGTAGTCTTCAGTTTGGGGTATGTGACATGATGGCCTTTCATATCCTCATCCTTTATTTTTGCTACTACTTCAGACTTCATTTTGCCTTTAGAGTAGTCTACCTTGTTACCAACAACCTTTAATTTGTGATACATTGAGACAACGACGTCTCGTAAATGTTCTAATGCTTCTTCTCGAGCCTTCTCCCATTGAGGTAAGAATTGACTCTCAAAGAGATCCTTCGAATCTCCGTCTTCCTTTATAGGACACGGATTCTTCTTTTCCCAGTCTTTTAGCTTTGCTTGAGCCAAAGCTTCCATAAACTCCGCTTGGTTGAGTTTTTTCGGCGTGTTCTTCTTGTTAAAAATCTCGGTTTCTGATGGCACGCGGAAATAGTCTGTGCACATACCATACGATGTAGGACGGGATTCATAGTTGTAGCATTTCCCTTTTGTAAGCATGTACCACGGGCGCTTGTTATGCTTACGCGGATTACGATTCTTCTTGCCAGAAAAATGCTTCTTCAGGTACTCAATTCGTTCATTACGAATCTTATCATACCAACTATATGCCTCATCAATAGTCTTATCGTTGTATGGTCTAGGGTTATCCACTTTAGCGGGAATAGTACAATTCTTAACGGTTGTAGAACGACTAATGGCTGCAATGTACGCTACTTTTCTTCTACGCACACTTGCTCTAACTTGTGTATGCTTACTCATAGTTATGCGGCCATTTTAAGTTGTTGTTCCTTCTTTGCAGCAGCACGACGGGCAGCAGCCATACGTTTCTTGTCGTTATTGGCCTTTTTCTTTGCCTGTGCGGCCTTAACTTCTTCTGCCTTGATAAGGGCCTTACCTACCTTATTTGCGCGGCGTATGGCCTTAATTTCGGCTAATGTAAGACGCTTTTTGGAAGAAGCAAATCCGTGGGTGCCCTTTTTAGATGCCCTCTTGCGCACCTTATAGAACTTTCGGTTCTCCACTTTTTGCAGATTGCTTTCTTTCCGCTTCTTCTTGGCCGCCTTCTTTACCTCAGCGGTATTGTTCGTTGGCTTCTTCTCCTTCTTAGGCTTCTCCTGCTTTGGCTGGAGTTTAGCCACCTGAATACGTCCCATCTCCTTGAGAATTTCAGAATCCTTCTCAAGTGTGTCCGTACTGGACTTGACGATGACGTAGTTGTTGTGCGCACGAAGGATGGTCACCTTATTCTCTCCAAGGGTATACTGTGCAGCACGCTGACCGTGGAGGATGTCTGGGACTTCTATCTCCTTCTTGTCCTTCTTGACCTTATGCGTGGTGCCAAGGTCAACGGTATAGTTACCATAGAGCAGGCAGGTGATGATACGAGTCTTCTCCTCGTTAGCCAGCTCCTCAATCTGTGCTTCAGTCATACCTGACTTCAACAGACGGATTTTACGACGTGCAGCAGTACGCTGCTTTGCATTCATAGTTGCGGTGCTCTCTGCCACTTTGGCAGGAATATTGTTGTTGTTATTCTTTTCCATTTTGATAATGTATTTAAAGGGTTAAAACTTTGCGTTTAAGGCCATTTTAAAGCGATTTGAGCCACTTTGACGCATAAGTGGTATAACTAATCGTCTAGAGTAATAAAACGGCTTAGAACGCATTATTTTGCGTCAAGCACCAATGTGCGTTGTGACTAGTGACAGAATCGAACTGTCTTATACCCATGAGTATAAGTCCACACCTAGCCTATATATCTTTTATGCTGTCACAAAGCTCTCAAAGTCCTCAGAGAGGTCGGCAATGTCGATAGAAGTCTCACTATTAAACTTCTCCATTGCAGCATCATACTTGTTAGCCTTGAGCTGGAGATCCTTAATCAAAGCGGCAATCTTTGCCGAAGTGAAAGTCTCCTTCTTACCGAGATTCTTAAGACCCTTCTTAGCCTTCAGATTGGGGTCGATAGTCGGCACCATCTTAAGCTGAGCAATAGCCTCCTTCATCTCGCAAGCCATAAAGATACTATAGTTATTCGTCTTCTTAAATGACTCCTTATCAAAGGTAGTCTGGCCCATGTTGAGGTTGAAGAGCATACCCTTCACATACACGAGCTTCTCTGACATCTGCATAATCTCATTATAGAGATTCTTCAGGTCAAAGCCAGAGCCGAGACCATTCTTGATCTCCTTGTTAGACATCACATTCTCAGCACGGATAATCTTCCAATACTTCTTCTTAGTGATATCGATGTTCTTACGAATATTAATAATGTTAGCGGAATTCAACTTGATTGATTTCTTATTCATACGTTCTTGATTTAAGTTAAACTTGTTTATACTCACCTAATTCGAGAACGTCTACCTACAGAGTAGTTTATAAAGGAATCGCACCTTTATAAACCAAAATGACTGAAAGGGGAGACAGTTGTCCCGCAGAACACTGTCAACACCCCGCAGAGTGTGGAAATCCCTTTCAGACATATGGATATTTAGAGTTGATTTGTTTACCTTTAGTTGTTGTTTAGGAATAATTGCAAGCTCAATAGCAACGTGTAAGTAACCCGCAGATTCTTACACAATCCCCGCAGAGATTTAAACGCTCTCGATATGCTTTCCGCCTACCCAACGCGCTTCCAGTATTTCAAATACTCCTCCTACAGAATCGACAACCTTAAGAATTTTAGGTTTTCGTTCCTGTACGGTAACAATGACCCCTTCGTCTACTTCGTGACGCCGACGACCATTGCCTTGGTTCTTGTCAAGACCTTGGGTCTTCCAATAACCTTCGTTAGAGAGATGACGACAAACGTCAAAGAATCGGTCTACAAGCCAGTCCCACTCCTTATTTCGGATACCCTCCATAAGTGCTTCACGACCCAGTCCTTCTAAGACAGGTGTGTGAGCAGCTGTACCTGCAGTCATGTCAACAAGAGCATCCCAGACTCGTAATGCGAACTCCTCAAATGAGATGTCCTTCTTACACTTAATCAGGTTGTTCCAAAATTGACCAAAACCAGAACTCCAGCTGTACTTACCAAGCTGGATTAAGCCTTCTTCGGCTACTATGCGTACTTTTGTGTATCGCTCGCGACCGTTAGCTGGAGCAGTTACACGGTCATAGATTTTGGGCTCCTTCAAAAGTGCCATAATCAAGTCACAGCTCTTCTCTGAAAGACAACCCTTCTTACTCATGACTACTCAGCGCTAGCGGGTTCGATAACGATTGAAGCCGAACTGCCGGACTTCTCTACCATCACCTTCGGGGTGCTGTTGAGAATCTCCTGCTCGTAGTTGTTCACCTTCTCGGAGTTAGCCTTCATGGTGCTCTCCAGTGCGGTAATCTGAGCGTTAATCTGGTTGCGCAGAGCGATCAGACGCTGACGCTCAGCCTCATTGTACTCATTGGCCTTCGAAACAAGGGCCGTGCCGTTAGCGAAAATGCGCTTCTGACCGTGCAGAGCATCGCTGATGGCGTCCTCTGTAGTGGCACCGAAGTTCTCGATTCCAGCTACTACAGCAGCCTTTGCCTCCTCGTCGGTACCAGGGTTGAACACAACCTTCGTGGTTCCGTCGGCACCGGTCTCGATAGTCTGCGATACAACGTCATGATCGCGAACGATGAAACGGCGCGGGCTGCGGTTGGTGATGAAGTCGAGACTGTTGTTCATCTCAATCTCGCGCTTCTTCTTCTCGAAGTCCAGGTGGGTCTCCTGAGCGCCAATGGTGAAATACTTGCCGCCAAGGGTGCTACCCAGCGTGCCAATGAGTTTACGGTTCTTTGCTACGACATTCATGTCGATATTAACTTTTTCCATATGTCTTTTCCTTTTTGATATCGTTATTGAGTAACTAACGAAAAGATTAAATACTTGCGACTTCTGAGGTGTCGCGTTACCTTTTTTGCGAAAACTATACCTGCTGGCTCGAAGGCTCTCGAGCATAGAATTCATATTTTTTGTTTGTCTTTATCCGTGCTAATGAGAGGAATGTTTTTTACACACTTAGGTTGTCTAGGACTACTTAGACTCCAAGCACGCGGGATTACTCCAAGCATACTTCCGTCTAAGGGGAATCCAACGGTAGGATTATCCAGGCCCGTCATCACTAGATTCTTCTAATGCATTGAAAACTACAAACGTTGACGTACTGTAATCAAACAGAAACTTTACTAGAATCATAATGTCGATTTTTTGTACAACATCTACCGGAGATCTTCCAGTATACGATTAACCCGTTGACGAAATTTCACCAACTAATGTTCTAGACAAAATTTTGGTGACTAACGCTCATAGGGGTTTCCTCAAAAGTTTGTGTAATATCTTCTTTAGCGTATTTTCCAGATAGCTTATAGAATCTACTACTGTTGATTGTTATTTAACCACAGATTATCTCTCCTGTTACATACTTTATGGCGTATGCTACTGTTTACCTTTCCTGCTTTAAAAGCTCCAAAACTTTTGTTTACGTGAGGAGTACGTTTCATTATCGAACGGTCCTAATGGTAGTCTTTGTACCGACCTTACGGCTTGTTTCTTCGTCCTGGCAAGTGCTTGCCTCCTTCTTATATAGCGTATAATACCGAGCCTTCAACTCATACGATACTCGTCTTGTCACCCACCTACCTTCTTTGTACACATCCCGAGACAGGGGATAGTAGTTCCTGCATACGGTTATACCACTGCGTCTAATCAGTTAGTAGGCTGCCCATCAATGTTTCACGTATTGGATTCTATAGACTAGGACACATGCAGATTTGCTGTCATACACTTCTCCTTATCTATTCTATCGTTGTATTATCTGTGCGCTCGAACTTCCAGACGTGATGGCGCATTCATACAAAGTTGTCTTTATTTCTTCCACCAGCTGGCAACATCAATTTTGTTATACATGTTAATTAACTCTCTGTGTTTTGTCGTTGATTTATTTTCGTAAGAAGTATATAAGTCATAAAGTAACCGTTCATACACAGTTTAACGGACTCTATCCCACAGGGACTGTGTAGTATAGTTGTTACAGTCGACACTTCTAACTATTATCCATCTTGACACGATAGCGACGTCTTATTACACTGGCGTGTGTAATCCTCGGATCGACCACCGTTTATCCGTTGTAATTGTATCTACAACAAGATGCTGACCTATCAAGCGGTCACCTAGGTTTACGAGATATTTCCATCTTACGTAATTATACAATACATCTTTCGCTTACCAAAGATTATTGTACTGAAATAGCGTTTCACCGCGCGCTTCATCCGCGTCCCCATTTCACCTCACACCGAGGGTACTTGAGTATAAGTGGCGCATCCACTTGCTATCATTCACTTTTATATCCCGCATGAACGACGAAGGCCTGGCGGTCACATCTCAACACAATCAGCTATACCTCATCCCTGGCACCCCTTCAACGGAGTCGTGCTGAATCGAACAGCAAGGGCTCGAAAAAGCGACGTAGTTACGGTACGCCTCGTGAGTATTACTCTCACGATATTGTTTGCTCAATGTATTTATTCGGACCTCAATGCAGGGGTTGGAACCCTGTGACACTATCCTACAGCTTTAGTGAATTGATACATCCACACTTTGAGTTGGGACTCTACGCTTGCCATATATAAGTACCAATCCTTCTCATACTTACATACAGTATCGTTTAAAAAGTGTGTTGCAACTCGTGTAACGTGATTTCAGGTCTATGTATCGCTTGAAGCCTGAATCTATCGATACGGTTCGTTTTGCCTTTCTTAGGACTTATGCGTCTTCTCTTGACTCTGCCGCCAAACGGTTCTCGCAGACCAGAATAGGGTTGATACAACGCTCTCCCTACTTACTATAAGCGTTTCGACTATGTAACACGCATAGAACTTATAGCATTTCATCCTACCTTTTGGGTTTCTCACCCGTTGAGCGGGCTAACATATTCTCGGATCAAGTTGTGTTATTCGTGCATAGGCTAATGAGACCTACTATAAGCACTTACCTGTGTTGTGAGATGTCACTCTCGCTGTGGCGCGAGCACAGAGGAATTGGTATTTTCGGGGCATACTTCATCTACTTGGTGCACTTCGTAGATTGATACGCACTTATCCGCAGGTCCTTCCTTGTTACCTGTCCGTGTTGCTAGATAGAACTTCGGCACATACAAAGTGTCGTGTACTACTTGCGTGGGTCCGGATACCTTACGCAATTTCACCTTAGTTACCTGCTTTTCGATGGTGTCTGTCTTGGTGATATAGACAGTATCCAAAGCTTTCTTCTTAGCAAGGTCTAACGAAAGATCCTTGGGTAGCTGCATCGTAGACAGATCAATTGTCGGGTAGACATAGTCTGTCGTAGCAGCGTACATTGACTTATATCCAGGAGTACTAGACTCAGGAGTCAATGCAATGGCGATTCCGTAGACTGCGAATGCAAGACTACAGATAATTGTCATTATTCTTTTCATAGTTTGATACTATTGTCCCCAAAAGAATCGATCGTGGATGGATTTGAGTTTGCCAACCAGTCGTTTCCACCAACTAGTCGGCTGAATTAGTTTTTTGACTCTTCTCCGTCCTTTTTCTCTTCCTTGGGCTGTTTCTTTACGAGCACCGGCATGGTAGCGTCAATGTAGTTGACATTGCGCTCTGCAGGATTTGCAAACAGGTTCATCACCTTGCCTGCAAGAATCGTTGCAGCATTCAGTGCGTCGTCTTCCTCGTAGTCACTGACGTTTGTGTCAGGATAGTAGGCGCTGATGACATTGGCCACGATACGACGGGCGTTCTTGAACTTCAGAGTGTTCTTGTCTGTGTTCTTGTAGTCTTCAGCGAGGGATGCAATCGTGTTGAAGTTGACGTTCGTCAGCGAGTTGATAATCGACTGATAGCCGAGAATCTCAGCCTCGTTTGCCCTCATTGCAGTGGTCTCAACCTGGATTGCTGCAGCATTCTTGGTCTTATCGCTTTCGAGCTTCTTCAGATTGGCCTTGTTGCGAGTGAGCATAGTCTCATACTCGTTGATGCGGCTCTTGCAAGACCACGTAACGAGGACCTTAGTCACGGCTGCAATGAACTCGTCGTCCATCTTTTCGTTAAAGACTTTGCTGGTCTCGAACATGCGCTTCACGATGCAGAATGCAGATACGGGAACGCCAGTCTCGTTTGTTGCACGGCACGGCTGATACATCATACCGCTCATGACAAACGGTGCGGGACCGATGAGTTCGGTAATCTGCTGGAGCAAATCCTCCTTAGACAGAGCTGCAACCTTCTCCTCTTCTGCCTTGTCGCCCTTAGCTTGGACGTTCAGATATGCGGAATAGAAGTTGATAGCCTTCAGGATACGTTCCGTGGGAGTAGAGTTGCTGTCCACGAAGATAAACGTAAGGTTCTCCTTCAGCTCCTTCTCATCCTTAATCTTGGTAGGATCGAGGCTAGGCTTCTTTGCTGCTGCCTTGAGCTCTTGCTTCTTCTTCTCGATGACCTTCTTGTCGACGTTTTTCTTCTCAACTGCTACTACGACACTCTCTGCAGGAAGCAGATTCACGCCGGCAGCCTTGAGCTGATCGTCTGTGGGGGCAGGCAGAGTCTTGAATGCAGGCAAAGAGATGCCTTGTGCATTAAGCATAGACTGCAGAGCGAGATACTTGTTCTCATCCTTACGAATGATCATAGCGAACACGTCTTCGCCCATTGTCATACCTGTGACGATAACGTCAGCAAGCATTGCATCGATTACTACACTTGCACCATCGATAACTTGCTCGGGTGCGTTCGGGTTCTCGATAACACGCTTTTGAAGAAGATTCGCAACGATAGCCTTGCTGTCAGCAGACATACGGTTGGAATTCTTCAGCATGTTGCCCATCTTCAAAATCTGGGCCTCCTCCTCTGTTACCTGAGGAGTCTTCTTTGTTTCTTCTTTGGGGGCTGCTGCAATCTTAGCTGCCTCCTGGGCTGCACTAGCAGCCTTTTTGTTCTTGTTTGCCATTTTTGATAAACGGTTTTAAAGGGTTAAACACTTACTCTCTTAACAACACTCTATTGAAGATGATTTAAGTCAGGAAGTGTTAAAGAACAGTTCTGACCCTAAATACTTCAATTGAGAGGTTAAGAAGGGTGGTTGATCACGAGCTCCGCCCGCAATCTTACTCAGAATAAGGCTACTCTCACTTCCTGCAGGTGCGTAAGCCTGACTCACAGGGACATAGCTTTCGCTAACGGTGATCTCAGGAGTACTGCCTGCCAAAAAGAATTGTGCAATTCCTGACAGCTCCATCGATGCCTGTGTGGGCGACACCTGCGTGAGAGTGTTCTCATTCCGTTCATTGGTAAGATGATAATACATCTTAGCCGAAGCAAAACCAAGCACGAATGCAAGGAAAAGCTTCCAGAACAGCTTGTCACTTTCATTGTAACGAGCAATGAGCGTGATAGCTATCAATCCGATAATGAACCAAAATAAGACCATTGCGTCAAATGTTTAAAGATTTTTTGATTTTTGCTCTGGTTCTAGACAACATTGACTTAATAGTTCCAGTTGGGACTCTTAGAGCTTCGCTGATTTGTTCTACTGTCATATTGTTCACGTAAAATAACCTCAACACCTTACGAGTGGTGTCTGGAAGCTTATCAAACTCGCTAATTAGATGTTCATACGTCATACGATTGACCACATCGTCTTCAGCAGAACCACTTGATTCTTCAGATGGTAGTCTAACATCTGCATCACCAAGGACATTAGTTTTGTTCTTCATCTCACGTAAATAATCGATAGCAGTACGATTTGCAATAATTCTCAGCCATCCTCCAAAGGAGTCATAAGCTTTGAACGTCGAGAGTTTTTCATGCACTTTTAGGAACACAACATTTGTTATATCCCTAGCTTCATCCATGTCTTTTATGTATTGAAACAGGATGTTGTCCACAAATCCTTTATACTTGTGGAAAAGCGCATTAAAGGCAGATTCATCACCTGCTTGAGCTCTTTTGATTATCCCAACTTCTTCTGGAGTAATACGTGGGTTTTTCATAATCAAACATATTTTACTCGGTTTATTAAGGTGTCACTCCTGTTTGCGTAACCGAAACGCTTATAGTGCCCTGCTGGAATACGAATCCAGATTACGTTGTCAGGGCTAAAAAGGCAAGCTCTCCATTTGAAGATCATACTTTACCTTTTGTAGGTTTTCAACAAAGCCTTGATGAAATAAAATAGCCAATTCGCGATTCAATTTACCTTCGTCTACCAACCTATTTATCATACTTGTTGCTATACGTACCCTAACACCCATTGTTTTCGGACGAAGGTCGTTAAGTACAATAAATATAGAATTGATTATCCAGTATTCTACTGCGCATAAATCACGATTACTTGCCCATTCCATAGTCATCTTGTATGCTTCATCGGGCTCCACAAAATCCGGTATCATTAATCCTATATAGAACATACTTCTATGATATTTAGGATTATTCCACTGCTTCTTATATGATTCGTAAGCATTCTCTAACGTCGGATTTTGGCATTTGGTACCTTGTTTGTACCAATTTAAAAGTTTATTGGAAAATACACTAAACATAGTCATTCCTTAAACACTCTGTTATATAATCAACCAAATTATCCACTAGTTTATACTTAGATTCTTTAGTTTCTTCAGAGTCTGTATCTGCAGGAAGAAAAGAGCGTAAAAAAGTGTTTATCAGTTTGACTTTAATATCAAAATCTGACATACCTTTTTCACGTGAGAACTTATACTCTTCTTCTATAAAGAGCATAGTCTTTCTGAACCACTCAACCCAAGATTCTACATAGTTCCAATACTTAGTTTCATCTTCGGTTAAATTATCCCAATCGACTGTTTTGCGAAAGTCAAAATTTCTATATTTTCCAGATATACCTAAACATATACGAGT
>Ga0256404_1007254_pt1 | contig 17692 bp, 13 predicted proteins | sample RumenRJG_01DNA_FD_185990 | JGI IMG/M metagenome (GOLD analysis project Ga0256404, IMG submission 185990) | Bovine rumen microbial communities from Lethbridge, Alberta, Canada - RJG_01 | ecosystem: Host-associated > Mammals > Digestive system > Stomach > Rumen | place: Canada: Alberta | collected...
CACTTTATCTACATGGGAGTTTTGTCTCAAAATGTCAAAGATCACTTTTGCATAGTCGAGGTTGTCGCAATAGATGTCGGCAGCTATAGGCAACTTTCCACGCCGAGCGTGGTGAGAATGGCGGTCAGAATGGCCACGATGAGCTGGATGATGTACTTGATGGTTTCTTTTTTCCTAGGTAACAGGTATAAGGTAACAGGTAAAAGGTAATAGGTAACAGGTAAAAGGTTGTAAAGGTTTTTCCTTTCAGGGCACTACTCCGTAGGTTGTGGAAGCATGTTCCGCATGATGCAGAGCGATGCTCTTGAGGGTGAGGAAGCATGCTCCGCATGAAGCAGAGCTATGCTCCAGAGAGTAAGGAAGCATGCTCCGCATGCGATAGAACATGCCTCCATATTTGTAACGGCGCTGAAAAGGCTAATCAAGCCCCCCTCCCCTCGGGAGGGGTTGGGGGTGGGTTTTAGGTGCTGGGGGTGGGTTTCTGGGTGCTGGGAGTGGGTTTCTGGGGCTTTAACATTGACACTGCAAAGTTACGAAAAAGTTTTGAAACTTCCAAATCGTAAGCACGAGAAACTGCACTTTCGGGGACAAAAACTGTACTTTTGGGTCCTTTTGATGTTTTCTTGGAGAATGTAGAAGTACAAAGGTGTTTCAGGCGATTTGCAACCCCATGCAAACTACCATTTTAACCCCATTCTTATCACAGATGACAGATGACAGTTTAGTTATGAGCCCATCATCTGGGGCTGGAACTTGAGAAAACGTCAAAAAATGTAAGTAAAAATATTTACTATTTATATATAATATATATATTATATATAAATAGTAACCTTCATTTTCACCCTCTTTTACCCCTTCCCTACAAAACTGTCATCTGTCATCTGTGATAGGAGAAGGCTGTTATGACACTTTCTACCGACTGCAATAAATGAAGAAAAGGTTCCGATGCAATGTGCAAACGGGACCCTGTATCTTTATTGGGACTGATGGGAATGGAGCGTGGGGGGATCTTGAATGACCACCTTGATGCGGCTGATGCGACGGCCCTCAACGGCCAGCACTTCGAAGGTGTATCGGGAGTATTCTATCATTTCGTGCATGCTGGGGAAGTCGCCTTTCAACTCAAGCAGCAGGCCGGCAAGCGAGTCGGCATCGCCCTCGACGTCGGCAAACTCATCGTCGGGGACGTTGATGATTTTGCAGAAGTCGCTCAGCAGGGTCTTGCCTTCGAAGATATAGGTGTTGTAGTTCAGCTTGGAGTAGTTGCGCTCTTCCTCGTCGAACTCGTCGTTGATTTCGCCCACAATCTCTTCGAGGATATCCTCGAGCGTCACCAGGCCGCTGGTACCTCCAAACTCATCTACGACAATGGCGATGTGCACCTTGTTCTCCTGAAACTCACGCAGCAGGTCGTCAATTTTTTTCGTTTCAGGCACGAAATACGGGGGCCTGATCAGGCTCTGCCAACGGAAATTGGCGGGCTTGGAGAGGTGCGGCAGCAGGTCTTTGATGTAGAGCACGCCCCGGATGTTGTCGGTGTTGTCCTGATAGACGGGGATGCGGCTGTAGTTGTTTTCCACGACGCATTGCAGTACTTCAGTGTAGGAACTGCGTATGTCGAGGTCTACGATGTCCTGACGGCTCGTCATGACTTCCTTGGCTGTTTCGTCGCCAAAGCGGATGATGCCCTTCAGTATCTGCTGTTCTTCCTTGATGTCTTCTTTGTCGGTGAGCTCGAGTGCTTGCTCCAGATCGTCGACGCTCAGCACGAGGTTTTCTTTCTGCACCACTTTCTCTGCCAATGCCCCACTCTGTATCAGCAGGCTTTCCAGCGGCCAGAACAGCCGGCGCATGGCCATCACGAAGGAGACACACCTGCGGCAGAACTTCAGCGGGTTCTGTCGGCTGTAGATTTTAGGCATGATTTCGCCAAACAGCAAGAGCAGGAATGTCAGCAAGACGGTGATGCACAAGAACTCTATCCACAATGCCTTGAACTGCACCAACGACGCAAAGACGTAGTTGCAGAGCATGATGATGGTGACATTGACGAAGTTGTTGGTAATCAGGATAGTAGCAAGGGTTCGCTCGCTATCTTCTCTAAGTTCCTTCACGTGCTTGTCGGCGGGATGATTTTCTTCTTCAATTTCTGCCAGGTCAGAAGGCGAAAGACTGAAAAAAGCTATTTCGGAGCCGCTGGCGAATCCAGATACGTATAACAACACGACAGCCAGGACGGCTGCGACGAAGGTTCCCAAGGTCAAAGGATGGAAGGTGACGAGATCGCTTATGTTTTGCAGGTTTGATAAGTCCACGATAGTTTGCTTTATGGATTCGGTGACTCGTTGGTGCTGGCTGGCTTCGGAGTCAGCAGCTCCATGTTTTCAACGATGATCTCGGTAACGGTGCGGCGCTGCCCTCGCTGGTCGTCATAGGAGCGATACCTGATGCGGCCTTCCACGTAGAGCTTGTCGCCTTTGTGGACGTATCGTTCCACGATTTTAGCCAGCTGACGGTAGAAAACGAGGTTGTGCCAATCGGTACGGTCGGGCACCTGTGTTCCGTTCTGCAGCGTGTAGCCACGTTCTGTCGTAGCCATTCGCACCTGTGCGACAGCCTGGTCGGCTTCGTAATAGCGCACTTCGGGTTCTACCCCTACGTTGCCTATAAGCATTACTTTGTTCATCGCGAGTTGCTGAAGATGGAAAAACGGTTATACAAGCTTGTTGAGAATACTATTTCCACAATCCCAGATACTTGAAGTGGAAATTCTTGCCTTTGGCCGAGGGGAATTGTGAGCGGTGGTCAACGCGCTCCCTGAGGTGTTCCACGATGCGCTCGTAGCAGTCTTGTCCGGAGAAGGCCTTGCAACGCGCCACGAAATGGGTGTCGCGATATTCGTGCTTGCCAGTGGAGGGAACCAGGATGACGCGCTTGAAGTCGAGTGTTCCCTCATACCACCCCTGTCGCTGCTCTGTTAGGCGGGCCATAGCTCCATTGGCAGCATCGCGCCGGTCGTTTCCTCCCATGCCAGGAGCTGCATTGCCCGGGCGCAGGGCTTTCTTCTGCTTGAAGTCGCTCATAGTGGCAGCCGTTGTCTTGATAAGGATGAAGTAGACGCGGGGACGCACTTTGTAGCGTTTGGGATAAACAATATCGCTGGCCATATATTCGCGAATGTCGGCCTCCAAGTCGGCATTCATACCAATTTCGGGAATAGAACGCAAAAAGTCAAGAGCATCTTCAACGGAAGATACTAATGTCTCATTATCGAAATATCTTAAATATAAATTCATGGGTAAAAAAATAGATGTTTCTCCTAAAAAAAGAGCGGAAAACGGGACTCGGACCCGCGACCCCAACCTTGGCAAGGTTGTGCTCTACCAACTGAGCTATTTCCGCAAAAATTGAAAAACTCAATACTTACAAGTGAAGAGGAGGAGACTCGAACTCCCACGTCGCAATTGACACTACCCCCTCAAAGTAGCGCGTCTACCAATTCCGCCACCTCTCCAACAAGTAAACATTCTGAAACAAAATGGTGCCCAGAACAGGACTCGAACCTGCACGCCTCGCGGCACACGCACCTGAAACGTGCGCGTCTACCAATTCCGCCACCTGGGCAATTTCCGTAAAGTATCTCCTAAAAAAAGACTTCACGTTGTTTCAGAATGTTGAGCGGAAAACGGGACTCGGACCCGCGACCCCAACCTTGGCAAGGTTGTGCTCTACCAACTGAGCTATTTCCGCTTGATGCTTCGAAATCTTTGTCAGTAACTCAAATTCCAAAGGCATTTCTCTAAATGCGGTTGCAAAGGTAATGCTTTTTTCTGAACCTGCAAACTTTTTCGGCATTTTTTTTCAAAAAAGATTGTTTTTTGTGGATTTTCCCGCTTTTTCGGGCTCAATCCATGCGATTCAGGTAGTCTTCGTAGGTGAATTTGCGCAAAATCTCCAAGTTACCGTCAGCATGCAGGAGCCCTATTGAAGGGTGGCCAACGCCGTTAAACATGTTGGTTTTGACAGTTGTGTAGTGTATCATGTCTTCGAAAATAATGTTTTCACCTATTTCCAATGGATGGTCGAAAGCCCACATGCCCATGAAATCGCCGCTCAGGCAGCTGCATCCCCCCAGCCTATATAAATAAGGAGAGGAAGCCGTGGCCGCGTCGTCCACCTCTGCGGCACCTCTGACAGCCGGCATGTAGGGCATTTCAAGGCAATCGGGCATGTGACAGGTGAAGCTGACGTTGAGGATGGCCGTCTGAATGCCTTTATCGCTCACGACATCGGCCACCTGTGCCACCAGCGGCCCACATTGCCACGCGAAGGCGCTGCCTGGCTCCATGATGACCTGCAGCCAGGGATAGCGTGCGTGGAAGTCGTTCAGGGTGTCAATCAGCAGATGCAGGTCGTAGCCACGTCGGGTCATCAGATGGCCACCGCCGAAGTTAATCCATCGCAACTGCGGGAACCACTTGGCAAAGCGCTCTTCCACATGCTGGAGTGAACGCTTGAACTGGTCGGCCCCACTCTCGCAATGGTTATGGACGTGGAAACCCTCTATGCCATCAGGCAGGCAGGCCGGCATTTGCTCGCTCGAGATGCCGAAACGAGTGCCGGGAGAGCACGGATTATAGAGGTCGGTGCCTATTTCGGAATATTCAGGATTGACCCTCAAGCCCAGGCTGACCTCCGGATTGGCTTCGCGGGCAGCCCGATGGTAACGCTCGTATTGGGTCAGCGAATTGAAGGTGAGATGGCTTGAAAGCTGCGCTATGTCTTTGACTTCAGCATCGGTATAAGCCGGCGAATAGGTATGGCACAATGCCCCGAACTTTTCCACAGCCATGCGAGCCTCGAAGAGGGAACTTGCCGTGGTTGCGCCGATATACTCGCGGAAAATGGGGAACGTCTTCCACAATGCAAAGGCCTTGAAAGCAAGGATGATTTCCACATCAGCCGCCCGGGCCACACTACTGATCAATGCCAGATTTCTCCTGAGAAGGTTTTCCTCCATCACGTAGATGGGGAAGTGCACTTCGCTGTATGTCTTGTTGTCAACTATCATGGGTTATACCTTATTATTTAAATAAAAGAGAGTGCAAAGATACGAAAAAAATATCTATATGTGTTTTTTTAACAAATATAATTGCACGTTTGAGATAAAATTTGTATATTTGCAGTGGATTTGGGGAACTCCCATAAAAACGACATGTGCAGACACTATGAAACTGGTTATTATGACTAAATCCACTTTCTTTGTGGAAGAAGACAAAATACTCGCCTCACTTTTTGATGAGGGGCTTGACGCCTTGCATCTCTCCAAGCCAGGCTCTGCACCTATGCTGTGTGAACGCTTGCTCACGCTGTTGCCGGACGAATGTCACCGTCGCATCACCGTGCACGAGCATTACTACCTGAAAAATGAGTACTCGCTGGCTGGAATACACATCGAAAACATGGACGAAGAGAAACCCCAGGGCTACAGAGGCAACATCAGCCGTACATGCTCGTCCATAGACCGCCTGAAAGAGATGAAAAAGAAGTCGCAATATGTTTTTCTGGCCAACGTGTTCAAAGGCGACGGCACGAACGGCCATACTGAAGGCCTTTCAATTCAAGAGCTGGAGAATGCTTCAAGGAAAGGATTGATCGACAAACACGTCTACGCGCTTGGAGGCGTACAGCTCGACAATATCCGCATGGCGCGCGACTTGGGATTTGGCGGTGTAGTGGTTCGCGACGACCTGTGGAATCAGTTTGACATCCACCGCCATCAAGACTATAAGGAACTGATTGCCCATTTTGAGAAACTGAAGAAAGCAGTTGGTTAATGAAACAAAAGAATAACCCTTCAACTTATATTTCCAAACCAATCTAAGAAAATGATTGAAAACAGTTCTTACTTAGTGTTCTCGGGAACTAAAACCCGCTATCTGGCAGAAAAAATCTGCGCCAGCCTTGGATGTCCTCTTGGTAAGCTGATGGTTACCAAGTTCTCTGACGGTGAATTTGCCGTTTACTACGAAGAGTCCATTCGTGGACGCGACATCTTCCTGGTGCAGAGCACGTTCCCCAATTCAGACAATCTGATGGAGCTTCTCCTGATGATAGACGCTGCCAAAAGAGCCTCGGCACGCACCATCAATGCCGTGATACCCTATTTCGGATGGGCCCGACAGGACAGAAAGGACAAACCTCGTGTCAGCATCGGAGCAAAACTCGTGGCCGACCTGCTGAGTGTTGCCGGCGTAACCAGAGTTATAACGATGGATCTGCATGCCGATCAGATTCAGGGCTTTTTCAATGTTCCCGTCGACCACCTTTATGCGTCGGGCGTTCTCCTACCCTATCTGCAGAGTCTTCGCCTGGACGATTTGTGTGTGGCATCGCCTGACGTGGGTGGTTCGAAGCGCGCCAACACTTATGCCAAGTATCTTGGCTGCCCGCTTGTGCTCTGCAATAAAACGCGTGCACGCGCAAACGTGGTCGGATCTATGCAAATCATTGGCGATGTTGAAGGAAAGAACGTTGTTATCATCGATGACATGGTAGATACGGCCGGCACCATCACCAAGGCAGCCGACCTGATGATGGCTTCAGGAGCAAAAAGCGTGAGAGCATGTGCGTCACATTGTGTCATGAGTGGCCCAGCCAGCGACCGCGTTCAGGAGTCTGCTCTCGAAGAAATCGTATTCACGGACTCAATCCCCTACACCAACCGTTGCTCCAAGGTAAAGCAACTGTCGGTTGCCGAGATGTTTGCTGAAACGATCAGACGAGTTGTCAACAACGAGAGCATCAGTTCTCAATATCTTGTATAGAGGTTTTTAACCCACAAAAGGATTCAGATTTTGGGGCGGCATAGCCTGTTTCCGGCGTGCCGTCCCAAAGTTCATCTCTCATACTGCCTTTGTCGGTACAACTTTATTCTTTTCGATGGAGTTGTCACAAAGTATGCCTTTAAATGAAAAGTGAAAAATAATTGCAAAAAAAGGTTAACGAGAATAACACCGTATTACTTTTTTTTGTAATTTTGCAGCGCTTTTAAATAAGGAAGTAGGTTACATACCTGATTTTCAGGCATTTAGATGTTTTCATAGGAGAAACAGATGAGACAATTAAAAATTCAGAAAAGTATTACAAACCGATCGAGCGAAGCACTGGACAAGTACTTGGTTGAGATTGGTCGTGCTCCGTTGATTTCAATTGACGAAGAAATTGAGCTTGCTCAGAAAATTAAGAAAGGAGGCCTTGAGGGAGAGAAAGCTAAGGAGAAGTTGGTGACAGCCAACTTGCGCTTTGTTGTATCCGTAGCCAAGCAGTACCAGCATCAGGGACTCACCCTTACCGACTTGATAGATGAAGGAAACATAGGCCTTATCAAGGCAGCTCAGAAATTTGATGAGACACGCGGTTTTAAGTTTATTTCTTATGCCGTATGGTGGATTCGCCAGAGCATCCTGCAAGCCATTGCCGAGCAGAGCCGCATCGTGAGATTGCCGCTCAATCAGGTAGGTTCGCTCAACAAGATCAACCATGAAATCAATAAATTTGAACAGGAGAACCAGCGCCACCCCTCTGTATCAGAGCTTTCCGAGGCCACAAATCTTGACGAAGAGAAAATCGGACAGAGCATGATGGCCGACGGTCACCACGTCAGTATCGATGCACCGTTCCAGGATGGCGAAGACAACTGCATGCTTGACGTCATGCCCTCAGGTGACGACAGTCGTACCGACAGAAAAGTGGACCACGAATCAATGGCTCTTGAACTGATGACCGTGCTGAACAAGGTTCTCAAGGAGCGTGAGCGCACAATTATCTGTGAGTGCTTTGGCATCAACGGACCCGAGAAAGGTCTTGAGGAGATTGGCGACAAGCTGGGACTCACTCGCGAGCGCGTACGTCAGATCAGGGAAAAGAGCATTGCCAAGCTCCGCGACAGTGGAAACGCTAAAATCCTCATGAAATATTTGGGATAAAAAGTTTCCGCAAAAAAGCACAAAAATAGGAAAAATATTAGTATCTTTGCATTTTGATGAAAGTGCAAAGATTTTTTTTTGTCATAATACTGGCTGCGATGTTTCTGCAGGCAACGCAGCTGTTCGGTAGGGAAAGTGCTGACACCGTGCTTCTCAACCGGATATTCAATTATGCGCAAACCATCGACACCACTTCCGTTGAAGGATCATATACCTATGCATACCATCGCTTCTTCATCAGTACCGACAAACGCAATGCCATTCTTCTCGCTGTGCCCACGATGTATGGTGTGGCTCATGGGGGGGCAAGGAAATTTGCCGGAGAGTTTTTTGAAAAGATTAATTTTCATGGTATCGGGAAGTTTGAAATGGTACCTCTGCTTGATGTCAACACTATCCCCCACCGCCGTCGCACGTTGACAACCCTGCTGAAGTATTTTACTCCGGAGATTTATGAGGTGACAATCATTGAGGGGAATATGTTGTCGCCGTTCAACCGGGCAAATCGACACTTTTATACCTACAAGTTTATCAACCTCAGTAGTGATATTGTCAAATTGGTCTTCAAAGCCAGGATTGACAATACGCAATTGCTCTCCGGACGGGCAATGATTGACAAACATACGGGGCGCATCGTCAGTACGGAACTATATGGCGAGCATGATATGATTCGCTTCCGGTTGTCACTGACAATGGGTGAAGAAGGGCTGAAATCGCTTCTTCCGATAAAATGTGAGCTCAAAAGTCGCTTCCGTTTTATTGGCAGTCAGATATCAGCCAGCTATATCTATCACTACGACTTGCCGGATTTCGGTTGCGACTCGCTGGCGCTGAGATATGGCGTTAATGCTGCTAACGACTCTCTCATCAAAGAGAAGTTGGCTGAAATACGTACAGAACCTCTGACGAAAGATGAGGAAAAAGTTTTTGAACGTTACTATGATGACGTATTGCAGCGATATGAACGTGCAGCACTCGATACCGTCCCCGAAGAGGTGAAGCGGAAAAAGAATCTCGCAAAGTATGTGTTTTGGGATATTCTTGGTGATCACGTGCTGAACAGGATAAAGTCGAAGTTCGGTTCAAACGATCAGGGCTACCTGCGAATAAGTCCCATCTTGAATCCTCTCTATTTGGGCTATAGCGACCGGAGAGGACTCACCTATAAGTTTGATGTCAGGTGTGGATACAGTTTCACACCCAACCGCGACATCACGATTCGCTTGAAGGCGGGTTACAGTTTCAAGCAAAAGCAACTGTTCTATTATATTCCTTTCAGATTTAATTATAACAAGAGACGACATGCCCATATCGCTATTGACTTTGATCACGGCCGGCATATCTACAACTCGGATGTGAAGAATAAAGTAGACGAAACCATCATCGACTCGCTCGATATCCATAACTTGCAACTTGACTATTTTCGTGATACCCATCTGAACATCTACAATAATTACGACATCTCCGACCAATGGAGTTTCAATGCCGGTTTCTCATTTCATAACCGTCAGGCTATTAAGCCAAAAGCATTCAAGATGTTAGGCTTTGAGACTCGTTTCAGGTCGGCAGCCCCCAGACTGGAAGTGCAATACAGGCCTTTGGGATGGAGCGGCCCCATTGTGACCCTCGACTATGAACGGGGAATCAAGGGGTTCCTGAAGTCAAACAGCGAATACGAGAGATGGGAGATAGACGGTTCCTACATTCATCGCCTGCATAGCCTGCGATCTATCTCGATGAGGTTGGGAGCTGGAATGTACACCAGGAAACAGGCTGAGAACTATTTTCTTGACTTCACCAATTTCCGGGAGAACAACATTCCTGGCGGATGGAATGATGACTGGAGCGGTGAGTTTGAGCTATTGCGGAGTGCCTGGTATAACTCCTCACGCTATTACATACGTGCTAACGGGACGTATGAGTCGCCGCTGCTGTTGGCCAGCCGTATTCCATGGTGTGGACACTTTATCGAGATTGAACGCCTATATCTCGGAGCTGTCATGGCTGAAGAAATGAAGCCCTACATCGAATTTGGCTATGGATTCAAAACCAGGCTGGCCTCTTTGGGGGCTTTCGTCGGTAACAAGAATGGACGGTTCGAACGTGTGGGCGTACGCTTCGGGTTTGAACTATTCAGAAAGTGGTGATTTCAATAGTAATGAATAACTGAATACACAGCAATGAACAATCTAACGGTTTATAAAGCGAGCGCTGGTTCTGGAAAGACGTTTCGATTGGCAGTAGCATATATAAAACTGCTTATTAACGATCCGATGTCCTATCGCAGCATCCTTGCAGTCACTTTTACCAACAAGGCTACCGATGAAATGAAGAACCGAATCCTCAGCCAGCTCTACGGAATATGGAAGCAATTGCCTGATTCTAAGGATTACATGCAAAAAGTTGTAGAAGAACTCGAGGTCACTCAGGAGTTTGCCTCTGAGCGAGCAGCCATTGCCCTCTCAAATCTTCTACACAATTACAGCTATTTCCGCGTAGAAACGATAGATGCGTTTTTCCAAAGCGTTCTTCGGAATCTGGCGAGAGAACTGGAACTGACAGCCAACCTGCATATTGGCCTGAATGACGTCCAGGTTGAAGAACAGGCCGTTGACAACCTGATTGACAGTCTACAGAAAAACAGCGTCGAACTGATATGGATCATGGACTATATCCGTGAAAGCATCGATGAAGATCAATCATGGAATATTATCGGCAAAATCAAGTCGTTTGGCATCAATATCATAAAAGATATTTATAAAGCCCACGGAAAGGAACTGAACAAGGTACTTCATGAAAAAGACTTCTTCAGCCATTACGCTTCAACTCTTAAACAAATCATGAAAGAGGCCAAGGAAAGTATGGTTCCTTTCATAGAAAGCTATGACAACATTCTCAATCGCTATCAGCTCACGGCAGATGATTTCTTGTATGGGAAAGGTGGTCCTTCCGGCTATTTTGAAAAGTTGAAAGAGGGTCGATTTGCAGATGAAACGATAAAGGGTAAGCGCATAGAGGATGCGATAGCCGATCCCATGAAATGGCTGAAAGCTCCTGACAGGAAAGGAGGAACGCAGGCCTATGACGCTGTCACATCGGGACTTTTCAACTTGTTAGCCGATGCAGAGAATGTGCGTTCCAAGCAGGCTTTGCTCTACCGGTCGGCAAGTATCACTTATGAGCACCTCAACCAGTTGAGACTTCTGGATAGCATCGCCTCGAAGTTTGATGAGATCAACAGCTCTGTAAACCGTTTCATGCTCAGCGAAACACAGTCCTTGCTCAACGAGCTCATCAAGGATTCTGATTCTCCGTTCATCTTCGAAAAAATTGGCGCTCAGCTTCAACATGTGATGATTGATGAGTTCCAGGATACCAGCACAATACAATGGAAGAATTTCAAGGTGTTGCTGAAGGAATGCCTGAGCCACGAGCAATCAAGATGCCTCATCGTTGGCGACGTGAAACAGAGCATCTACCGATGGCGCTCCGGCGATTGGCGATTGCTTAACAATATTGAGCAGGAATTTCCTGAACTGAATCTGAAGCCGCAGCCTCTCAATAGCAATCGACGCTCGTACAAGAACATTATAGATTTCAACAATGCCTTCTTTGAGCATGCCAAAGAGATAGAATACACCTCATTGGCTAATGACGATTCTCAAGATGCCAGCCAGCTGACCAAAGCATACGCTGATGTTTTTCAACAATCTGTTGAGGAAACACCATCTGGAGGATATGTCAGAATTGAGCTGCTTCCCAACCAAGATTACCAACAAGAAACGCTCAACCGTCTGACAGCAACTCTTGACGACTTGATGGAGAAAGGTGTGCCACCCCACAAAATAGCATTCCTCCTTCGCGGCAACAAGGCCATACAGCTCATTGCCGACCACCTGACGAAAGTCCGGCCCAACCTGAAACTGGTTTCGGAAGACGCTTTCCGATTGGACTCGTCGCCTGCAGTCAACATCCTGATTCAGGCTCTTCATTACATGACCCATCGTGACGACATGCTGTCGAAAGCCACACTCGTCAAGTATTACCAACGTTGGATTCTGGGGAACGACGTGAGCGACAATGAACTCTTCACCGACTTGCAGCAACTAGACCAACTGCTTCCCATTGAGTTTTCCAGCTCTGTTGACGATTTGCTCTCGCTGCCTGTCTATGATTTGACGGAGACTCTATTCTCGCTGTTCCATCTGGAACGCCTAAAAGAGCAAAGTGCTTACGTCTGTGCTTTCTACGATCAGTTCAGCAATTTCCTGAAAGACAACATTGCTGATATTGAAGCATTCTTGGAAGCATGGGAAGAAAGCATTCATGAAAAGACCATTCAGAACGAAGAAGGAACAGGCATCAGGTTGTTTACTATACATAAAAGTAAAGGACTGGAATTTGATTATGTCCTGATGCCCTTCTGCGACTGGCAATTGGAGAAAAGGTCTATCCTCTGGTGCGTGCCGCCGGCAGATGCGGAACCATTCAATCAACTGCCGCTCATCCCTGTCGACTATACTTCGAAGATGAAGGATTCCGTCTATCGTGACAGCTACCTTTATGAGCATTTACAGAATACCGTTGACAACCTGAACTTGCTCTATGTTGCTTTCACCCGTGCGAGAAAAGCCCTGATAGTGACAGGATGCAAGAGTCGAGGCCGTTCGGTCCTCATCGAAAAGTGCCTTCCTGAAGTAGCTAAAGAATTGAAGGATTCGGTGATGACAGGAGGTGAGCAAAAAACAGATACGATATTCTTTGAATATGGAAACCTCGAACCTTACAAGGCAGGTATAGCACGCAAATCGGATAACGTTTTCCTGCAACCATCCGAATCAATTCAGTTGGAGCTACACGGTTACTCAAAGAAAGTTAATTTCCGCCAGAGCAACAAGAGCCGTGACTTCATCGTGGGTACCGATGAGGAGGAACGCCAGAAGACGTATATACAGATAGGCAGCGTCCTTCATTACATTTTCTCTACTATCCGGACTACAGAAGATGTTCCGGCGGCATTGGCAAAAATGGAATTAGAGGGTGTCCTCTACGACGACACGATGACTCGCCAGAAGTTGACGAAGCTTATCTCCGATAGGCTCAGCAGTCCGAAAGTGGCCGACTGGTTCTCTGACCGCTGGCAATTGTTCAATGAGTGCACCATACTCTTCGTCAATCCTGAAGACGGAAGTGTTGTTGAACGCCGTCCTGACCGCGTCATGTATGATGGTCGCCAGATGGTAGTTGTCGACTTTAAGTTTGGATCTCCCAAAGACGGCCACAAAGACCAGGTCAGAAACTACATGAAACGGCTGGACGAAATGGGCTATCCAGACATCAAGGGATACCTCTGGTATGTATTCAGTAACCAAATCGAAGAAGTATAAAAAGGAAAACAGCATGAACGCCCAATCATACAACAAACCATTTCTGCAATACGTAGCAGAAGATCTCGTGCGCAAGCATGGAACGAATCTTTCGCGAATAGCCGTCGTGTTTCCCAACAAACGAGCTTCACTATTCATGAACCAGTATTTGGCCCATAGCACCGACAGGCCTCTCTGGAGCCCATCTTATGTCACTATCAGCGATTTGTTCAGAAACAACAGCAAACTGCAAGTGGCCGATTCCATCAAACTCATTTGCGACCTGCACAAAGTTTTTGTGAAAATCACCGGTATGGATGAGACGCTTGACCATTTCTACGGCTGGGGGCAGTTGCTGCTCTCTGATTTCGACGATATCGACAAGAACATGGCTGACGCACAAAAGGTGTTTGCCAACCTTCGCGACATCCACGAACTTGATGATGTCAGTTATCTCACCGATGAGCAGAAAGAGCTGCTCAGCCGGTTCTTCAGTAATTTCTCGGCTGATCAGGATAGCATATTGAGAGATAGATTCCTGAGGCTTTGGAGCCATTTTTATGAAATATACAAGGCTTATAACGAGCGTCTCACCTCACAAGGTCTGGCCTATGAAGGCGGTTTGTATAGGAAAGTGGTTGAAGAGATTTCCGATAAGATGCAAAGTGGCGAAGATGTCTTGATGGCTCAATCCTATGACGTCTTCGTGTTCGTCGGCTTCAACATGATCCAGACAGTAGAGCAACGCCTTTTCGAAATGCTCAGGAAGCAGGGACGTGCATTGTTCTATTGGGATTTTGACCGTTACTACATGGGCTTTGAGGCTGGACACTATATCAGCCGCTTCCTTGAGCAATTCCCCAATGAGTTAGACGCCAAATCAGATGCAATCTATAATAACTTCACCAGTCCTAAGACCATCACCTACTTATCATCGTCAACGGATAATGCGCAGGCCAGATATGTGAGTCAATGGCTGACAGACACCTCGCTTTCACGCATAAAAGACGGCAAGAAAACTGCTGTTGTCCTTTGTGACGAGAGCCTCCTGCCAGCAGTGGTCCACTGCATTCCTACTGAAGTTGACAAGGCAAACATTACCACTGGCTATCCTTTGGTAAGCTCTCCTTTTATATCGCTCATCAGCATCCTCATTGAACTGAAGACCGATCATAATAGGATTCGACTGGCCAAGTGTCGCGACCGACTGAGAAGACACCCTTATATGCAGTATATCGTAGACGAGAATTTGTTGAACAGAAATATCGCTGAATCGACATCATCATTGTTTGGCGACCAGCTTCTCGATCTGACTGGTTGGCTCTCAGAGATTTTGAAACATATTGGTCAAAATACACACGATGAAGAAAACGATCCTTTCTTTCAGGAATCTTTGTTCAGGATGTACACGATTATCAATCGGCTTCACGAACTCATACTTGCCGGCGACCTGACGGCTGAACTATCCACATTCCGGAGACTATTGACCCAGATTGTGAATACGACCACCGTACCGTTTCACGGTGAACCTGCTGAAGGCATTCAGATTATGGGTGTTTTGGAGACGCGCAACCTTGACTTCGACCACATTCTCCTTCTGTCGTGTAATGAAGGCAGCATGCCTAAAGGCGTCAACGATTCATCGTTTATCCCCTACTCCATCCGTCGTGCCTATGGACTTACCACCATTGACCACAAGGTGTCAATCTATGCCTACTATTTCCACCGCCTGCTGCAACGTGCCCAGGACGTCACGCTCGTTTACAATAATTCAACCGATGATGGCCACAAGGGTGAGATGAGTCGTTTTATGCTTCAGCTGATGGTTGAGAGCCCTTTCAAAATCCAAAGGAAATCACTTTCAGGTGAAATGAGCATAAAGCCCAGGGCCATTCCAGCTATCGAGAAAACTGAAAACGTTATGGAGCGACTCAATGACATCAAGAAGCTATCGCCTACAGCTATCAATAAGTACTTGCGTTGTCAGTTGTCATTCTACTATTATTCTGTTGTTGGACTGAGAGAAGACGATAGCGACAACTATGGAGAAATCGACAGTCGTGGTTTTGGCGACATCTTCCATCTCGCGGCACAAATAATATATGATGACTTAATGGCTCAAAAACAAACGATAGAGAAATCGGACTTGAGCAACCTTTTAAAGCATCCTGAGTATTTGGAAAGAATAGTCGACAAGGCCATCGCTGAAGTTTTCCGCAAACGAAACATCAAGCAACAGATAAAGTTTGAAAACATGAACGGCCTGCAGCTGATCAATCGCAGAGTGATTATCGATTACATCAAGCAGTTGCTTAACATCGATATGCAATATGCTCCATTCCAGATTGTAAAGACCGAGGAAACGGTATCCATGTCCATGCCTCCTACCGGTTGTCTGCAGCGTAGCATTTTGCTGAGTGGCCAGATTGACCGCATAGACAAAAGGGATGGCAAGTTGCGTGTCGTCGACTATAAGACGGGGCATAAAATGGTCAACAACATGCCTTCTGTTCACGACATCTTCACTGGCGAAATGGTGGGAGATCATTCTGACTATTTCTTTCAGTCGATGCTCTACTCTGTTATACTTCGTGAAGACAAACAACGAAATCCAATGGTTTTGCCGGTCTCTCCCGCCCTACTCTACATACAACATTCGCGTGCGGACAATTATGACCCAATCATCAAAATCGCTGATGAGCCCATTGATGATATCCACAAATATCAAGATGAGTTCATGAAAGAGTTGGAAGCCCTTCTCGCTGACATATTTGACCCAGCTAAGCCCTTCTCTCCTACTGACGAACAGAAACGCTGCCAGACATGTCCCTATAAGAAACTATGCAATTAAACAATAGCAATATGATCACTTTTCCCTGTGCAAAAATTAATCTTGGCCTGAACGTTGTATCACGTCGCCAGGACGGTTATCACAATTTGGAAACGGTATTCTTTCCGATTCCAATACATGACGCCCTTGAGGTTGTTCCAATGGATGAGCAGTATCCTTCTCAAAAAAGATGTGACCTGAAAGTGACGGGCAACTTTATAGAATGTGATGAAGAGAAAAATCTGGTGGTAAAAGCCTACCACTTGCTGGCAAAGGATTACGACATTCCTCGACTGCACATTCATCTTCACAAGTACATTCCTTCTCAGGCTGGTCTTGGTGGTGGCTCCAGCGATGCCGCCGCCATGATTAGTCTGCTTAACGACTATTGTGGCCTGAACTTGTCAAAAACTCTGATGGAAAGATACGCAGCACAATTGGGTGCCGACTGTGCTTTCTTCATTAGGTCAGAGGCAGCTTACGCTACAGGAATAGGCGATTGCCTATCTCCCATCCACACGCCGCAAGGCATTCTTCATGATTGTTTCATTACCATCGTGAAGCCCAACGTAGCTGTTTCTACGAAAGAGGCTTATGCGGCCATTAAGCTCCAAACACCAAAGAAATGTTGCCGTGATATTGTGCTTCAACCCCTTGAGACGTGGAAAGATGAATTGTTCAACGACTTCGAGTCTTCTGTCTTCTCAGTCTATCCGCAATTAGATGATATCAAGCAGAAACTTTATGAAGCTGGTGCCGTCTATGCCCAGATGAGCGGAAGCGGCAGCGCTTTCTTCGGTTTATTCCGTGAAGAACCTAAGAATATAGATATTATTTTTCCCGACATGTTCACGTTTGTGGGAAAACTATAACTGGATATTAATACTTTTATCCCTTTGCTTTTCAGCCGAACACATAGCCTAACATGGCATATAGTTCGGCTGAAAATATGTATATAAGTATCAAGGAGGCTGCATCCTTGATGCCTTCCGTCAACGATTCGAAGACCATTGTTATCGTGGCAATTGTTCCACAAACGATGCCATAAGTCAGCGAAACAACCATCAGGACAATACAAAGGATTGGGAAGAAACTGTCAGAGAAACTGCTCGGAAAGAGCACGCCCGTAACGCTGAGCAGTACGGCATGGGGGACCGCCGTCAGAAGTAGGGCAAACGCTATGAGCATTGCAGCTTCGACGATAACAATCTTTCTGGCAAAGCGCTGTCGATAGGTTGCTGGATGAAGAATACTGGCTATCCCGCTTCGAGTTATTGCCCCATAGGCCATCGCAGCCAACAGCAGGCATGCCAATACCGGAGTTGCAATGTTTCCTGCTAAGGAGGCAAAGAGCCATCGCAAACCTTCGCTGCTCAGCAATGAATGGATGGCCAACTGAGGCCTGGCCGCTGCAATCAACCACGAGACCAATATCACGAGCAGTTGCAGCAGAATGAGTATCAACGGAAGTCTTGCCAATATCTTCTTCATGCGCGTATCTTATTATC
>Ga0256404_1007255_pt1 | contig 17690 bp, 16 predicted proteins | sample RumenRJG_01DNA_FD_185990 | JGI IMG/M metagenome (GOLD analysis project Ga0256404, IMG submission 185990) | Bovine rumen microbial communities from Lethbridge, Alberta, Canada - RJG_01 | ecosystem: Host-associated > Mammals > Digestive system > Stomach > Rumen | place: Canada: Alberta | collected...
CAAGATCCTGACCATAGAACTTAGTGAGAAGCAGATTAGTGGCCGTACCATCAATCTCAGTATTGAGTATGAGGATGTGCTTAGTGCCGATTCGTTTAACAGAGCCATACTGATGGAAGAATAAAAGCGAGTGAACTATGAATAAAATAAGTATTATGAAGCCGTTGCTTGTCTCTGCCATGCTCTTGCTGGCAGTGACAGGTAAAGCGCAGAGCCACGGCAACCGTCTCTCATTGGGCGTTGGTGCACTCTATGAGAGAGGCTTTGATGTAACCCTTGCCGTGGAGCATGAGACCAAGAACCATAATGCCTGGGAATACTTTGTCAACGGTTATATTAAGTGGGCGAAGGATGAATCAGCCGGTCATGTAACCAAAGAATCATTCTGGAATAATTATCGCACATGGGGATTGGGCATAGCCTATAAGCCTTGTGTGGTACGTTCCAGAAATAAGTACGGCTGTCTGCGTATAGGTGCCAGTGCAGGCAGTGATACCCACGAGGTAGTGGGTTGGGCAAACCTTGGTTATGAACATAACTATGTCCTCCGTCATGGATGGCAGCTTTATTGGCAGGTAAAAACCGACTTGTGCATCAATGGTGAAGACCTGTTTCGTACAGGCATTGTGATAGGGATTAAACTTCCAACAGGTTCACGATAAAAACGAGTTATTATGAAGACAAGAATATTCACGAAGCTATTATATGCTTTAATGGCAACTATGCTGTTGACTTCCTGTGATGAACATTTCGAGGAAGATTTCTCTTGGCATAGTTGGATGCCGGGTATGGTCTATAGCACTAATGGTGATGTCACCACTTATGAGAAATGTATTGAGAACGGCAATACTCCAGAAGCTGTTCTTTTCTATGTAGATGAATCAGATGAAATACCTGGTATTGCCTATGCCGTTAGTTTAGATGCCTCTTCTCAGGACGCTTTCAGCAATCCAGACACTATATGTGTGATTCAGGGAACTTCCACAGACATCAATGCTTTCGATGGCGAGACTAACACGACAGCCTTGCGTTACGGTAAGATAGAATCCCCTATAGCATCAAGTATTCAGGCTAAGTATTTCATCCCATCTGTCTGTGAGATGTATAAGCTCTATGCAGCCAGGCATATTGTCAATGCCACCATAGAACGATGTGGAGGTACAACTCTTCCTGTAGATTCAGTAGATTGCTGGTACTGGACGAGTACCGAATGTGAAGGGGCAGCCACAGACAGAGCTTGGCGTTTCAGCCTCTATTCTGGTCGTTTTGAAAGCACTGACAAGCATACTTCATTGCCAGTCAGACCAATAATGATGATTCGTTTGAACAAAGAAGAACAAATTAGTAAGTGATGGAAGAGAGCAAAGACCTACAGACACTATATAAGATATTCCGCACATTCATCTACCTCTCTTTGGTAGTTGAGTTCTTTGAGTATGCCATAACCCCAGAAGTCTTGGACTTTTGGGGTGGAATACTCGCTGACATCCATGGCAGGCTCAAACTTATGGATGTATATCAGGATGGCCACATGCTTCGCAGCAAGATCATGACTTTCCTGATGATATGCGTTACTTGTGTCGGCACCCGAAACAAGAAGCATTTGGAGTTCAATGCCAAGCGTATGGTCATCTATCCCATAACGTTTGGAGTGATACTCATGTTTTTCTCCGTCTGGGTCTTTAATCGTCATTGGAATCCAACCTTCTTCACACTCCACAGCAGCACATGGATATACTTCATGATGTCTGTAGTAGGCACTGTGTTGGTTCACGTTGCCCTTGACAATATCTCCAAGTACCTGAAGGACGGTTTGCTGAAAGACCGTTTCAACTTCGAGAACGAGAGCTTTGAGCAGATGGAGGAGAAGGTAGAGAATAAGTATAGTGTCAATATCCCGATGCGCTATTATTATAAAGGAAAATTCCGCAAGGGATGGGTCAATGTCATCAATCCGTTCCGTGGTACATGGGTCGTTGGTACACCTGGTTCAGGTAAGACCTTTTCCATCATTGAGCCGTTCATCCGTCAACACAGTGCCAAGGGGTTTGCAATGGTTGTCTATGATTACAAATTCCCGACGCTTGCCCAGAAACTGTACTATCACTACCGCATTAACAAGAAAGCCGGAAAGACCCCAAAAGACTGCCAGTTCAATATTATCAACTTCGTGAATGTTGAATACAGCCGTCGTGTCAATCCTATCCAACTGAAGTACATCGGCAATCTGGCTGCCGCCAGTGAAACTGCAGAGACCCTTCTTGAATCCTTACAGAAAGGCAAGAAAGAGGGTGGAGGAGGCAGTGACCAGTTCTTCCAGACTTCAGCTGTCAACTTCCTTGCTGCCTGCATTTATTTCTTCTGCAACTATGAGAAGAGACCGTATGACGAGAATGGTCAGGAGCTAAACTTTGATAAGACCATTGACCCAGAGACTGGCATGATCAAGCCAACGGGTGTTGTTCGTGACGCAATGGGTAATGTTACGACTCCAGCATATTGGTTGGGCAAATATAGTGACATGCCTCATATTCTGTCATTCCTGAATGAGAGTTATGAGACAATCTTTGAGGTTCTGATGACCGATACGGAGGTGGCACCGCTCCTTGGCCCATTCAAGACCGCATTTGAGAATAAGGCAATGGAGCAATTGGAAGGTATGATTGGTACGCTTCGCGTCTTCACTTCACGTCTTGCCACCAAGGAATCTTATTGGATTTTCCACAAGGATGGTGATGATTTCGACCTGAAGGTATCAGACCCGAAGCATCCAAGTTATCTGCTGATAGCTAATGACCCTGAGATGGAGAGTATCATTGGTGCCTTGAATGCTTTGATATTGAATCGTCTTGTCACCCGTGTCAATACCGGTCAGGGCAAGAATATCCCAGTCAGCATCATCGTCGATGAGTTGCCTACTTTGTATTTCCATAAGATAGACAGATTGATAGGTACTGCTCGAAGCAATAAGGTCAGTGTTGCCTTGGGCTTTCAGGAACTGCCGCAGTTGGAAGCCGACTATGGTAAGACTGGTATGCAAAAGATTATTACCACTGTCGGCAATGTGGTCAGCGGTTCTGCCAGAGCAAAGGAAACCCTCGAATGGCTGTCCAATGACATCTTCGGAAAGGTAGTCCAGTTGAAGAAAGGTGTAACCATAGACCGTGACCGTACCTCTGTCAACCTCAATGAGAATATGGATAGCCTTGTGCCAGGCTCTAAGATTGCAGACATGGCGACAGGTTGGATATGCGGTCAGACTGCTCGTGACTTCGTAAAGACAAAGACAGGTAGGGGAGGGAGTATGGACATACAGGAATCAGAAGAGTTTCAAACCAGCAAGTTCTTCTGCAAGACCAACTTTGATATGGATGAAATATCCAAGGAGGAAAAGGACTATGCAAATTATCCAATCCCTCAGTTCTACCATTTCGACTCGCCTGAAGTACGTGAGCGTATATTATATGCCAACTTCTTACAAGTTAATCAAGATGTAAAAGACATGATTAAAGAAATACAGGAGTTCAACAAGAAGTAAAAACGGAGAGAGAGGACTAATTGGTCTTCTCTCTTTTTATCTGTATTTGTCTTGTAAAAGTAAAAAAATAAAAAATAATTGTTTTATATGTAAATTTGTAATTGGCATATTTGCCAATTTGATTTTTTATTCTTAACTTTGCACCGTTATTCATCATTAGAAAGTGGGGACAACACTATAAATACTGCGATGCTATTATGGATAAATTCAAAGATTTCAAGAATCAATCTTCAGCCCAGATTATTAACAGAAGAGAGGTTGAAGTCACAGCTCCTGACGGAGAAGTGTTTACTGTCCTTTGTCAAATCGGTGCTTATCTCAATGAGGAAACGAGAAAACAAGAATTGTTTTGGCTCGAAACATTGTTTGATAAGAATTTCTCTGATGACAAAGAGCAAATGATCAACAACATCTGGCGTGAATCTATGCAGTTTGGCATAGGTGGAGGAATCCTCGGTATCAGTTGTGGTACGAGACATGAGGACAGAGCTAGAATAGGCAATCGTATAAAGGAAATCCGTGAAGAGCGTGGTATTGATGCAAGAGATCTTGCGCGTCTTGCAGGCATCGATGCAGCTAATCTCAGTCGTATTGAGAACGGACGCTATTCTGTAGGCCTTGACATTTTGGCGAAGATCGCCACCGCTTTGGGAAAGAAAGTGGATTTTGTTGATATAAACTAGTAAACACACAAGTTCATGGAATATGAGAATAGAATGGAGCAGCATTATGCTGTTTCCAAGAGCGGTGTATTGGTACATATCAACGAAGCTCATGAAAATAAGGAGGATTGTTTCTGTCCTCATTGTGGTTGTAGGATGCTCAAACGTTGCGGAAATATTCGTGCCTGGCACTTTGCACATGACTATAGGTATGAAAACGATGTTAATAAGGAATGTTCTTATGAATCCTATCTCCATGCCTTTGCAAAATTGAGACTCAAACAATGGTTTGAAGAATCCGAGAGCATCATACTCCATTATCAACAGTCGATGGCTTGTAAGTATGCCACAGACTGCATTTGGATGGGAAGTGGTGATGAGTGTTCCAGACTTGACGAAAAGACTATTGATTTGAAGAAATATCTCACTGTTTGTAGGCTTGAAGAGACTGTTCATGTCGATGATGACAGATTCAGGGCTGACCTATTATGGAGTAACCCAAACAATTCAAAGAATGATATTCTTATTGAGATTAAGGTTACGCATGAATGTACTCAAAAAAAGAAGGAGTCCCATAAACGAATCATCGAATTTGAAGTTCATACTGAAGAAGATGTGGAATATATTGTAGCCAATGACATTCATGAAAGTGACACTGTAAGATTCTACGGTTTTAATCCCAAAGATATTGTTGATGAAGTCATTCCGGCCCGTTATTCACTCTCAAAATTTATTTATTACAGTACAGGCAAGGCTTTTGCAAGGTCTGCGTGCGATTGTAAGACTTTTAGGAACAGAAGAAGGAGTGCTTTATTGGAAGTTACAATCAAGAACAGTAATTATAGTATGGGTATGTTCCCAGAAATTCGAGTAAATCCTGAAGCATTTTCCTTCGGACGTTTTTACAACTGGGGACTGGCATTAGCAAGAAGCAAAGGCTGTGATGTGAGGAACTGCTATCTGTGCAGTCATCATCATTATGATTATGACGAGGAGAAACTCTCTTGTGACCTGAATCCTGATGAACCCTGTGAGGCATCTCAGGCTATATCATGTGGTAAATATAAAGTGGAAGAGGACTTTTATCATAAAAACCTCAATGACTTTACTAAATTCTTGCAGAACAACATAGTTGATGTCTGGTATAAAATGTAAGCTGGGAGATACAGGAGTACATTGATCTTTTTATTGACTTTTTTGTGAAATACTTGTCATTATGAGTCAATCATAAAGGCAAGTATTTCAACAAAGTTATAGTTAAACGAGTGCTATTTTAAGTGATAACCCTATGCCGAATAGTATGGCCGCTATCATTAGAATGCAAAATTTCGCCACAATAAACCAATGACTCCTTTTGTTGATTTCATCCATTTTGGGTTCATGTTTTCTGTCGATGTCAAGTGGTGTCTGGCAAGAATCAAGTTTGTAGGATTCAATATGATAACTCATGGAATCCCAAAAGTAGTGAATGACATCTGTAAGCAAAAAAACAAGTCCCATTATAAGGCTGCTCAATAGCCACCTATTTGGAATACATAGATTCCCATCGACATAAGTCAGAACCCATATGGTTCCTATTATGCCGAGAACGAGACTTCGAGATACAGATGAGAATTTACTGGATTGCTGGTACATGTACCGCTGAGTCTCATCCTGTAGCTCCTGTCTTCGTTTCTCAAACTCATCTTTTTTTGACGGCAGGACTCCCGGAAGGCCCTTTTGACCGAGTGCTTTGTCCCTGTTGTCCACTTTCTCTTGTTTGTTGTTGGCCTTGTTGCTGGCTTGTTTGCGACTTGTCATTTGCCATGTTTTGTGCTTATATGTTCGATTACCAATTCATTCTTTCTAATTCCTTGCGATTTATTCTTTCAAGAATGTCCGTGGTGCTACCTTCGGTGCTAACCCCAGCTCGCTTAGCTTGTTTCACCACCTCAGCATGGTTTATCCTTTCAAGAATGTCTGTAGTGCTACCTTCAGTACTAACCCCAGCTCGCTTAGCTTGTTTCACCACTTCTGCATGGTTTATTCTTTCAAGAATGTCCGTGGTGCTACCTTCGGTGCTGACTCCAGCTCGTTTGGCTTGTCTCACCACCTCAGCGTGGTTTATTCTTTCAAGAATGTCCGTGGTGCTACCTTCGGTGCTGACTCCAGCTCGCTTGGCTTGTTTCACCACTTCTTCATGATTTCTACGTTCAAGTATCTCTAATGTAGTAAGCTCTCTTTGAGGTTCCTTCTTTGTTTTTTGAGTTTCACTCACCTCATTCAAGTCCTCTACAGAATATGATTCTGATGGGGTTTTCGGATTTGACATCTTTTCAGATGAAACAGAATGCTCTTCAACTATTCTATTGGCAGTAGTTTTGGCATCTGAATTATCCGTCTTTGTATTTTTGACCTCCTTATCTTGCGATTGGGCACTTGCATTAACGGAAGAGGGCTTATCCTCATTACGCCTTTCTTCAGATTGATTTGTCTCTATTTGTTCACGATTCTCGTTTGATGTTTGTTGTGAGAACTTATTCCATCCAAAAGTCAAGGCTAAAATTAATAGAAGGCCGCACAATACATATTTCCAGTTAAACTTATTTTGTGGTTCTTCAGGAAATGGATTTCTGTCTTTTAAATTTTCTCCATTGCCCATACCAATGGGATTCCCCCATCTATCTGCCTTACTTTGAAATGTAGAATGATATGGACGCTCTTCTTTGATTTCTTCTGAATAAGAATATGATTTGGCATAATCTCCCAATGGCACATGGCTATGAGTAGTGCTCTCTTCTTGTACAGGGTCTTGCCATATACCATGACGTTTCTTGTGGCATTCTTCACAAAGAACAACCATTTCTTCTGGTTTATATGACCACGGATTGATGTCTCGATAAACCAAATGGTGGACTTGAAGCTTATTCCTTTGATTATAAAACCTTCGCCCGCAATCTTCACATGTGAAATTGCGTTCCTTGATTAAAGAATAGGAGAATCCTTTCCAATAATCAGACTGTAATAGCTTTTCGTATTCTTCTTTAGTCATCTTATCCTGGAAAAGTGAAATTTTCGATATAGTTAATTGCTAGGTCATTGGCTAGCTGCCTGTTTTTCACTGACATGATTCCTGCCATAACAAGGATGACTTCATTGTTATAATTACCATAATCAGCGACACGAGCAGCGTCCATAACTGCTTGATACTTTACACATTGAAAGATGCCACGTGTTATATCATATTCAGGAGATGATGACGGTTTTACTTCTATTGCTATATGTTTATTCCCTTTGCATTCGAAGAATACATCAAGTCTATCACCAGAGAGAAGGTCATATTCGGTCCTGGCTGAAGTGACTTTTTTAATTCCAATGCTTTCAGGGTGTGAACAAATATAATCTTTTATAGATTTATGTTCTTTCCCTTCGCCACCGAAACCATGGCTGGAACTTTTCAACTTGGATAAATCGTCGGTTGAAAAGATTTTTGCAGGTTGTAATCCCAGCGAATCAAGCACCCATTCCCAATCATATAGATGAGCTTGGAGGTTTAGTTTTCTAACTTCACCTTTTTTGGAATCAGGTGACAGCTTGCTATAATTTTTGATTACATAATCAAAGCCATCACTTGGAAGGTCGGAGGACTTACTAAACACAAGGCAATTCAATGTTGGAATCTTCTTTCCTGATTTCTTTTGTAGGTCATCGATAATATCTTGGATTGTACCCATGACATTTCCAATCTGATTTGTCTTATGTCCCACGGCAGCAGTCAAATCAGAATAATAGTGAGGCTTGTCCCATGCTCCTTGTGCCCAACGCACAAGTATGGGAATCATTCTCAAAGCCCATTCTTTATTCGTAGCCATCTTGATACTAGGTTTATCTAACTACATATTGATATACTTCACTGGATTCTGACTTTTGCCATAGAAGGCTGTTACGTCTTTTCCAATGTAAATAGTATATTCATCCTTAACTTCCAGAAACTCACACCGTCCAATGTGTTTCGGGTCTTCCGTATATTTCCAACGTGATCAATGCACTCATCTCGCTACAATCTTTTCTAATGAAGGATCATATATAAAATCATTTATTGTATTGTTCAAAATTAATTCAACAGCTTCTCCGATAACTTCTAATTTAACTCTAAACCACTCTCTTGGTGAAATTATAACACCCCTTTCGTCTGGTATGTTTATATTGAGTCTTACCCTATCAAAGAAGGTATGAAGTTTGTCTTCTAACTCACGGGGATGCATATTAAAACATCTGTAAGTTTCAATCACATCAACACCTGCATACAAATAAGTTGGCTCATTTGGAGCATTTCTTATTCGCTCAGAAACAGTATTTGTAGTACTTCCAATTTTGAAAACATTAGGAACTTCCTTCAATTTTGCATTATGACTTCTTAAAACATATACATACCCCATGGACAAATCATCTTCGTTTACAGATTCAGCAGCAAGAGTAGGTTGTAATCTCTCACTTATCGAGTAACCATCCTTTTGTAATGCTTTGTCTAATGACCTGTATAGCATATCTGATGTAGTACCATTATCAAATATGCAGAATGTTCGCCCATCAAAACGGTCTCTATTACCACTAGAATAATTATATGTTGATACAGTTCCTTCTACTGACTTCAGGAATAAAATAATACCTCCCAAAACATAGAATTGATTGGGCTTTAGATCTTCCGGATGGTAAACAGCAAGTTTTCTTTCTCCTGATTCTAGTTCTTGATGCAAAGCATCAAACATAGGCTTATACAACTCAAAATCTTGACAAAACTGTCGCCGTGAAATATATTCAGGAGAAATCCTTTCTGATTTTTTGACATTCCTTAGCTCAAATATAGAGTCCTCCATATCACCACTTAGTAAATTAAGTGGGTCATCATTAAGGAAATCGTCAAGTGTGATTGTTGATATACTTTCCCCATTTAATAGTCCATACATGTCATAAGGCTTAAGTTCCTTTGCCATTTCAGCATTGGAACGAATCGCCTTTAATCTATGAAATAACTGGAATTCTTTAATGTCTGTTGGAGAATTACATGGCTCACGATTATATTCTTCGAAGAAATTAACAATTTCCTCGAAGTTGTTTAGCAAGACGGAACGTTTTGCCTTTGGTTTTTGTGGCTTTGCGGATTTAAGCAAGCCTAATGGGTCGTTCTCAGAGAGAAAACTCAAAAAGTCAGTATCGCTATTACTCATTCTTTTCTAACATTCTACGTTTTGCATAAAGCAGGACTTCTGCAAGCCGACGTTCGTATGGATCATTACTGTCAAGATTGGGTTCTCTTTGCATCTTTCTTGCAAATTCAGTTACTTTAGGCCAAAGAACTTTTGCTTCGTCATCAGTCACATCAACTCGCATAGATTTAATATAAGTTTGTATAGACTTGAATACTTTGGCATCTAAGTTCTTAGACAATATTTCATATGCATCCATAAAGGGATTAACCGAATATATCAGATCAAGATTAAGGTCTTCGACATTGATTAATTTATCAGCAAATTCCAGGAATTTCTGACCATTAATATCCTTAACATCTCTATGTGATAATACAGAGTCGATGACAATATATGTACTTAATTCTTTGCTTTCTTCTTCGGAAAGATCAGGAATTACTTCTCGAATCACTTTTGGTATAAGGCCATTATTTATTGTCTCAGCAGGAACATTTTGCCCAATTGCATGCTGAATATCTGGATCTTGTAATATTCTCGCCTTAATATCGACGATGTCATTTTGGATTATGTCCTTAACTTTATCAGACTTGATGTCATGAAAACCATCAATGAAAATAGTGTGACCACTACCATCATCATTAGTTTCTCCTGTGCCATTTCCGTTATTGATAGATTCCTTAGGCTTGAAATTATACTTTGGAGCTATCACTTCCTCCATCAGCAATGAAGCAGAAATAGCCTTTAATATATTATTAACACTTTCAACAATCTCTTCACGATTTGCATTCGGTTCTGCAACAAGATTAATGAATTGTGCATGTTCTTTATTGCTACTGTCACGAGTGCATCTGCCTATAATCTGGACAATTTCTGTTAGTGAACCTCTATATCCAATAGTAAGAGTTGTTTCACAATAAGGCCAATCAAAGCCTTCTTTCGCCATACCAAGAGCTATAATCATGTCAATATCTTCAGGCCCTTTGACATTACGAAGATATCCCATAATTCTATCTCTCTGTTCATAGTCAGTATCGTTAACTAAGTCCGCGATACGTAATTCCTTGCCATTACCAGCTTTAATATGATATATACCATATTCATCCGTGAATTCATAGGAACCTATGCAAGATAGAATATGGTCAACCTCCATGTATTTTTCTTTTGTTGACTCTGCAGAGTTTACATTCGGTATATAAATAATTGTCTTCTTCGACAAATCCAGTACTTTGGGGTCTTGTAACGCATTAAGATATACTCCATTATAGAAATGGAACCCTATGCTCAACGACTTCAGATATTTATATCCATTAAGTTGTTCATAATAATTATATGTTACTTTCTCAAACTGTCGTTCATCTGAAGGGCGAAGTACTGCTACACAGTCTCCTCTAAAATAGGATCCCGTCATTGCTAAGATATGTGCATTAGTTTCAGTCATAACACTCCGCAATAACTCGCCTAATTTACTGTCAGTTTCTGCCGATACATGATGAAACTCGTCTATAGCAAGAAGACAATTATTGAATTTTTCGGCACCTATTTTTTCATATGCAAATCTAAGTGTCGAGTGAGTGCATACCAAAACTTTTTCCTTCTCGTCATCCATGAAATCAGAAAAAGTCTTAGTTTTTAATGCCTCACCTCCTGGAGTACATAAATCATATTTTCGATTTACAACCCAGTTTGAATGAAATCCGTTCTCTATCAAATTTGTGCTTGAAAAGGATTTCCCAATTGAACGTTCAGGAACAGCAACAATAACCTTGTTGACTAATCCACAGCGTAATTTTTCAAGAGCTACAAACATCAATGCACGTGACTTGCCTGATGCAGGCGGCGCTTTTAATAACAAGTATTGTGAAGAGTACTTTTCATAGACTCTTTTCTGCATTTCACGCATTCCCATTTCATTAGTAGAAATGCTATTGCCTGTTTGCTGATATGTTGTTTCAAATACGTTATTCATTTTCTAACATTTTATTATATAAATTTTTTAACCATACAAGTCTCTCTCCATCTGTTTCAAAAGGCTGGCTTCTATAAAAAGAGTCAACTGTTTCATCAATCCAATGGTGAACGCGAATAAGTTCCGGAGGCATATCTCTATACAACTCTCCTAAAGATTTATTGCAATATTTCTCTCTAACTTCAAGGAGCGTTCGTGATAGATTGGCAAGAACAGCCTTCTGTTTTTTGTTTATTTCTGGAGCTGGAAAAGTATTGTAACATAGTTCACTAGAATATCGTGGACGTGTTTCATGACCACCAGCTGCATTCTTTGCCCATACCATATGCATTCGGGATTCCAATAAAGCTAAAACCCAAATATCACAGTCAAAAATGACATTAACATTATTGTTTACAATGGCATTTGAGTCCAATATGCCCATCTGAAAATATTCCCTGTTTTCAGAAGTTACACAAGGTACAATAATAGAGATTTTACCTTTACTTGTTACGTTCTGTTCACGAAAAGCATGGGGATTCTCTTTACTCTTTTTCCCTGAAGTTGAAGTTGCTCTTTTTTGACGTACCTTTTCGACACGTTCTTTTATACCTTCGATTTTTAAGGCTTCATTCAATTTACTACTAGTTATCCAAAGACACCAACTTGGTTCTCCTGAAACAAACTCATCTCCACCATATAATGGCTTAATGAAGGGTTCAGCATCTGGATATTTGTTCAGGAATTCATCAACCTCTTGAGAGTTGAAGGTCAATATATTAGCAGCGCCATCAGGCATATTGCCCTTTCTCATTCCAGGCAAAACCTTTGATATAGGCCCCTGAGCATTTGATCTTTTTATAATTCTTATATCGATATCAGGAAGAAGACTAGCTCCAATCTCTCTGCATTCAATCCTGTTAAGATTATCATATAAGTATTTCTTATTGCATAAATTCTTTTCCGATATGCCAATAATAACAACAGTAACCCCTACATTATCAGTTGCCGAGGTTTTCCACTTGAATGAACGATACGCAAAAATATACTCACACCCCAATTCATTTATCTTGTTAAGTATGTTGGTCGCTTGGCTTCCCTGAGAAACAGAATTAGTTAAAACAAATGCCGCTTTAGCATGTTTGCCATTTATATATGAAGCAGCCTTGACCAACCAACTAGAACAGTAATCAGCATTGTTCAGCACGTCAGTAGCAAATACTAGTTGCATTGCACTTTTTTTGCTGTTTTCTAATTTATTGCATCCTTTGAACTGGGGACTTCCAACAATATATGTAAATTCATCTGGACTAACAAACTGATTCCAATCGCTTGTTAATTGATTTCCTATATTGATGTTCAATTTGTTATATAAATTTGATAGTTCCTCAAATGACAATAAACCAATGCGTTTCAATTCTTTCGTGTGAACAAAGGTAAGTGCTAGTCTTGTAAGATTAGCTGTTAAGTCATTCTCAACCAACGCAACAAATTGTGAAATATTTAATGGCTCATTGCAAGAAATGTCAAATTGCGATTCAATATCACGCAATTGTTGTGTTAAACCATTGTATGATGCAACCAAGTAACAGCCAGGGCTATTGGTAGGATCAAATACATGAGTATTATATATTTCCGTAACAATCTGATATACATTTTCATTTGTAGAAGCATTAGCTTTCCTCTGCATCTCATCAAGGAAGAGGGGCTGCAATAGTTTCTCAACATTTACAAATGAAGTTTGATGCCCATAAAGTCCAGCTTCTTCTCTATCTGCCATTCGATAAATTAAAGAAGATAAGATTTCTGCATCAATCAATTCTGTATCAAATTTAATAATTGCAAAAATGTATTTATATGACTCCTTGGAGATGACAATATGAGGATAATCCTCTGTAACAAAAGGACATCTTCGCTTTAAGAAGTATTCAAAAACCTCTGCTAATTTACTATCATCTGATTTAGAATATTCATTGAAGCCTTTGGTAATATCATCAAGATTTAAAAGGCACCGAAAATGAGCAATATATAATAAGGAGAAGATAAAATTGCGAATACTATCTTCTTCATTGTCATCTAGTTTTAATGCTCTATATAAAGATTCTACAAGAATGTCTAATTCAAGCGTTTTATAATGATCACTCTTATTGACATCCCAACTATACAATGGTCTCAAATAGTCTAAATTGTCGCACAGTTTTTCATACTCACAAGTAGTTGTTCCTTTTTGATTATTGTACAGAATAATTCTGGTTGGCTGAAGAACAATAACTAAAGGCATAGAGCCATATGCCTGATTAGATATTTGTAAGTCCGAGCCACTGTCATCACATAAGATGACCGCCCTTCTATAAACATAGAAAGGGCCGCTTTCTCCGTTATTGATTTTGTCGACAATCTTATTTATTGTTATGTCAACAATCTCATAGGCAGAAAGAATACTTCTTATAGTCTTCGCATATCCTGCGAAACTAAAAGACTGAAATCTTCTGTATAATTCGTTTTGATCAATCATATAGTTGCATATATTTGAGGATTGCTTTACCTATGTATTCAGCCATCTTCACTGGCACAGCGTTTCCGATTGCTTGTTCAATATCTGTCTTGGCTCCGACAAATGAAAAATCTTCAGGGAAAGTCTGAATAAAGCTCCTTTCCTTTGAAGTCAAAGACCTGACTTTGGCGAGATCCTTAGTCTTGTCTGCAGGGTGGCATGTATAGCCATTTGGCATAGGTCTGTTCACGCCACGGATTGTTGCACTTGGCTCATTTACAGAAAATATAGCTCTTCTTGCATAACTGCGAGGATGCATATAATAGAACTCCGTGTCAAGCTGATTTTTACCAAGATATTTAGCAAAAGTCATGCGTTCTTTCGAAAGATTCTTTTCCAGATCTTCTAGAAGAAAATCATCATGAATGTTCTGTCTCCCAATAACAAAATATCTTTTACGCATTTGAGGAACTCCCATATAACTTGCATCCCAAACATGCTTTGTGATTCCATACCCTGCATCTTTGAATATTCTCAATACTTGATTAAACACAGGAGATTTTTCAATATTGTATACATTCTCCATCACAAACCAACGCGGTTTGACTGTCTGAATTATATAGCCATAAATCAAAGTTAGATTTGCTCGTTTACCTTCAAAATTTCTTTTGCCAGCAATTGAAAAATCCTGGCATGGAGGGCCGCCAATGATAATATCAGGAGCCATCTCTACCAATTCGTTAGAAATATCCTCTTTTGATAAATCTTTCTTATAAATGGGGTGGCTGAAATTTCTAGAATATATATCAATAGCAGGCTGCCAATTGTCATATGCTGCAAGTATGTCAAATCCTGCATTTTGGAAGCCCAAGCTCATGCCACCACATCCTGCAAATAAATCAATTAATCTTTTTGGCATTTATGTAATCTCTTAAACATTTGGCAATGTACTCTGCCAGTTTTACAGGAACCGCATTTCCAATCGCCTGATTTAAATTAGTTTTACTACGTTCTCCCCACTGAAATGTCCGGGGAAAAGTTTGAACCCAACTTCTTTCTTCTGGCGTTAAAATCCTAATATCAGGAGTCAAAGGAGACGGGTCGTTAGGATGGCCATGATATCCTGGCGGAATTGGGCGATCCACTCCACGAATAGTCATGGAAGGCTCATCTATGCTAAAGATTCCTCTTCTTGAATAAGACCGAGGTACTCTAAAGTAATATTGGAATCCTAAAGTGTCACCAAAATAGTCACGCATAGTCATACTTTTTTTTGTTTGACCAGCCAGCAATAGGTCATCCAAGAAGCCTTCTTGCTCACCTAAACCACCTACTACAATATATCTTCTTCTTTTTTGTGGTACACCACATTTACTGGCATCAAGCACCATTCGGCTTATTCCATATCCAGACTTATGAAACATATCCAACACTTGGGTTAACTTCTCACTTTTTTGAATGTTGGGAACGTTTTCCATCAAAAAATACTTGGGACGAAGAGTCGTGATTATAGTAGCATAGTCAATTGTTAGCTTTGCTCTACCTAAATCTTCGTCACGATGACCTGCACTTGAATAATCCTGGCAAGGAGGGCCGCCAATAATAATATCAGGAGCAAAGCAGGCCATATCTGACAAATCAGATGTATCACCTAAATCTCTTTTTATTATAGGATGGTTGAAATTCATCTGATATATTTCAATTGCATCATCCCAGTTGTCAAATGCAGCTACTATATTAAAGCCTGCATTCTGGAAACCGAGAGACAACCCTCCGCAGCCAGCAAAAAGGTCGATGACTCTATATTCTTTTTTTGCCATAATCACACATGTTATTCCATCTCAGTATCATTAAGAAGGTGCTTAACGTCTACATTCAACAACTTTGCAATTCTATCCAATGTTTGTAAGTCTGGTTGAGTAGTATTGCTGCACCACTTGCTTACAGTACATGTTGACTTTCCAAGTTGTTCTGCCAACCATTTGCCACTCTTTTCTTTTTCGACGAGCACTACTTTTAAGCGATTTATCTTAACCATAGTTCTTGAATATGTTTAATTTGAACGCAAAGTTATATAATTTTATTGGATTATGTGTAGAAATACGAAGAAAACTGTTATTCTTTCACGATTTTTAAACTAACAGCCATTCATATATAGCAAATTGTAGCAAAAGACTCCTCTAATGCCATAGGTAATGTACAGGTTATTTTGTGGAACAGAGTAATCTAAAAAATATAATTCGGAAATTATATTTTCTATCTTAGGCTTTGCCTCTCTTCTCTGGTATACCCTCCACCATGTGAAAAGATATTACCAATAATAACTAAAAGTCGGTTTTGATTCTGATGTTACCATCCAAAGAACTTTCCTCCGTCATCGCACGTTTTCTCCCAATCGGACTTCCCATGCCAGGTAGTCCGGTTTCTTTTTTTCTTCCGTTTGTTCTTGTGGGCTATGATAAGCATGATACCCACTATAATGATTACTACTCCCATATCGTTTTTTGTATTTTACGGTATCTTCAGTTTCATTAGTTGCTCCGTGATAAACTTCAGCAATATACGTGGGTCAAAATACTTCCCCGTATCACTCCACTTACATGATAAGTGCAGGTGCGGGCCAGTTGTACGTTTGCCCGTATTTCCGCTTGTTGCTATTTTTTGACCGGCTCTCACATGCTGGCCGCTCTTCACGTCTATCTTCGACAGGTGGAGAAACGAGCATGTACATATGCCATAGTCGATGGTGATGTAGTTTCCACCAGCCGTTGAAGAACCGGCATCTGTCACGATGCCAGGCAACATCGAATAGACATCTTCATACTTTGCCCTTAAATCCAGTCCATAGTGCATCCTTCCTTTCCTGCGGTTCATCGGATCACGCCTCATTCCAAAAGGCGAGTTTATGTGGCTGTCCTTCAGGGGTAATGCCACCATCAGGGGTACTTCTGCTATGGCACCGTCAGCTTGCATGTCTATGTCTTCTTCTAACGAGTCTTGAACGGTGGTGTCAGTTAGAGCCTCCACCATCGTCCTGACGTTTCTTTTCTGTGTCTCTCCAACCGTATGGAATGGAGATGCTTCTTGCTGTGCATGTATTCTTGCCGTCGATGAGAGGCAGCACATTCCGATCAGGATAAATGTCTCTTTCAGCATGTAAAGTTACAATTTTTTGGTGACATATCAAAATATTGAGCGTTAAACTTGCGTAATGAACGGTTTTTTCTTAATTTAAATAGTGGTTTTGTGTTGCTCAATATATTGATAATACTATTGGGTGAATAATCTCTTGTAAAGTTGGGTGGCTATCTTTGCCACAGTGGTTGTGTATCTTGGGTCTTCTGCATACCCAATGCGTTTGAGAAATTGGAGATAGTTCCCTCCTTTGTAACGGTATTGGATGAATTTCTGGTAGCCGATAACACTGTCTTCCCATCTGGCAAAGCGATAGTAGTCCTTGTGTTTACTGTCATATAATCCAAACAGGTTGTGATAGTTCTTACAAACTGTGCTGGTGAAATGTCCTGTTTCCAGGACTGCCTGAGCCAAAACAAATAGCTGGTTGCTCAACCCGACCTCCTCAATGACATCTATCAAGTTTGTTAAAGTCAATTCGTGGCTTTCTCCAGTATAGTAGCTGAGAACCTGTTGGTTATTATGTTCTATTAAAGTGCTGCTTTCCCTCTTCTTGTGTATGTAATTCTCGTAGAGAATAATCAGTTTCTCCAATTGTTCTATAGACAAATCTGAATAGTCTGTATTCATCACTTGGGAAGAATCCGCTGTCATCGAGTCTTTCATAGCGACGCTGTCAAGTGAATCTTCTTGCCCCTTGTCCTTTGTGTCGTTCACAATCGGGCGGTAA
>Ga0256404_1007256_pt1 | contig 17683 bp, 16 predicted proteins | sample RumenRJG_01DNA_FD_185990 | JGI IMG/M metagenome (GOLD analysis project Ga0256404, IMG submission 185990) | Bovine rumen microbial communities from Lethbridge, Alberta, Canada - RJG_01 | ecosystem: Host-associated > Mammals > Digestive system > Stomach > Rumen | place: Canada: Alberta | collected...
GATTCCCATCCGACAGCACTCCACTGTGCGACAGTGAAGCATCCGAGGATCATCAGGATGTTGTTACCGTTCCAGACCCATCCGGTGGGGACGAGTTCGTTGGAGATGGTGGACATGTGGAAGGTTCCGTTGAAGAGAGGAACAACACAGATGACCAGGATAGGGATGATGGTGACTGCGGCGAGGATCAGCTGGATCTTCGCTCCGCCCTCGAGTCCCTTCCTTCCAGAAATGATGATGAACAGATAGATGAGGAAACCGAGTGCGAGGTAGTACAGTGTGGCAGTAAAGCCGGTAAGGTTCAGACCGAAGTAATCGTTGATGTAGACACCGGTCATGATGGTGAAAATCGGGATGACAGGTACCCAGGTTGCGAAATATGCCCAGGCTCCCAGCGAACCGATCAGACGTCCTTTGTTGACTTTCTTTTCTGCGTATTTCTCGTCATCCTTGTAGACGTACTGAATCGAACCGCCGATTCCGGCGACACCGAAGGTTGCGCACATCTCTCCGAGGGGGATGTTGAGAAGGAAACCGGAAAGGACTGACAATACCCAAATGATGATGCTCATCGACCAGAGGGTTACCGACAGATCGCACAGCGAAGGTACGATGAGAATCGGGATACCCATGGCGATGATGAGTCCCTGTTTCCAGTCGATGCTTCTGACCAACTCGTTGGTCACACCGGCTGTCGTGTTTGCTTCTTCTGACATGTTGAACTACCTCATGAGGGACCATATGTAAACATATAGGTCTCTCGAGTAGTTGCGCTATTTCGGGGTATAATATATAGCATTTGTAGAAAGCTTTATAATAAAGTCTGATTCAATATCAAAAAAATACAGTTATTTTATTGTCCTCGTATATATTTTTATTGTCTCCGACATCATTTTTGTCGGTTACGCATCTGTCGATTCTTTATAAATCGAGAATGTTAAATACCTGGTCAGCTGGCACTCAATTAAACGGATATTTTCCAACTGAGTATATTTTATATATAACAGGCAAAATGCGCCTCATTCGCTGTTCGTTGAGAGGTTCTTCTTGAGTTCATTGAGGATGCGTGCAAGTTCGATAGCATCCTTTGCTTGAAGCGGAATGCAGGAGGCGATTTCACGCGGAATGTTCACTGCTTTGTCCCTGAGGGCAAGGCCTTCTTCGGTGACGGATGCGACGAGGATCCTCTCGTCGTCATCGTCGCGCCTGCGGACGATATACCTCTTCTCCTCGAGCTTTTTGAGGAGAGGGGTCAGGGTGCCGGAATCGAGACAGAGTATCTCGCCGATGTCCTTCACGGACATCGAACGGTGAACCGCACTCTTCGGCAACCGGCCGTTAAAACTGCGTGCCCAGCACTCAGACCATGTGCATGCGGTAGATGCCGTCGGTGCTCTCGACCACGATGTTCTCCCCGTAAAGGGCGGACACGTCCTTATCGTTGAGCAGTTCCGACTTCTTCCCGTCTGCGTAGATCTTTCCGTCGCGTATCATGACCACGCGGTCGATCTTCTTGGGGATGTCGGTAAGTTCGTGGGTGATCATGATGATGCATACACCGCTGTCGATGAGGATGTCGAACATCCTTCTGAACTTGGACTTCATGACGATGTCGAGACCGGTCATGGGCTCGTCGAGGACCAGGACCTTGGGATTGGTGACAAGGGCGCGTGCGATGAGGGTTCTTCTCATCTCTCCGAGCGAGAGACAGTCGATCTCACGGGTAAGGAGGTTCTCGATTCCCATTTCCTCGGCGCGGAGGCGGATGAGCTCTTCCATGGGCTCGGTGACGGTCCTGTCGCGGAAGATATCGAGGCTGCCGAAGAAACCGGAGCCGATCACCTCGCGGACGGTGGTGGTGGAAGAGAACTTGGCCTGCAGGTCCATGGAGACAACCCCCATCATATCCCTGAGCTTGAAGATGTTCCACTTATCCTGACCGAATAACCTGATGTAGTGTTCGCACTCGTCGTCTTCATAAGGGTATACGTCGCCCCTCAGAAGTTTCAAGAGGGTGGTCTTGCCGGATCCGTTGAGACCGATGATGGCCACGTTCTCTCCTGCATCGATATTGAGGGAAACGCGGTCCAGAATCCTGCGTCCCTCGCGGACGACGGAAACGTTCTTGAGTTCGAGTGCTTTGTCTGACATCTGCGTCCGAATCCGCATCCGAAATATAGTTTTTTACTTCGTAGCGATGTAAGACAACGGCTTACGTTGTAGGACAATGTCTTACGTTTTTGAGTGTCTGGGTATGTCGAAAACGTATCCGCTGCGGTAAGTAGGCCGAAACCAATTGTTTTTATTGTTGCTAGCAATACCCGTTGATGTTAGGCTTGGCCGGGGAGCTTGGCGTGCCCTACACCTGCAAACGTCATAGCAGGGGTGACAGTGGGGGGCGGCAGAGCTGAAACGGCGGGCCCGCGTAGCGACAATGAGACTTTGTCCTGTAGAGTCGGAGTATGCCGAGCGTTGTTCCGGAGGGAGCATCGGGCGGCACCAATCGGGGGGAACGGGTCAGGCCCTGACGGGAGCAGCCTTACCTTGAACTACTGACGTTTATGGGTTAGCAGGGTTGAGGAGCGATGCGGTAAACCCGTTTGCGGATGCGATGTCCACCTTCATGTGCCTAACACTTTTGCAATCATTTGAATAGGCTAAATACGGTGATGTCTCGGTATCCAGTCATCCCGCTGTATCGAGTCTCCACATAACATGCTACCCGTCTTATCTGTGGAGAACAATTAACCCCCGATGTCCGCACTATTCAAATTTCTTCATACATCCGATTTACACCTTGGTAAGAGACTGTTCGGATTCTCTCTGGAAGAGGATCAGAAGCACTTTCTCAATGAGATCCTGACCATTGCACAGGATGAACAGGTCGATGCCATCATAATTGCAGGAGATATCTACGATGTCTCGCAGCCTACGGAAGAATCGATCCGTATGTTCAGCGATTTCCTAAATCGGGCGAGCAGGATATGTGCGGTATATGCGATAGCCGGTAACCACGATTCGGCGGACAGAATCGGATACGTTAAGGAACTTCTTGCCAATTCCAATGTGTTTTTCACAGGCAGGTATGAAGGTAAAGCGATCAAATTCCCTGCTAAAAATGGCGTCAATATCTATATGCTGCCGTATATGAGAACCTCTAGTGCCAGGCATTACTATAATGATCCTTCTGTGAAGAATCCGGATCAGGCGATGAACATCACGCTTCAGCACAGTGGGATCAATGCGGACGAGATCAACATCATTGTAGCCCATCAGTTCATTGCCGGGAGGGGAGCGACACTGGACCAAACGGATTCGGAATCCATAAGATTGTCAGTAGGTACCGATGACCTGATTCATTCTGATCTGTTCGACGCATTCGATTACGGGGCTTTCGGGCACATCCATAAACCTCAGTTGGCCGGACGGAGGGAATTGCAGTATTGCGGCTCCCCCATGAAGTACTCGGAATCCGAGTACAAGGATGTCAAAAAGGTCAACATTGTAACGATCAATGGGAAGAACGATGTCGAAATCAAAGACGTTCCTCTGCACCCGCTCAGGGAGATGTATGTCCTCAAGGGAACATTCCGCGAGGTGTACAATCAGGCCAAAGAGCTCCCGAAAGGAATCCAGGTCTATGCTACGCTTACAGAAACTGCGGACAAGGCAAACGAGAAACTTTCGACTGCCTGCGAGACCCTGTTCCACATAAGTTACAATATACCCAGGACTACAGGTTCATCCGCAGTGCTATCGGAATCGGAGATGGAGGAACTGACTGACAAAGAGCTCTTCATCAGGTTTTACAAACAGCTGCATGGCAAGGAACCCTCGCCGGAACAGATGGCAGTCCTTGATGAGATTATGGGGGCGGAACAATGAAGCCTCTGAAACTCGAGATGTGTGCTTTCGGGCCCTATGCCAAAGTGGAGACCTTAGATTTCAGTACGGAAGGAGGACTTTACCTCATATGCGGAAATACCGGTGCAGGGAAGACCACAATCTTCGATGCCATCACATTTGCCTTGTTTGGAGAAACCAGCGGGGACAAGAACAGGAAAGCGATTACGCTCCGCAGCAATTTCGCAGATCCCAACCGGGCTACTTACGTCAAACTTGAATTGGAACACGAAGGCAAAATCTATGAGATCACTCGCAAGCCTCAGCAGTTGAGACCCAAACAACGCGGCGAAGGCATGGTTGAGGAGAAGGCATATGTCGAATTGAAAATGCCGGACGGTCACGTCTACCTTAAGAATGAGGCTGAGAATCACATAAAGGCATTCACCAATCTCAATATTGCTCAGTGGAGACAGGTCGTAATGCTGGCTCAGAACCAGTTCATGGCCTTCCTTAATGCGAATTCCAATGAGCGTACCGATATCCTCAACACGATTTTCGAAACCGGACGTTTTGTCGATTATGCGGTAGACTTGAAGAACAGGGCCACTGAGTATTCTATGCAGACGGAAGAGAAGAAGAATGCTATAGATATAGAACTCAAACAGCTAGGCGGATCCGAAGAGTCAGAGGTCTATCCCAAACTGGTGGAGACGGTCCTCCAGGGAAACTGCGCCTACCGCCACGAAGAGATTTCACAATTGATTTCCGATCTTATCAATGAAGACACCGCACTGTTTTCACTTTATACTAAAAAATCTGAGGTGGCCGGGCAGGAACTTCAGAATGCCATAAAAGCTTACACCGAAGCGAATCAGCTGAATGACCAGTATGTGAAACTCGATCAGAAGCTTTCCGAAAAATCCAAACTTGACGAGCAGAAGGAACAGTACAATGTTCTGGAAATGAGGAATAAAAGAGTTACTTTAGCCCAGAATTCGGTCAAACCGAAGAAGGAGCTTTATGATAAGGCGGTTAGAGACATTTCTGACGCAGAAGATGCTATAACTACTCTCAATGAACAGATTGAGAAGGACAAAGAGGATCTTGCCAAGGCCATCGAGGAACAGAAAGAAGTCAGCAAAGACAAACCGCAGATTCAGACCTTACGGAGTCAGGCGGACGGCATCTCCATCACACTTCCGAAGTATGATGAGTATTCCAGAAGAATCAGCGAATGGACTGAAGTGGGTACTCAACTCGAGACAGATGAAACAGAACATAAGGCAGCTCTGTCGGCATTGGAAATTTCAAGAACAGATATCGAAAACGATTCCCGGTTTATTGCCGAACATTCTAATGATAAATCTCGGAAAACAGAACTCGATACGCTGAAAAAGAATCTCTCTGAGAGAAAGAAAACACTTGGGGAGATTGGAAAGGAACTTGTCAAACTGGCCGAACTCAAAAAGACCAAGGAAAAGAAGGAAACGGATTATAAAGAAGCCTTTAACCAGTGGGAAACTGCCGACAATGAGCTCAGGATTCTGAAGAAGGCACACCTTGCCGGACAGGCCGCCATTCTGGCAGAATCATTGGAGGACGGGGTACCCTGTCCTGTTTGCGGTGCCATCCATCACCCTAACAAGGCTGTGCATTCCGGGGAAATCCCCTCATCCTCTGAAATCGAGGAAGCAGAAACGGACGTGGGTTCCCTGTATGAAGCAGCAGAGGATCAGCGTTTGGAAAAGGAAGAAGCAGTCAACCAATTTGTAGAAGCCAAAGGAAAGATTGATGCTAAACTTGACAGTCTGGGTATTTCGGAACGTGCCGATTCTCCAAGCATCTCAGAGACAGTCGAATCGGAGATATCCATTGCAGATGGGGAAATTCTAAAGCTCACTCCCGAACTCAATGAGTTAACAATATCGGTCGAGAAGATAGATGGTATTGTGAAGACTCTTGAATCCCGCAGGGTCGCCTTTGAGTCTGAAAAAGCAAAGATCGATACTGACACGCAGGAGCTTGAACAAAGAGTTCTGAAACACACTCAGGAAAAGAGCGCCATTGATGAATTGAAAAACACACTCGAATACCAGAACAAGGATGCCGCTGAGGAAGTTATCAACAGGCTCAGAAAGGAAGCAACCGAGATAGAGACCAAAATCAGCAACGCTGACAATGCGGTAGACAAGATCAATAAAGATCTTCTCTCGAAACAGTCCACTCTTGCTGAGAAAACAACCAATCAAGGAAACCTATTGACTACCCGCGACACGTATCTTGGGCAGTTCAATAAGGCTCTTACCGATTACGGTTTTGCTGACGAGGAAGATTATCTTGCAATGCTGGCACATGTGCCATCCCTGGAAACAGATCAAGCTAAAGTCGAGGCGTATAAGGCATCAGTCATCGATATCAATGCCTCGCTCAAGACTCTGAAAGAAAACATCGCCGGACGCGAGCGTCCTGACAATCTCGAAGAACTCAATCAGAAACAGGATGAGGCTAGTAACAATAATCAGACCATAACCAATGTATTGAGTCAGATTAAACAGAGGCTGAAGTCCAATAGAGATATTCAAAAGAAGTTCGAAGAGGACGTGAGATCCATGGGTGCCCTGTTAGAGAGGGATGCCATGCTGCGCGACCTTTCTGATACTGCAAACGGCAACAACGAACTCAAAATGACCTTCAATCAGTTTGTTCTCGCACAGCGTTTGGACGGCATCATCAGCTCTGCTTCAGAACGCCTAGGTATGATGAGCGCCGGAAGGTATGAGCTCAAGAGGAAAGAGGATGTTGAGGACCGTAGATCTATATCCGGACTCGAATTGGAGATTCTCGACCATCATTCGAACGAGAGGAGATCGGTGAAAACCCTTTCCGGAGGAGAGTCGTTCATGGCCTCTCTTGCATTGTCTCTTGCACTGTCCCAGACAATTCAGAATAATGCACGCGGAAAGAGGATTGAGGCTCTGTTCATCGATGAAGGATTCGGTTCTCTCGATGAGGAAACGATAGATCAAGCGATAAATGTCCTCAACGGCATTTCGGACGGAATGAACGTGGGTATCATCTCGCATGTTCCTCGCCTGCTCGAATGCATCGAGAAAAAGATTCTGGTCGAATACACTCCCGGGAAGGGCAGTCGCATACAGCACGATATTGACTTGTCCCCTCAAGAATGGGCTTGACCCTCTTCAGTATCGGTTAAATCGGGCAGAGGCACCATGTGTGCCTTGCCCTTCTTGATCCTGCGCATACGAATCACCGCAACCACCACGATGGCGATTACCAGGTTCAGGACCGCATAGAGAGTCTTGGTCTCTGTGGGGAACAGGACGATTATCGCCATGTCGAGCAGAATTGCAGCAATAAGCGGATTCAGTGCCTCGTATACTCTGAGGCGATTCACAGTCTTGGCGTCGCGGCTCTGCCCTTCGGAGGTCCTTTTACCGAAATCATATGTGTAAGCCACCAGGCGAAGTTGCTCGATGATGATCTTGCAGGGGATGAACAGCAGCCAGAAGTTGACCAGCATCAGGATGAAGTCCCAGTACCTGGGGGCCCCGGTGACATTGGCTTCCAGCCAATGGAATGCGGGTTCATAGCCATAGTAGGCGAGTGCCTCTACAACGATGATTACCACGACTGCGATATACGCACGTCCCAGACTGGTTTTGAACATATCCCTCGCCTTGGAGGTCATCCCGTTCAGGGATGTGTAGAAGTCGGCCCTCTTATTGTTGATACGGACACAGAAACGGCGCAGTTTTTCGGGGCTTCTCTTCTCCGCTCCGTCCCATATCTTACCAGAGTTCCTGGTGAGGATGGGGAGCATGATCATGGAGATCAAAGCCGCTCCGATGACCGAAGAATAGAAAGCCTGGTCGACGACGTGGTAATCCAATGCCTGTTTCGCGATGATGAACGCGAACTCACCCATGGCGCAGAGACCGACAGCGGAAACGAATCCGTTGCGGGGCTGTTCGTTGCCTATCCAATATCCTAGGAAGACAGTGGAGGATTTTAATGCGGCGAAGAGTAGGTAGAAGATGATGATCAGCAGGATATTGTCGATCAGGCCCTGGAATGTGACCTCCATACCGACAGAGATGAAGAACATGGCCATGAACAGGCTCTTGAGCGGGTCCACGAAGTGTTCTACGACGTCCTTTTTCACTGTGGAGGCAATCATTACACCCATGAGGAAAGCTCCGATGGCGACGGAGAGACCGACGATGTAGGCTGCGAAAGCCATGGCGAAGGCGAGACCCACGCACATCAGGGAGATGAGCTCGTCGTTGATGAATTTGGATATCCAGTCGACTATGCGTGGGACAACCCGGAGTCCGACAGCGAAGCACAGAATCATGAACACGGCGATCTTGCCGATGAGGAGCACCAATTCCATGGAGTCCATGGTGCCTCCGCTGAGCAGAGGGGTCAGCATGGAGAGCATGATGACCTGTCCGATATCCTCCATGATGGTGATGAGCACCAGCATCTCGATGTGCTCCTTGTCCAGCGTTCCCTGAGCCTTGAGGACGGCCATGACGACGGCGGTACTGGATCCTGAGATGATGGCACCGAGGGTTATGCACTGAATGAAGTTGAATCCAAGGATGATTCCCCCTATCATTCCACCGAGCAGCATAAGGGGCAACTGGACGGCAGCAACCGTGATAGCGAGCGCGCCCTGATCCTTCAGTTTCCTGACATCGATCTCCATTCCGATGGCGAACATCAGCATGATCAAACCGAGATTCGAGAAGACCTCGACGACGTCCATGGCGTTCTCATCGGTGAAAATGTGGAAGTTGGCGATGAGAATACCTGCTACCAGGAATCCGATGAGCGGGGGCATCTTGACCCTGCTGAGGAGTGTGGAGCAGATGACGGCCAGAACGATGAGGATGGCCATGCAGGAGATGAGGACGATCTCTTCCATGAGACTCAGGGCTTAATACGGAGCAGAGCCCCGAAAGTGTTTTTCAGCGCTGTCCGATAATGTAGATGACGTGCCAGCCGAACTGGGTCTGAACCATGCCGAAATCGCCGGTGTTGTACTGGAAGCAGAAATCCTCGAAGGGTTTCACCATCTGTCCGCGTCCGAACCATCCGAGGTCGCCGCCCTGTCTGGCGGAGGGGCAGGAGGACCTTGCCCTGGCGAGTGCGGCGAAGTCTCCGCCTGCCATGATCTGGTTGTAGATGTCCTGTGCCTCGGCCTGTGTTTTGACGAGGATATGAGCTGCGCGTACTTGCTGAACCATGAGAGCCGAAAAAACCTAACCCTATAATTAGGTTGTGCGCAAACAGTCGCGCACGTCTATTTTTACGTCGGCATAGTCGTTGTTGCATACGAAGTCGGCGGATGCATGTGCGCTTTCGACCATGAGGGGATCGCAGAAGAGTACAGCGTCGTTGCCGGAGAGGCATTTCATGGTGCAGTTCTCTGGGCCGTTGTAGAAGAAGTCGATCTTGGCTTTCGAGTGATCCTGTGCCCTGCGTGCGGATATTCCGTAGATGCCGGAGGTCATGTCGCCGAACTCGTTCATAAGAGCATCGATGTCGGTGTCGTCGGTCACCTGAACGATGTGCAGGGTTCCGAATTTTCCGGTCTTGCTTCCGCCTATCTTTGCGGACATCTGGCACTGTGTGCGCGGGAAGGGTTCGCGGGTCACCGTACCAATGCCGGAGAGACCCTCGTTCATGAGGAAGGAGGCAGGCGGCATGAGTCCCGAAAGATACACCTCGACCTTGTCGGAATAGAAGGGTTCGGACTCGCCGGAGTACACGCAGGAACCGTGGCGCATGACGTGTATCTCATCTGCCCACGAGTAGGTGAGGTCGGTGTCGTGCGATGACATTATCACTGTGACTCCCGAGCGGTGTAGCTGTTCGGCGATCTCCATGACCTCGCAGGCCATCTGGGGATCGAGACCGGCGGTGGGTTCGTCCATGATCAGCACCTTGGGCTGCATGGCAAGCACTCCCGCAAGGGTGATCCTCTTCCTCTGTCCGTAGGACAGCTTCATGGTGGGGGATTTGCGGAATTCGCTCATTCCGACTGCGAACAGGGCATCGTCGACGCGTTTCTGCACCTCGTCTCTGGGGAGCTTCATGTTCTCCGGTCCGAAGGCCACATCCTGTTCCACTATGGGTCTGAACAGCATGTCGTTGGGGTTCTGGAAGAGGATGGACACCTCGGAACGCATCTTCCTGATGTCGCGTCTTCTGTAGGATAAGGGCGAACCGTTGTACAGAACTTCGCCGGAATCAGGTTTGCGGAGGGCGTTGAGGATGCTGAACAATGTCGATTTACCCGCGCCGTTGGCTCCGAGGATGGCGGTCTTGACGTTCTTTCCGATGGATATGGTGACATCGTTCAGGACATCAGGCGAGTTGCGTTCGTATCTGAAACGGACGTTCTTTGTTTCCAGGAGGGGCTCGCTCATCTGACCACCTCCAAGGTGATGTCGGTGCCCATGGAACGGAGTGTATCCGCCTGTTCGCGTATGGTCTTATCGAAGATCTCGTCGTAGATGAGTACGGAATCCCTTCCGAGCACCGCTTCGCCGAAGCAGGAGTCTATGCCGTTGAAGTAGAAGTCTATCCTCTCGTCGGTGAGGGCATTGCGTGAATCGGGTCCGTAGATTCCGATCTTGGCATCGGTGCCTGCCTCGCGTACTGCGGAAGCATGTTTCTCCTTCAGGCTATTGTTCTCGGCATACGGGACGCAGAATATGCGCCCTGCCTTGTTCCTGCCTCCGAATTTGGAAAGGAATTCGCAGGAGTTGTGGGGATAGGGTGCGGGAGGCACTCCCCTCATGGCGGAAATCTCCCTGTTCATGTTGAATGTCGATGGCGGAATCAATCCGCAGAGATGGACGTTCTCCATGTCGGTGTAGAATTCCTCCGAGGAGCCGGAATAGACCTTCTTCCCGTTGCGGAGTACGTTGATGGTGTCCGCCCACCCGTATGCCAAATCGATATCGTGAGTGGCGATGAGAACCGTGATTCCCCTGAGGTGCAGCTTCTCTGCGAGTTCCATCACCTCCATGGACGACTGGGGGTCGAGACCGGCCGTGGGTTCGTCCATGATCATGACCTCTGGGTCTACTGCGAGGGCACCAGCGATGGCGACCCTCTTCCTCTGACCGCCGGAGAGCTGTTGCAGGGGGCGTTTGCGGAATTCGGTCATGCGGACGTCCCTGAGGGCCTTATCTATGCGGACCTCGACCTCGTCGCGGTCCATGCCCACGTTCAGCGGCGAGAAGGCCACATCCTCCTCGACCAGGGTGCAGAACATCTGTTCGTCGGGATTCTGGAGAACAACGGAGACCTTGGAACGGACCTCCGTGAGTCCTTCGGGGGTGTATTGGATGGGCTGTCCGCGGAAGAGGACCTCTCCCTCCTGCGGTTTGTATACTCCCGCGAGGGTGTAGAACAGGGTGGTCTTCCCGGCTCCGTTGGCTCCGAGGATGCCTATACGGGAGCCCTCCTCCACCTGCAGGTCGAAACCGTCGAGGACCTTGGGGAGGCCCGGATGGTGCATGAATGAAACGTTCCTCAGTTCGAATATGTTGGCCGTCTTACCACCCCGCGTAAGGTGCGAATATCGCGGTCATATCGATCCATCCCGCCGTCTCCCTTCCGACAAGGAAAAGGAAGACAGTCAGGACAATGGTGATCAGGAACCATTTGGCACCCATCCTCCTGGGCATGCGGTAGATGGGGAAATAGCCTCTGTAATTCCTGCAGGCGAGGGATGCTTCGGATTTCTCGGCAAGTTCCAGGGAGAAGATGAAGGTACCGGTCATGGCACCCGCATAGGATTTCACGGCGGTCATTGCTCCGTTGTATCCGAGGCGGCATTGGGCAGCGTCGATCATAACGAGGAAGCGTTCCAGGAGCAGGAATGCGTATCTGTAAATCAGGACGATGAGCTCGCAGATCTCGGGCGGGCATTTGATCGACCTGAGGGCATGGGCGAGATGGGGGATGGGTGTGGAGCATGCGAAAGATAGCATGAGGGTAACTCCCGCGATGGCCCTGAAGAAGATGACCCAGGCCTTCTGGAAACTGGCATCCGTCATGTGGACTGTGAACCAAAGGAACTTGCCGTCCCAGAGGGCGGGCTGATTGGTATCGCCCATTATGGAGATCATACCGCTTCCAAGGATCATGATGAGGATTGCCTCGCCTATGGCGAGCGAGAGGATCAGCGGGACCCTGAAACGGGTGGAGTATCCCATCAAGATTATCCCTATGGTGAAAGTGATGAGGGTGACCAGGATGCTGTCTGTCAAAAGACCGACGATGAGCATGCACAGCACGAAGAATAGTTTGCCGAGCGGGGACCAGTCGAGCATCCTGGAACTATACGCGATAGCATCCATCTGGGCTTGCTCTGACATCGGTACCCGCTCTTTGTGGAATCAGTTTTCGGAATCCTTCTGTCCTTCACCGAGCTTCTTCTGGGCTGCGTTGAAACCGATGAAGTAGCCGATGATGATGGCACCGATGGCGGCCTGGACTGCGAACAGGAGGGACTCGGTCTCTCCGGGCAGTTCGTAGTCGGGGTTGCCGGTGATGAGGGTCAGGATGTCTCCTGTCCATGCCTGGTATCCGTATTCCTCCGCGACGCCTCCTCCGGCATCGTCGGAGCCACCGAAGTCTCCGTTGACGCAGGCAAGGAATACAACACTCATCACGATGATTGCTGCGAAGCATCCGATGTACAGTTTCTGATTGCTGCTGAGTGCCATCTCATTCCTCCTTCACAAAGGGGTTGACTTTGTTTTTGTCGGCGATCTCGAACACATCGGGACGGGTGGTGGAAAGGTACTGTGCGAACATACCCAGAATGAGTCCTTCGATGATTGCGAGGGGGATCTGGGTGACGGCATAGACAGACATGAAGTCCACGAATGCGTTGACGAAGCTGGCGTTGTTGGCGGTGACGACGTTGAGGGTCATCTGGAGAGCGGTGACGACGTAGGTCATGAAGTCGGCGACTGCGGCCGCGGCGACCATGGAGATGAAGACTCCTGTGCCCGATCTTCTCAGGATCTTCCAGATGAGAAGTCCTACGAGGGGACCGATGATTCCCATGGAGACGCAGTTGGCTCCGAGAGTGGTGAATCCTCCGTGGGCGATGAGCAGGGCCTGGAAGACGAGGACGATGGTCGACAGTACTGCACATACTCCGACACCGTAGAATACGACGGCGATTCCGGTTCCGGTGGGGTGAGCACTGGATCCGGTGACCGAAGGCAGTTTGAGCGAGGAGATCAGGAAGATGAACGCTCCGGAAAGAGCTACGATCATTTTCTGATCGGGGTGATCCCTCAGAATCTGACGGAGCTTTACTACTCCGACATAGAAGAAGGGAATCATGACTATGAACCAAACGAGGCACCAAACGGGCTCGAGGTATCCTTCCATTATATGCATTTGAATTCTCCGTTTCCATCTTCAGATGGTGTGATGAACCTATATCAGTTGGACATATAATCTCGCTATATAATAGTTGGTTAACTAATCCAACTGCGTTTACATCCAGATATGCCAGATAAATAAACATGGATGAGAAGATTGATTAACTGTTAACAAAGTTAAATTAAAAAATTCGGGGTTGCCCCCGTAATAAGTTTCACTCGATCTTGAAGGACACATCCCTCTTGAGTCCGAGATCGGCGGCGACCTCGATGGCCTTGAGAACGGCCGAGGGGATGGGGCAGGCGGAGTGTGAGATGTGCTCGCTTGCGGTGATGTAGACGGGATTCTGAACCATCGGGAGGGCGAATTCGTCGTATGCTCCGACGGGTTTCAGGGCTTCGGCAAAGGCTTTGACCATCTTGCAGGGGGTGTCGATGGTGACGACCACACTCATCATGTCCTCCGAGGGTTCGGCGTGAATCTTGGCGTTCATCTTGCAGACTCCGGGGTCTACGGTAATGTTGCACTCGCTCATATTATCACAGTGTAATCTAAGCACAGCGATAAAAGAGATTCTATGCTTGTTTGGATTAAACACGAAGAATGTAGGTGCAACCCGTATCAGACAGACACTGTCTATCTGTCAGATACGTGTTAATATGAACTACTAAAGAAAATTATTTTGATTTATGTTTATTTTCATGAATATTAAAGAAAATTATTTTGATTTATGTCTATATTCATGAACATTAAAGATAATTAATGTATGTTTAAAGAAAAATTATGTCAAATTAAAGAATTGTAAAAATGCCCTGTACCCCCAGTTATCAGTAAATAACAAGACCAGGTTTAGAGACGATTGGGGAATCTGAAACAAAGGGATAACCTCGTTTGTTTCCTGCTAATTAGCGTCTGTAACCGCAACTGCGGCGGAAGGAGCGCAGGATTTCCTGAATATTCTCAGGTTCCCAGTTGGAACCCCAGTACAGGACCTCGTACTGTATGCCCACGGATTCGAATTTGTACAGGGTGTCGATGAATCCGTTGCGGGAGTAGAATCCCAATCTGCGGTATCTGGAACTTACGAGTTTGTCATCGACGAGGGGGGCTTCCGTGCATAGGACGATCCTGCGCTCGGGACAGTAGGTATCCTTGATCAGATCGAGAATCTCCGTTCCGTATCCCCTGCAGCGCATACTCTCGGTCACAGCGAGATAATAGAGGAATGCGGAATCCCCGTGGAGGTAGACATAGTAGAAACCGATGAAGATATCATCATCGAAGACTGCCATGAAATCCGCCTTATGGAGGGTGCTTACTTTGAAAAGACTCTGCAGAGGGACCTGCATGCGGCGGTCGAAAGCCTCGGTGTAGAGCTCCCCTGCGAAATCGGCGACGGAAGTGCCTTCGGTGACAGGACGAACCGAGAGTTCTGTCATTCAGCATCCTCCATTCCGTAGCAGGGATTCATAGGCACGGGATGCACACGGTACGATAAAAGGCAGTCGTTTCATTCGATGGTCTCGAGATAGAAAGAAACGGGTCTGAAGCCGTCGTCACAGCTTATCATGGCTGAATGTGGGTCCTTCATCCATCTGTCGAAGAAGTCTCCTCCTCCGCAGGCCAGGGTCATCACATAAGGGTGCATGACCCTCCAGGCGGAGTCGCACATTCCGGCGGGCTTCTCGGCGTTCTTCGAGACGAAACTCAACCCCACCTTCATATCGCAGGCATGCTCGATAAGATTCTCGTAGAGTTCTATGAGGTCCTTGTGTTCGCAGATGCGCATAACGGTAATCTTGACATCTTTCACGCTGATTGCACATCCTCGGAGGAAAGCTGTTCTTCCACTCTCTTCTTGACTTCGGGACGGATTTCCGAAGCGATGCCGAGCATGTCCAGAACATAGTCCACAGACTTTCCTGTGAATCTTACCGCTGATAGGACATTGCTGACGGAAGACTCCATCTTCCCTTCAGCACGTCCTTCAGCATGGCCTACGTAGTAACCGTGATCGTATTTGTCCTGTGCAAGCGTACTCATCTTTTCAAGACCCTCCAATTCTTCATCGGAAAGCGTGATATTTAAGTTGTTCCGAACCAATTCTTTCCGCGATTCTCCATCTATTTTCGAGAAAAGCATATCCGCTGTTTTCAGAGCCGTAGGCAGCCCTTCTTTGTATTGCCCCACGTTCAAGAAAACCAAGTTGAAGAAGCCGATTTCCTTCGGGAACGAGGAATTACTTCTTTTTGGTTTCTTACGGACTAAACCGTAACTTATCACGGTATTCTGGTCAACATGCTTCGGGTCAAGCATGCACCAGATGCTATAGGTGTTTCTCAGCTTTCCGTAATTGTTTCCGTTGAATACGGTCCCTTTCTGAGCTTGAGTATGACAGTTAGTACACGGTTCCTAGCGTTTTTGCCATATCGTTTCCTGTTCTCAGTCAGCAGGTTTCTCTTCTGAACTTATGACAGTTCGTACCTGATACCCGGGAATACGCCGTATCTGGGAATAAGATGATGTTCAAAAGGACCGAAAATCAGGGAATTAGCTATCGGTCAAGGCAGATTTTCCTTTGTCTGGGTATGTGTAAACCGTAAGTGGGAACGAGGTCGGGAACAATAGCAATAACAATGTTCTGAAAACACGGAAGCAGGGCCGTGAAAAGAGATGTTGGGGGGCCGGTTCGGCCGGGATGCTATGCAGGGAGTGTGCCGGATTATGGTTTCGATAAGGATTTCTCTCAAAATTGTTGTAAAAAGTCACTTTCGGTCACTTTCGGCGACCTCCCCCTCTTAAGCTTATATACTCCGGGAATCGTGGTGATTCCCGATGAAGACGATTAGGATGCGCATCGAACTCACCTCGGAGCAGAGGAAGGTCGTGGACCATAATATCGATGCGAACCGTCTCGTCTACAATTCGATGATCACCGCCTGCAAGAATGTGCATCGTAAGACAGGCCGCCTTCCGACCGTATTCGATCTGAACAAGCTCGGAACCTAGATGAGGCACAATCACAGGTACATACGCGATGCATTTTCCACCACGCTCAATGCAACGTCGAAGCGTGTCATCAAGGCCTGCGAGAAGACACTCAGCAGCAAGAGACACAAGGGTGAACGCAAAGCTGAATCGACCGCCGAAGTGGATCTGCAAGAATCCAACGGCAGTGCTCATTTTCCAAGGTACCGTCCCAAGGGCTCGTTCTCCTCGTACACCTACCCCACTCCCAACGATTTCTCCGTCGTGACGGAGAAGAGGAACGGAAAGAAGAGACGTTTCCTCAGATTGGGCAAGGTGCCCGGTCTCGTAAGGTGCTACAACCAATCCACGAAGATAGGGGGAAGAGTGAAGACCTGTACCGTCAAGAGGAAGGACATGGGCTCGTATTATCAGTACTACGCCTGTATCACCTATGAGACCGAACCTCCGGTGAAGGATACAACTCCCCTCCCGCCCGTTGCGGTGGATGTCGGAGTCAGCAACATCGCCGCGCTGTCTACGAAGAAGACGTATCCCAACGATCGCATCTTTAGTACTTATAAGAAAAAACTGGCCAAACTCCAGAGACAGCTGAGCAGGGCCCTGTACGGTTCCCCCCAGTACCGGAAGATACAGACCAGGATCAATCACCTTTACGAGAAGATAAACAACCACAGAAAGAACAATATCGAACTCATATCTTCGGAAATAGCGAAGAACTTCTCCGTCATCGTGATGGAGGACCTGTCGGTCAAAGCCCTGCGCAAGATCTCCCTTAACAGGGCGATGACCAACGGTTACAACGACGCATCCCTCGGACTGCTGAGAAAAAGGATCACGGACAAGGCTTCGAGCGCCGGTCACGATGTGATCCTGGTGGATCCCAGGGATACGTCCCAACTATGCTCGTCCTGCGGTATGAAGGTGCCGAAGGACCTGAGCGTCAGGACGCATGTGTGCCCCTATTGCAGGTATGTAGAGGACAGGGATGTGAATTCCTGCGAGAACATGCTTGAGCGTGCGGGACTCATGGGCGTCGAATGGATAGACCAGCTATCCGTGCTCCTGTCAGGGGAGCAGAATAGCCGGGCACCCGGAGAAGGGTGTGCCGGCACTGCAGTCTGACCGATAATCAAGGATTATCTGTCATACTCGGGTTCTGAGCTGCAATCATGGTCCCAAGGTAAAAAGACGCCCTGTTTATGATGGGGTATCCGGGGTAGGGATTGTTCTGTCCTTCGACACCCACGATGACGGTTATCTCCTTGCCCTCTTTGCTGGGAATTCTGACATCGAAGACAGAATCCAATTCGATTCTCTTCCTATCCGGCGTCTTGTAAATCGTCTCCCTTCCATTGACTTGCTCAGGATTCGATTCGTCGCAATCAAGGAATTTCTTGATTTC
>Ga0256404_1007258_pt1 | contig 17681 bp, 16 predicted proteins | sample RumenRJG_01DNA_FD_185990 | JGI IMG/M metagenome (GOLD analysis project Ga0256404, IMG submission 185990) | Bovine rumen microbial communities from Lethbridge, Alberta, Canada - RJG_01 | ecosystem: Host-associated > Mammals > Digestive system > Stomach > Rumen | place: Canada: Alberta | collected...
CCTCTACGGTTTCTCCCACAGGCCCGGTGACTTTTACCGGAACCAATTCACCTCCAAGGGATTCCGTCAATATTCCAGCCATTCCTTCTCCCCCGTCGGAGAGAGGAATCAGCTTGACCTCCGCATCCGGAATGACTGAATATAATCCCTCGGCTATAGCGGAAGCGACCTCTCCAGCATCCAAACACTCCTTGAAAGAATCAGGAGCTACGACGACCTTCATATATTCAAGATTCCAGCAAGGCCATGAAACCGAGCAACGCTCCCCAATGGTAGAAGGTGTCGCAACTGCTGCGGTCTCCTCCCTCTCCGGTTATCGCATTCCAGTTCTCGTAGATATAGCCTTTCTCATTCCATCCCATCAGCATCAGCCTCACGGATTTGTCGATAAAAGCCTTGCGGACCGACTCGTCGGGATAATTTCTCAGACCGAGGTAAACCAGGAAGTTGGTGGGGCCCCAGATTCGTCCCCGCCAATAATCCTGCTGCTGGAAAGCCGGGTCATTCCTGGGACTCATCGGTATAACCCACTCTCCCCAGAACTCATTCTCGTTCAGCAGGTGTTCCTCGACGATTCGTCTGGACTGCTCCTTCGTCGCCGCATCCGCTAACAACACATAGAAATTAGTGGCGGAAGTACGGCGGTTGAATTCACCTGTCTCGGTGTTGATGTTGTAGAACATCCCGTCTTCCTCACACCAGAAGCGCTGGATGTTCTTGCGGAAGAACTCAGCCCTTTTCCGCAATTCCTTGGCATCCTGCTTGTGTCCCAGTTCCTTGGCGATGAGGGCGAGGTACTCGCAGTCCATAACATACATCGAGGTCAGGCCCACATCCTGAAGGTTCAGCTGGCCGGTCTCCGGATTGATCTTTACCCCATCGTACATTGAGGAATTGTCAAGGCCGCTTTCCAAAATAGCGTGGTTGGTGCTGCCGGTCCCACGCTCTCCAAGGCGAATACGTTTGACATTACTTCCCCAGCAAAGGAGTCCATCGGTTTGACGGGCCTCGGTCCACCACCTGTTCCAGGTCAGCAATCTGGGGTACAACAGTTCCAGAAGCCATTTCTCCTTGAACTGATTGTAAATATTCCACACAGCCAATGACCCGACAGGAGGCTGGGAACAGTCAGCGGTCAAACTGTTGTGATCGCTGCGGGACTTGGGTACGAAACCGCACTGATCCACGGACTTGGTCAACTCCACGACATTGCTGTACGCCAGTTCCCGGCTTACCTTGGAAGCCATGAATGACGCGAAATAAGTGTCCCAATCGAAAAGGACATATCCGCCATAATCCTGGACTATGCTCCAGCGGAGGTTCCAGTTCCTGCTCACAGGTGTCACCACGATGTCATCTCCCGGGTCGTAAATAGTGTCCCAGCTAAGGATGCTGTGGATGGCCCTGTAAAGTTCCTTGTTCTGGCAGTAAGAGGCGCAGACTTCCTCCTCGAACACCCGTTTCTTCTCATTGAGAATCTTCTCCGCCTCATTCACATTGAGGGGATCACCAGTGTAGATGAGAATAGGGCTTCCAGACTTGCAGAAATAGCTTCCATCCTGAAAACAAAGGCCTTCACCTAAGATCCCGCCAGCCATGCTGACATGCTTGTCCCTGGTCTCGAAACGGAAGGATGATTTCTCGTCAAGAGTCAGCCTGTCCCTACCGGTGATGCTGTTAGCGTTCGGCCACGCATATTCAGGCTTGATCCTGATCATTCCGTTCTTGTCGGTGTTCTCCCCGGTCGGGGTGACGAGCATGACAAGCCTGTCACCTTCTGAAGTGGAGCGCAACTTGACGGAAATCCCGTGCCAGGTGGCATCCACCTCTGAATATGAATTATCGAACATATGGTCATAAGGATGGACATAGGCGGCATCCTGTCTCGGATTTCCGGCCCTGAGGTCTTCAACCACCTCTCCTTTGGCATCGACCAGTGCCAGTTTCACGGAGAATGCTTCCGGAAGGTATAGCTGGGTGAACATGCTTCGTGTGTCCCAGGTATTCCATCCTGTCCTCAGGCTGTCAAGCATCCTGTAATAATTCCGGACCGGTTCCAGGTCGCCACTTCTTGTTTTAGCGCCGGCTACCGGCATGATGGCACAGAGCAATAGTGTCAGGAAGAAAGTCTTTTTCATGAATTATCAGCAGTGTTGTTTCAGTGTATTACAAAAATACTATTTTTCATGGAAATACATCTCTCGGGCAAGGTCTATTTTTAGGCCCGGGACCTTGCCCGGTGAATCGGCCTCTGACATGGCTGGGAGTCCGATCAGATAGGCAAGGTCAAGCACCTTCTTTTAGACCTTGCCCCAAAAATGGAGAAAAAGACCAGCGTTTTTGCTGTTCTCTCCGCTGAAAATCTTATCTTAGCGAAAACAATTAACTGCTACTTGGATTATGAAAAAGATTCTTGAAGTTCTCCGTTACGGAAATGGTGACATCATTTTCAAAACAGATGTCGATCCACTTAAAAGCCCTGATGAGATCAACAACATCCTGATTCAGACAATGATATCCATGGCGACAAAGCTTTGGGGCGGCAACGAGCAGGCGGTCCTTGCCATGATCAGAGTGATGGCCATCGCAGATCTGGCTCTCAGTGTCAATCGCAAAGAGATGGTCCGCTGGCTCGACAGGGAGTCCGAAAACCTGCACAAGGCATTTCAGGATGCGAATGCTGCTTTTCAAAAAGATGGAGGCAAAATCATGACATTCGGCCCTGGAGTCATGCCTCCAAAGACAAAAAGCTGAACATGAAACGGACTGTTCTCAGAGAGATGCCTGACGGCAGCGTCAGGTATGTCCAGCCATATCATGTGAGCATGGAAGGGCAGGAAACGGTTGTCTTGTGTCGGGATGACGAGGACTACGACGCCATGGTCAAAATCATCTGTGTCTGTGCTAGAAGGAAGAACGTGATAGTCATCATCTATGCTGTCGTGTCTAATCACAGCCACGTCGCGATCCTTGCCCTTCGTCAAGAAGATGCCGACGCTTTCGGAGAAGAGATCAAAAGGATGTATTCCATGTGGTTCAGCAGGAAGTACGGCAGGACCGGGATCATGAGAAAGGTTGATGTCAAGGCCCTGCTTCTGGATAATGACTGGTACACCCGTAACGCCTTGGCATATGTACCAAGAAACGCCCTGGATAATGGATGTAATGTTAGTGAATATCCCTGGTCTGGGTATAAGGCAATGTTCTCAAACGCACAGTATGCTGGTTCTTCCGCAAAGAAAATCGCTGATATGACCAAAAATGAGATAAGGACTGTCATGCACACGGGAGACAAATTGACTGATGTCCGATGGTTTGCCGATGAAGAAGGCCGGTTAATTCCGAAAAGCATCTGCGACTTCGAGTACCTGGAGCAAGCCTTTGAGCATGACCAGGCGTATTTCCTGAAAACAATCGGTGGCCAAAATTCAGCCGAGATGAAACACAAACTCGTCGAGGCTCCACGCCACATGCTGACAGACAATGAGTTCCTGAAGATTGCCGAGGAGACTACCCAGCGGTGGTTTTCCTCTCCCATTGACCAAATCTCAATAGACAGGAAAATGCGTTTGATTCCCTATTTGTTCAGAACGGTCAAAACCACTGTGCACCAGCTCTCAAGGGTTTTCGGTCTTTCCCGGGAGGAGGTTTCCCGCATTCTTGGCCGACCTTGCCCGGGAGAGCATCGCAGGGCCCCCCAATGAATGGAAGGCCCGGCAGGGATACGAAAAGAGCATCGCCATCGCCGAAATCGGAGCGGAGCGACAACAGGGGGTTTGGGGGGAACGCCCCCCAATGAATGGAAGGCCCGAAAGGGACTACAAGTAAAGCCAGGCTAACTGCCTGGCTTTACTTGTAGTCCCTAGTGGAATCGAACCACTATTTAAGGTTTAGGAAACCTCCGTTCTATCCGTTGAACTAAGGGACCAGCTAAATCTCTCGAAAAACTACTCGACGTTCTTCTCGATGATCTGACGACCTCTGTAGTACCCGCACTCAGGGCAGACGTGATGATACATCACTGTGGCGCCACAGTTGGGGCAGGTGGCCAGGGTCGGGACCTTAGCGACGTCATGAGTCCTTCTCTTGTCCCTTCTCGCTTTGGAGACCTTGTGTTTCGGATGTGCCATAATTAATATTCTTTAAATTTTTATCATTTCATTCCAAGAAGGTCCCCTAGCCCCGCAAACGGGGTCGAAGAATCCTTCTGAACAAGTTCCTCTTCATCTTCAGAACTCAGAAACCTCACTGTCTCGGGGTCGCACTCCCCATCCTCATGGACTCTTTGCACCGGAAGCGACAGGCAGATGTAGTCGTACACGGTCTGGCTAAGGTCCAGGTCGGTGTCAGTCACCGGCAACACGACAATCTCACGCTCCCCTTCAGCCTCTCCTGCCATGTCCGGATCACCGAACTTGACGCTGAGAGCGAACCCTGTCGAAACCGGCAGCCTCAAATCCCCGAGACACCTGTCGCAAGTCACAGTGACATCACCTTGGATCCCGCAATCCACACCGATAAAACGATTGGATTTCTCGATCACAATCCTGACATCAAGGCCCGCGGCCAGGATCTCTGAATTCCCAAAACGCTCAAAGAACTCTTTCCCGACGCTCCTGAAGAACTCTGTCTTCCCTTGCGCCAACCCGTTCAGAGGAACTATAAAATCATCTTTCATCGCTTCGCCAAACAGATTAAGGGATGCAAAGGTATAAAAAAAATTCCTTAATAAAAACTTTTCTGGAATAGTTTTCTATTCTTCGTCTCCACCATTGCCCGCGCGCTTGCGGTCCATGGGGTCAAGAAGCACCTTGCGGATCCTCATGTGGTGAGGTGTAACCTCCACAAGCTCATCCTCCCTGATGTATTCCAGCATCTCCTCCAGGGACATCTTTATGGCCGGAGGAAGGATGATTTTCTCATCCGAGCCCGCGGCGCGGACATTGGTGAGCTTCTTGGTCTTGCAGATATTGATATTCAAATCACGCTCTCTTGTGTGCTCGCCCACTACCTGTCCGCAATAGATCTCCTCGCCCGGCTCCACGAAGAACTTGCCCCTGTCCAGAAGCTTGTTCATCGAGTAAGCGATCGCGTCACCTGTCTCCAAAGAAACGAGCGATCCGTTGGTACGGTTGTCGATCTCGCCTTTGAAAGGTTGATATTCCTTATACCTGTGAGCCATTATCGCCTCGCCCTGGGTGGCTGTCAGAAGGTTGCTCCTGAGTCCCATAAGACCTCGAGTCGGGATGTCAAACTGGAGCAGGGTCCTGTCTCCGCGGGGTTCCATGTGGATAAGGGCGCCCTTACGGCGGGTAGCGAGCTCGATGGCCGTTCCGACAAAATTCTCAGGAACCTCAATGGAGAGATCCTCGATCGGCTCGCAGCGCTGCCCGTTGATGGTCTTGTCCAAGACCTTGGGCTGGCCGACCTGAAGCTCGAAGCCCTCGCGGCGCATCTCCTCGATCAACACTGAGAGATGGAGCACACCTCGACCATAGACGATGAAAGAGTCGGCGTTGAGGCCCGGTTTGACCTTAAGGGCCAGATTCTTCTCGAGTTCCTTGTCCAGACGCTCCTTTATGTGCCTGGAAGTCACGAACTTCCCGTCTTTTCCGAAGAAAGGTGAGTTATTGATCGTGAAGAGCATGCTCATGGTAGGCTCGTCGATGGAGATCGGAGGCAAAGCCTCGGGATTGTTAAGGTCAGCGATGGTGTCACCAATCTCAAAACCATCGATTCCAACTACAGCGCAGATGTCTCCGCAACGGACCTCATCGACATTGGACTTGCCAAGACCGTCAAAGACCATCAGCTGCTTGACTTTATGCTTCTCGACAATATCATACCTCTTGCAAAGGCTCACCTGCTCTCCGGTGTGGAGGACGCCCCTTGTGACCTTACCGACAGCGATCCTGCCGACATAGGGGGAATATTCAAGCGAAGTGACCTGCATCTGGACGGTTCCCTCAACCATCTTGGGAGCCGGAACCACCTCAAGGATAGCGTCCAACAGAGGAGTGATGTCCGAAGTGGGAGTTCTCCAGTCCTCCGACATCCAGCCTTGCTTGGCGCTTCCGAATATGGTCTTGAAATCGAGCTGATCGTCATCGGCGTCGAGGGCGCACATCAGGTCAAAGACCTCCTCCTGTACCTCGTCCGGGCGGCAATTGGGCTTGTCCACCTTGTTGACAACTACTATCGGCTTCTTGCCGAGCTGAAGGGCCTTGTGAAGCACGAAACGGGTCTGGGGCATGCAGCCTTCGAAGGCGTCTACAAGGAGAAGCACACCGTCCGCCATATTCAGAACCCTTTCGACCTCACCTCCGAAATCGCTATGGCCTGGAGTGTCTATAATGTTGATTTTAACGCCTTTATATGTGACGGACACATTCTTGGCAAGGATGGTTATACCTCTTTCCCTCTCGATGTCATTGTTGTCGAGAATGAGCTGGCCGAGGTTCTCGGGCTGACGCACCAAGTTGGCCTGATAGATCATCCTGTCCACGAGCGTCGTCTTGCCGTGATCGACATGCGCGATGAGCGCTATATTCCTAATTTCCTGCATATTCCTAAAAAAATCCTGCGAATTTACTGAATTTCGCAGGATTATGAAAAAAAAAGATTCTTCGCTACGGCCAGATTCTTCGCTTCGCTCAGAATGACAGGAGGTCAAGCGATCAAAGCGTTGACAGCGTTACTGACCTTGTCAAAACCGAAACTCGAGAGGATGCGGTCCATGCGGGCGGCGATCTCACTGTTGCAGAGATTGCCTATGGAGCCCTCGTGAGTGTGGTTCAAGTTGCCGGAATATTCGAAAGAGCCATCAGCGATTGAGGCTGCCACCTGACGGTAGGCGTCCCGGAACGGAACTCCCTCACTCACAAGGTCGTTGACCTTCTCCACACTGAATGCCAGCTTGTACTTGGGGTCAGACATGACATCTGTCTTGACCTCCATTCCCTTGACCGCGTATTCAACGATGTCAAGGCAAGAATCCATCTCGTCAAAGATCGGGAAAAAGACTTCTTTAAGAATCTGCATGTCCCGGAAATATCCGGAAGGGAGATTCCCGGTGATAAGACGGATGTCGTTCAGAACGCCGCAGATCTTGTTGCAGCGGGCGCGGACCAGCTCGAACACATCCGGATTCTTCTTATGGGGCATAATGCTGGAGCCGGTAGTCAAAGCGTCCGGAAGTTTCACAAAACCAAAGTTTTGGCTCGAATACATGCAACCGTCAAAAGCTAGCCGGCCTACAGTCTCAGCGACAGAGGAATAGGCGAAAGCCACAGCCCTTTCCATCTTGCCCCTTGTCATCTGGGCATAGACGGAATTATAGTCAAGATCCTCAAAACCAAGAAGTCTCGTGGTCATAGTCCTATTCAAAGGGGCTGAAGATCCATAGCCCGCCGCGGATCCCAAAGGATTACGGTTGACGATGTCCCAAGCTGCCTTGAGCATGGTCATATCTCCTGTGAGGCTCTCGGCATAAGCCCCGAACCAAAGGCCGAAAGAGGAAGGCATCGCCACTTGGAGATGGGTATATCCGGGGATCAGGACATCCTTATACTTCTCGCTAGCGTTTTGCAGGGTGCGGAACAGGCTGTCAACCTTCCCGACGGTGCGCTCGATCCTGGCTCGGGCATACAGTTTCAGATCCACAAGCACCTGGTCGTTGCGGGAACGCCCTGTGTGGACCTTCTTACCGATGTCCCCAAGCTTGCGGGTGAGCATCAGCTCGACTTGCGAATGGACATCCTCCACATCTGGCTCAATCTCGAATCGTCCTTCGGAAGCTTCTGAATATAAAGCCTTAAGCTCCGGAAGAAGCAAATCCAGATCTGACTTTGCGAGCAGCCCGACACTCTCAAGCATAGTGATGTGCGCCATGGTTCCGAGGATGTCATAAAGTGCCAGCTCAAGGTCAAGTTCCCGGTCACGTCCCACCGTGAAAGCGTCTATCCGGGCATCCTCGTCATATCCCTTGTCCCAAAGTTTGTTTGCCATACTACAATTCCAATTGATCCAATAACTTGACATAAATCTCAACTCCGCGGGTGATCTCATCCAGGCCGATGTACTCATCCGGGCCATGGGAGCGGGCGGAGTCACCCGGTCCGATCTTCAAAGTCGGGAACGGGCAAAGCGCCTGGTTGCTCGTGGTCGGAGATCCGAACGGCTGGAGGCCAAGCGACAGGCCACGCCGCACTATAGGGTGACTGACAGGCAGATGGGAGCTTCCGATCCTTGTCGAACGCTCCTTGACCTCGCACTTCACAGCCTCCTTTATAAGCTCAAGCAGCTCCGGATTCGAATACATCCCGTTGGGCCGGACATCCACGACGAACTTACACTCGTCAGGAACGACATTATGCTGTGTCCCGGCAGCTATCATCGTGACGCTCATCTTGACCGGTCCGAGATATTCAGAGACCCTTGGGAAACGGAAATGCCGGAACCATTCGATGTCCGTCAAAGCCTCATAAATAGCGTTGATTCCCTCTTCCCTGGCCGCATGGCCGCTTTTACCCTTGGCGACGCAGTCCAAAACCATAAGTCCCTTCTCAGCGACAGCCATATTCATTCCGGTAGGCTCCCCTATCACCCCGAAGTCGATAATTCCGACATCTTGGAGGAAAAGGTCGAAACCACCCTTTCCGCAGACTTCCTCCTCGGCGGTGGCGGCGAACACCAGCCTGTACGGCTGAGGCTTCTTTATCAACTCTGAATATGCCTCGAGCAATGCCACAAGGGAACCTCCGTCGTCATTGCTTCCCAACCCGTAGAGTTTGCCATCCTCCACCTCCGGAGAGAACGGGTCACGGGAATAACCATGATTAGGTTTTACGGTGTCAATGTGGGCGTTTAGCAGGACAGTCGGCTTACCGGAAACGGGTTCGGACTCCATCCAAAGGTTGTTTCCGACTCTGTGAATATCCTGGAAACCATTGTCAACGAGCCACTTCTCAAGATAATCGCACGCCTGGGCCTCATCCCTGCTGAAAGAGGGGATGCGGATCAGGTTTTGGAGGAGATCAACAGTGTCCATATCTAGTCGTCGGTCTCCGGGTCGGCGAGGATTGTCGTCCCGCCGGACAAATCCGAGGGAGACGTGATGACAACTTTCGAGACTCCGTCATTGATGGCGTCAAAGGCATTCTGGAGTTTGGGGATCATGCCTTCGGAGATGGTCCCGTCGGCCACCATCGGCTCAAAATCCTTCTTAGCCACTGTTTTGATCAAGGAGGAAGGATCCGACAGGTCTTTCAAGACCCCAGGGATCGATGAGCAGAAGGTCAGGGTGACGGAATATTTCTCAGCCAAAGCCCTCGCCACTGAAGAAGCGATCGTGTCGGCGTTTGTGTTCAGCATGGAGCCCTCTTTATCGTGGGTAAGAGGAGCCAGAACAGGCACCGCACCAGCTTCGAGAAGGGAGACCAAAGCCCTGGTATTCACATACTTCACATCCCCGACAAAACCGAAATTCACGAGTTCCACCGGACGTTTGACGCTCATGATGATGTTCATGTCCGCTCCTGTCAAACCTAGGGCGTTGACACCAAGGGCTTGCAGGCGGGCCACTATCGTCTTGTTGACCAGACCTCCATAGACCATGGTCACGACCTTGAGCATCTCCGCGCTGGTGATCCGACGGCCGTCGATCATCTGAGTCTCCACCCCGAGTTTTCCGGCCATCTCAGTGGCGATCTTCCCACCTCCGTGGACAAGAATCTTCTTGCCATGAAGACTGGAGAAAGACATCAGGAGCCCGGATAGGGACTTCTCGTCCTCGACAACAGCTCCGCCGACCTTTATTATATTCAGACTCTCTTTTATCATTTCAGGCCCTCCAACATTCTTTTCATAACAACCTGGGCTGAAACCACCCTGTTGGCGGCCTCAGGGATCACTATGCTCCTCGGGGAGTCAATCACTCCGTCCGAGACAATCATGTTCCTTCTCACGGGCAGGCAGTGCATGAAGTAAGCGTTGTCGGTTACCGCCATGTGGCGCTCGTCCACGACCCAACCCATGTCCTTTGACAGGATCTTACCGTAATCGCCGGGGTTCGTGACACCCGGACAGCTCCAGTTCTTAGCATAGACAAAGTCGGCTCCCTCAAGGGCTTTCATCTGGTCATACTCGACCTTGGCGTTTCCGACAAACTTGGGATCAAGTTCATAGCCTTCCGGATGGGTGATCACGAAGTCCACGTCCGCAGCGTTCATCCACTCGGCGAATGAATTGGGAACGGCCTGGGGAAGAGCCCGGGGATGAGGAGCCCAGGTCATAACGACTTTCGGGCGGGGTTTTGTCTTGTATTCCTCGATAGTGATCAAGTCGGCGAAAGCCTGGCAGGGATGCACGGTCGCTGATTCAAGGGAAATGACTGGTTTCCCGGAATATTCAATAAACTGGCTCAGAATTGTTTCCGCATAGTCGAACTCACGGTCGGAAAGGCCGGCGAAAGAGCGGACTCCGATTATGTCGCAATAGCTTCCGATCACTGGAATCGCCTCCCTGAGGTGCTCGCTCTTGTCCCCGTCCATGACGACGCCGAGTTGGGTCTCCAGCTTCCAGCTATCCGCCCCAACGTTCAGCACTATGGGGTTCATGCCAAGATTCAAGGCCGCTTTCTGGCTGGACAGGCGGGTCCTGAGGCTGCTGTTGAAGAATATCAGGATGATAGTCTTGTCCTGGCCAAGATTCTTCCAGGCAAATGGGGTTGCCTTGACCTGCTTGGCTTCCTGAAGCGCCGCCGCCAGGTCGCCGATGTCACTCACATGAAAGAACGATCTCATAGTAACTCCTCCAATGCTTTAATGAATATGTCCACATCGTCTTTTGTCAGCACGAGCGGAGCTAGCAGACGAATCATGTTCTTTCCGGACACGCCCGTGAATATATGCTTATCAAACAGCAGCTTCCGCCTCAGCTCAGCGATCGGCCCGTCGAACTCCACGCCAATCATCAGGCCCCGTCCCCGGACCTCCTTGATCTCGATTTTTGATCTGTCGTCAGGCTCTGACAGTCCAGACTCCTCGCTTCGCTCGGCCCCTCCCACTCGCTCCGCGAGCGGGCCCCTCCCTCTTACGAGCCGAGGGTGGCTACGGTCTGGACTTGCCAGACCTGACGCCAGTTGAAGCAGGCGGGATTTAAGGTATTCGCCGACTTCGTAGGCGTTCTGGACCAGATCCTCGTCCTTGATTATGTCTGCCACCGCGATCGCAGCCGCCATGGCCAGATGGTTGCCGCCGAAGGTGGTTCCGAGCATACCCTTGACCGGCTCGAACTCAGGTGAGATCAGCACCGCGCCGATCGGGAAACCGCCGGCCATACCTTTAGCCATCGTGATCAGGTCAGGACGTATCCCTGCCCACTGATGGGCGAAATATTTTCCTGTCCTGCCGCACCCGCTCTGCACCTCATCGAGGATAAGCGGAACCCCGGCTTCCTTGGTGGCCTCCCTAAGCTCACGCATGAAGCTGTCGTCAGGAATGATTATTCCTCCGACTCCTTGGATGCCTTCTATGATAACGGCCGCTATGTCACCCTTGGAAAGTTCCTCACGAACCGCTGCGATGTCATTCATCGCCACGAAAGTCACCTCATGCCAGCTGTTGAAAGGGGCCCTGATCTTGGGATTGTCAGTCACGGCCACGGCGCCGGAGGTGCGCCCGTGGAAGGCGCCCTTGAAAGCGACCACACGCCGCTCTCCGGTGTGGAAAGACGCGAGTTTCAGGGCGTTCTCATTGGCCTCCGCCCCTGAGTTGCAGAGGAAAAGGGAATATTCCGGATACCCGGACAACTCGCCTATCTTCCTGGCCAATTCCTCCTGGAGAGGATTACGCACACTATTGGAATAGAAACCGATCTTCCCAAGCTGGTCGGAAACCGCGGCTACATATTTGGGATGGCAATGCCCGACCGAGATCACGGCATGACCACCGTAAAGGTCGAGGTACTCGGTTCCTTGGTCGTCCCAGACCCTTGTCCCTTTCGCCTTTACAGGCGTGACATCAAAAAGGCTATATACATCAAAAAGTTCCATAATCAGAATCTTGTGGCTTTAAGGTGGAGTCCGGTGTCTTCCGGAAGGCCGAAAATCAGGTTCATGTTCTGGACGGCCTGGCCGGAAGCACCTTTGACCAAGTTATCTATCACACTGATAACGTGGAGCTTCCGCCCATGTTTGCGGACATTCAAAACGCATTTGTTAGTATTGACGACCATCTTCATGTCCGGATTGGTGTCAATCACATGGACGAATGGCTCGTCTTTGTAGTAATCCTTGTAGATCTGGACGGCCGCCTCTTCAGGAAGGTCGCAATCAAAATAGACAGAGGAGAGAATACCACGGGCGAAATCACCGCGGACAGGAACGAAATTCATCTCACCGGAATAATCTGGCGCCATAGTCTTGAGGGTCTCATTGACTTCACCTAAGTGCTGATGAGTAAAGGCTTTATAGACGGAGAGATTATCAGAGCGCCAGCTAAAATGGGTTGTCTCCGAGGGAGCCTGCCCTGCCCCTGTCGAGCCTGTTATGCCAGTCACATGAATCTCCGGGAGTTTATTAAGAGCGGCCATCGGCAACAGGGCGAGCTGGATCGAGGTGGCGAAGCACCCGGGGTTGGCTATATGCTTGGCTTTCTTTATCTTATCCTTGAACGCCTCGGGAAGTCCATAGACGAAATCACCGGCGTCCGCGGCCAGACGGAAATCATTTCCGAGGTCGATGATAGCGCCTTTGTAGCTCTCAGGCAGAGCCTCCACGAACGGTTTCGCCTTCCCATGGCCGGAGCATAAGAACAGCACGTCGGGATATGCCGGCCCTTCGACAAGCTCAGGGACCTGGGAAAACCGCAGTTTCGTCTCGCCCAGCAGATCGGCATGCGCGGCCCAAACGGGCTCACCGGCATGACTGCCGCTTTGGGCAAAGACCACCTCCGCGCGAGGATGGTTCACGAGAATCCGCAGGAGTTCCCCGGCAGTGTAGCCGGCAGCCCCAACAATTCCCACTTTAATCTTTCCGTCGGGAGTCATCTACAATTCTTTTTCAAGTTTCTCACCTTCATCCTTATGGGCGGTGTAATAGACCCGCAGCGGAGTTGAGCTCACTTTGATGAAGCCCTTGGCATCCTCGCTGGTCCAACCCTTCTGCATCTCGCCGTACTCGCCGAACTTGGTCTTCACCAGGTCGCAAGGAGAATCCACGCCGACCGTAGAGAACGACCACGGGCGAAGTTCCATGGTGACCTTTCCGGTCACATTCCTCTGGCTTTCGGTCAGCATCGCCTCGATGTCCCTCATGACAGGCTCAAGGTACTGGCTTTCATGGAGAAACATCCCGTACCAGTTAGCCACTTGATCCTTCCAGTACTGCTGCCACTTGCTGAGGGTGAACTTCTCGAGGAACTTGTGGGCGGCCATTATCAGCATCGGAGCGGCGGCCTCAAAGCCGACACGGCCCTTGATGCCGATGATAGTGTCTCCCACATGCATGTCACGTCCGATCCCGTAAGGAGCAGCGATAGTCTCGACCTTCTGGATAGCGGCCACCTTGTCGGAGAACTCCTCGCCATTCACGGAGACGATCTCGCCCTTGTCGAATCCGATCTCGATGATCTCGGATCCTTCTTTGGTAACCTGCTTAAGATAAGCGCTTTCCGGGAGTCCCTGCTTTGAGTCGAGGATCTCTCCGCCGCAAATGGAAGTTCCCCACAGACCCACATTGTAGGAATATTTCAACTTCTTGAAATCAGCCTTGAAGCCATGCTCATTGAGGTAATCGACCTCGAACTGGCGGGTCAGGGCCATGTCACGGGTCAAGGTGATGATCTCGATTCCGGGAGCCATCACCAGGAAAGTCATGTCAAAACGGACCTGGTCGTTACCCGCTCCCGTGGAACCGTGGGCTATGGCATCCGCGCCAATCTCCTTGGCGTAACGGGCGATAGCCATTGCCTGGAATATGCGTTCGGAAGACACGGAGACCGGATAGGTCCCGTTCCTCAGGACATTGCCGAAGATCATGAATTTCAGGCTCTTGTCGTAATACTCCCTTGTTACGTCCAAGGTGACATATTGCTTAGCTCCAAGCTCGTAGGCACGTTTTTCATTGTCCGCGAGCTGCTCGGGGCTGAAACCACCCGTGTCGGCGCAAGCCGCATAGACCTCATATCCCTTCTCCTTCGTCAGGTACATGACTGTGAAGGAGGTATCAAGACCGCCACTGTAGGCGACCACCACTTTTTTCTTTGCCATATTTATCAATCGTTTGTTTCGTCTTCCTTGTCAAGCTCCGCGATACGGTCCAACACTTCCTGGGGGATTTTGGCTGGCAGATGCTCCTCCGGATCGAATAGCATTCCGGTGCAGATGCAGTACTTACGGTCCGTCCTCTTAAGGACATCCACATTGACGCATCCCTCACACCCTTTCCAGAAAGCCTCGTCGGTAGTGAGCTCAGCGAAGGTCACCGGCTTGTACCCCAGACGGGTGTTCATGGCCATCACAGCGGCTCCGCTCGTGAGGCTGAATATCTTGGCCTTGGGCCAGCGGGTTCTGGCGAGAGAGAAGGTCATGTCCTTGATTTTCTTAGCGATACCAAGTCCCCTAAACTCCGGACGCACTATCAGTCCGGAGGTGGTCACATAGCTTTTATGTTCCCAGGTCTCAATATAACTGAACCCGGCGAATTCTTGTCCATAAAGAGCGATAACCGCCTTGGCCTCAAGCATTTTCCTGGAGATGTATTCAGGTTTTCTTCTGGCTATACCGGTACCTCTGACCTGTGCGGCTTCCTCTATCGAAGTCAAAATCTTTTCAACATAGATAAGGTGCTTCTCCGAAGCGACTTCTATCGTTATGTCTTCCAGTTTCATTTGTATTTTTTTATATTACTGTCAATTCAATCTCTTGGACTCAAGTCCCGGGAACAGGCCTTCCAGTGACCCGACAAGATCTTCCCTGGAAACTCCCTCGCGCATCGCGAGAAGGATGGTGTCATCTCCAGCGATGGTGCCGGAAACCTCAGGGAGGGAATTGGCGTCGATAACCGCCGCTATCATGTTGGCGTGGCCGGGCATGGTTTTCAAAACAGCAAGAGATCCTGTGAATTCCAGGCTGGAAACACTCCCGAAAGCATCGGGTATCCTGCGACCGGATGGCCTCAAAGCCAACCCCGGAAGGCTGTAATAATAGCCACCGGCATCATGGCGCTTGGTGATCCCAAGATCCCTGATGTCGCGGGAAAGCGTCGCCTGAGCCACCTGGATACCCTTATTCTCAAGAATCGCGGCTAGCTCTTCCTGGCTCGAAACCTTTCCATTACCAACGATTTCCTTAATAATCTTATGTCTCTCGCGTTTGCTATTCACAACTCAATAATTATTCATTTCGAGCGCAAAGATATGAATATATTTTCAATTTATATTCATGTTCAGCAATTTTTTTTAGTCTTGTGTTTTTATGCTAATTTTGTGAAGGAAACGAACTATCGAAATGACAGAGAAAATCATCATCCTTGATTTCGGCTCACAGGTCACTCAACTGATTGGCCGCCGATTACGAGAACTGAACGTCTATTGCGAAATCTTCCCCTTCAATAAAGTCCCAGCGCTTGATGATACCGTCAAAGGAGTGATCCTCTCAGGCAGCCCGTGTTCTGTCAGGGACGCCAACGCCCCACAGATTGACCTGAGCGGAATTAAGGGCAAATATCCCCTTCTGGGCATTTGCTACGGCGCCCAGTATCTTGCCCATAAGTTCGGTGGAAAGGTTGAGGGATCCTTGGCGAGGGAATATGGCAGGGCCATGCTTGATATTTCTGATCCTGAATCGCTTCTGCTTCAAGGCCTGTCCTCCCGCACTCAAGTCTGGATGTCCCATGGCGACACGATTTCCTCTCTCCCCCATGGAGCCAAAGTGATCGCCTCGACCGAAAGTGTCACGAACGCAGCATACGCTTTCGAAGAAGAGCCGACTTACGCCGTGCAGTTCCATCCAGAAGTGTTCCACACCACTGAAGGCTCCAAGATACTCGGTAACTTCGCTTTCAGGATCTGCGGATGCGAGGGAGACTGGACACCGGCATCTTTTATTGAGACATCAGTGGCAGCTCTGAAAGAGCGGATCGGGGATGACAAGGTGATCCTGGGTCTTAGCGGCGGTGTGGACTCGACGGTCGCCGGAGTGCTGCTAAACAAGGCGATAGGGCACAATCTTACCTGCATTTTCGTCAATAACGGACTTTTGAGGAAGAACGAATATGAGGATGTGCTCGCGTCGTACCGCGACATGAACCTCAACGTCATTGGAGCGGACGCTTCCGAGGATTTCCTCCGGGAGCTCGCCGGAGTCTCGGAGCCCGAGGCCAAACGGAAGATTATCGGCAGGCTCTTCGTGGAGACATTCGGCAAATACGCCAGCAAGATCGAAGGCGCCCGCTGGCTCGCCCAAGGCACGATATACCCGGACGTGATCGAATCAGCCGGAATCGAAGGCATCGCATCCAAGATAAAATCACATCACAACGTCGGCGGACTCCCCGAGAAAATGAATCTTAAGATCGTGGAGCCACTCAGGATGCTTTTCAAGGATGAGGTCCGGCGGGTAGGCCGGGCTCTCGGAATAAAAGAGGAACTGATCGGGAGACATCCTTTCCCGGGGCCTTCCCTCGGAGTAAGGATTGTCGGAGACATAACGAAAGAGAAACTCGACGTGCTCCGGGAAGCTGACGACATATTCATCAAAGGTCTCCGGAATTATGACTGTTCTTCCCTTCACCTTCCTTCCGCCTCAGACCCCAGGACAGAAGCAAAGAACCTGTATGACGCCATCTGGCAGGCTGGTGTGATCCTTTTGCCGGTCAAGAGCGTGGGAGTGATGGGCGACGAGAGAACCTACGAGAACCCCGTGGCCCTCAGGGCGGTGGTCTCGACCGACGCGATGACAGCCGATTGGTTCCACTTCCCCTACGACTTCCTCGCCGACGTCTCCAACGAGATCATCAACAAGGTCAAGGGGGTAAACCGCGTCGTCTATGACATCTCCTCCAAACCACCGGCAACCATAGAGTGGGAATAAAGCATTAATCAAAACCGCATAATTATTTTCAGCGATGAAAACACTATTGAAAATAGCCGTGATGATAGCCGCAATGGTCACGACGAGCAACATTTTAAATGCGCAACCAACTGATCCTTACGAGCTTCCGGATCCTCTAAAGATGGAGGACGGAAGGGTTGTCCGGTCAAAACGTCAATGGATCAAAGAGCGCCGGCCAGAGCTAATGGAGATGCTCCGCTCACAAATGTTCGGAAGGGAGCCTGGGAAAGCCCCGGACCTGCATGCCACCATCCTTGAGGAAAGCGCGGACGCCTTCGGCGGTCTGGCCACCAGGCGGCAGATCAAGCTTAGCTTTGACAAGGAGGAGAAATATTACCTCACCTTGCTGATGTACATCCCCAACGACCGCAAAGGCCCGGTCCCCGCTTTTCTGGGGGCCAATTTCAAAGGTAATCACGCCACCACCACTGATCCTGCCGTTCTCATGCCGACAGAGGACAAGCTCGCGACATACGCCCCTGGTTATCAGGTCGAACCGAGAAACACCAATGGGCATCGCTGGGAATATGAATATATCCTCAAACATGGATACGCCGTCGCCACTTTCT
>Ga0256404_1007260_pt1 | contig 17679 bp, 15 predicted proteins | sample RumenRJG_01DNA_FD_185990 | JGI IMG/M metagenome (GOLD analysis project Ga0256404, IMG submission 185990) | Bovine rumen microbial communities from Lethbridge, Alberta, Canada - RJG_01 | ecosystem: Host-associated > Mammals > Digestive system > Stomach > Rumen | place: Canada: Alberta | collected...
GACTCCTCCGCGCTCCCGATCTCATGAAACCGGATCTCGAAAGGCAGGTCCGGCGCGATCACCCGGAGCGAATTGACCACCCGCTCCAGCCCCTTCGGGCCGATCAGCAGAAGCGGCTCCGTCCGCTCCGCGTTTCCCATAGAAAGAAGAAGCCCGGGAAGTCCGCTGATGTGATCCGCGTGAAAATGGGTGAAACAGATCACATCGATCGGCTTCGGGCTCCATCCCTTCTTTTTCATCGCCACCTGCGTGCCCTCGCCGCAGTCGATGAGAATACTCATTCCATTGTAACGGACCATCAGCGATGTCAGCCACCGATAAGGCAGCGGCATCATTCCTCCGGTTCCGAGAAGTCCGACTTCCAGCATATTGATACTCCATGCCGACGATGGCGGCATCCGTTCCTTTCACATTGTCACTCAAAATCTCAGCCACTGGATCAGCGCGTCGTCATCCGGCTTCGTATAAAAGTGCGGACGGACGCCCTCCGTCCGGAACCCGAGTCCCTCATACAGCGCGATCGCCCGCGCATTGCCGGACCGTACCTCCAGTGTGAAGGCCCGGACGCCCTCCCGCCTGCTGTCCGAAAGCAGCTCCGACAGAAGCCGTCTCGCAATTCCCTGCCCCTGAAAGGCCGGCTTCACCGCCACATTCGAAATCTGTCCCTCGCCGCAGATTTTGCGTACACCGCACATGCCGAGAATCACATTTCCCGACACAGCGACATAATACGCCGCGTACGGCAGGAGCAGCGATTCGTTGTAGTCAGCCGCCGTCCACGGCTCCGAGAAACACAGCTGCTCAATTTCCACCACAGCCGGAATGTCCTCTTTCGACATCCTGCGAATCTGAATATCCATCCGTTAATCCCTGTGCACCGTCCGCGACGTATCCACTCCAGCCGCCCGGTCGCGCTCCGCCTGAGAAAGCCTCAGATAATCCGGCCGGAAATCATCCGCGTTCACAAGGCAGGCATCTCCCTTTTCTCTCCAGAACTGCATGGCGAGTGCCGCCGTCGAGCCGGCACGCTGCCTGGAAAGATGCGCCGGTGCAAAGGAATACGGGACGCGCATCAGGCCAACAATCTTCTCCCGATAAACCGGGACGCCGTCCCCAAGGAAAATCACGCTGCTTCCGATACAATTGAGAATCGCGCAGATCTCCTCAATCGAAATCACGCACTGATCCTTTAAGGTGAGCATCTGCCACGCGGTCTGACGGCTGCATCCAGCTGCCGCGCACTGATTCTTCACGCAGTTCCCTGTCGCGTCTTTGCCGTTCCCGCTGCCGCAGGTCACAGCCTTTTCGCTGTCATCATTGTTCTCTGATGCCGCGCCGCTGCCGCTGGTCACAGCGCTTTCGCTGTCATCACCGTTCTGTGATACCGGGCCGCTGCCGTTCCCGCAGCTTTTGCCGCACACAGCGAATGGCTCCGCACTAGACTCGTATACCCCGGTGTAAACCTGACTGCGGCGCGCGTCCATGATCGGACAGATCACCTGCTCCCTGCCTGTTCCGCAGAGATTCCATGCGATGGACTCCACCGTAGGAACCGGAATGATCGGCCGGTTCAGTGCAAGGGCCAGCCCCTTGGCTGTCGCTGCGCCAATCCGGATCCCGGTGAAGGAACCGGGCCCCTTCGTCACCGCGATAGCGTCCACCGTCTCAAGGTCGAGATCGATCATCCGCTTCACCTCGTCCATCATCGGCACAAGACTCTGCGAATGCGTCTTCTTATATAAAATGTTGTAATCCGCCACAAGGGTGTCGTCCTCCAGGACTGCAGTGCCGCACACCTGTCCGGATGCTTCAATTGCCAGTATTTTCATAATTTTACCCCGTGCCGCGTTCTTAGCGGCACCCGCGGGAGAAATGCCCGGATGGGCTTTCTCCCGTATCGGGACATTGGCACCAGCGGTGCCAATGTCGGTATGAAAGTGGCGTATCGACGCCACTTTCATGCCTCCTTTATTCCTGTTCCCTGCGCCTCGCTCACGGTAATCCGCCGGACATCCATGCCCTTCTTCAATTCCTTCTCGATCCGGACCATGCGCACCCTTGGCGGCAGATCCTCTTCCACCAGGTCCGCCCACTCCACAAGACACACACCCTGCCCATAGAGATATTCATCAAACCCGACCTCAAACATCTCCTCCGGGTCCTCAATTCGGTATACGTCAAAATGATACAGCGGAAGCCTCCCGCCCTCATAGATCTGCAGGATCGTGAAGGTAGGTGAATTCACCGGCTCTGTGATGCCAAGCCCTGCTGCAAAACCCTGCGTGAATACCGTTTTCCCCACGCCGAGATCTCCGATCAGGGCATAGACCTCCCCTGCCGCCGCCGCCTGTCCAAACTGCTTTCCCAGCGCGAAGGTCTCTTCCGCGCTGTTCGTCTCATAGACTGCCATCGTCCTCTCTCCCCGCGCTCTGCGCCTCATTCGACCTATTGTACTACAAAAACCTGACCGTGCCAAAAGCCATGTGCCACCTGCAGTTCCATCTTGGCCGTCCTCCGGTTCCATCTACACCAACACGAATGATACCGGCCACGCCATAGAAGTATCCGAAATATTACTGAACAAGCTTGCCGACTTTGCCGCGCGGTCAATCTCGTCCTGGTCAAGGACACCAGTGATGACCAATTCATTAGTCTTATTCTGTGCTTTCAGGAATTGTTTCAAGAAGAATTCCTCCGATGAAGATTGCGATGTGAGTGTTCGGAGATGAAAAAGGAGCATGGCGCTAACCATGCCCCGCCCTAGTTCCCCAGGGTGACCTCGCCGGTCAAAGTATTTCTCTGAAATGTGGCCTCGTCGGCCAATAATGAAGCCTGTTTGATGTTCTTCATATGCTTCATAACGGGAATCAATACCTGATTCCTATAAATAGGATATGCAAAACAATGAACTGGGTCAATACGTAAAAACGCTGAAAATCAAAAAGCGGGCGGCTCAGTATCCTGCCGTCCGCCCGCGTAGTGCCGTTATATTATTTCCGGTGCTTCCCCCATGGTTGAGACCAGCCCGCCATATCCCGATGGGATCCGTCCGTCACCTCGCCGTGATCAGCTGGGACAGATTCTGAATGCCAATCACTTGCGCCGCCTGTGTCTGTACGTCCGCAGAATTCACGTTCTGATACCAGTTGTAGGCCAGTTTGTTGCTGCGGTCCGGGTTCTTCAGACCGAACAGCATCCCCTGCGCAATCTCTGCCGCATAATAGTCGAACCCCGAGTCGGGATTCATGTAATTCCATTCCTGCCTTGCGTTGACTTCATTGCCGACGGTCTAGTTGTCCACCGACACGTGCAATGTCGGTGGTGCACTTACACTGCCTGTCCGGCGCGATGGCCCGCCGTCCCCTTCAAAATCGGACTCAGCTTTTTATACACCAGAAAAGTCACCGCCACATCGATCATCCCTTTCACAAAGGTGAACGGAACATTAAAGAGGAGAAGGCTCTCCCCGATACTCTTCACAGACGGCAGGATCGCCTGATAGGCAGCCAGGATCGTGTCCTTCGGCATGAAATTGTAATACACCGGATAGACAATGAAGTAATTCGACGGCAGCGAGAACAGCGCCATGGCAAGCGCTCCGACTAACGAACCCGTGACCGCGCCCTTTTTCGTGCGGTTCAGACCGTAGATCAGCCCTGCGATTCCGACAAAAACCGCTCCCAGCATAAAATTGGACAGCTCGCCGACACCAAATGAGCCGGACACAAACGTATGCAGCAGATTCTTGATGAACTCAATCAGGATTCCACAGAGCGGCCCCATCGCAAAGGCGCCGATCAGTGCCGGCAGATCGGAGAAGTCAAATTTGATAAACGGCGGGATCAGCATCGGCACCGGAATTTCGATCAGCATCAGCACGAAGGCTGCGGCCGACAGCACACCGGTCACTGCGATAAAACGGACATTGGTTTCTTTGTTGTATGTTCTCATGCTCTCTCCTTCCCCGCGGAAACGCCGGTCATGCAGCAACAGCTGACTCAGAAAAGCGCGGAAAAAATCATCCTGACGCTTTCCAGTGTTCTGCCATTTCGCCGCAGATCACACATCCCGCAGATGCGGCGGCACTGCCGCCGCACTCCCTTCAGCCGGATCATGAGCAGACACAGGGAACCACCCTTTTCAGAATGCCTTATCACAAAAATGCCCTGAACTTCAGAAAGAAGCTCAGGGCATCACAATGCGGAAAGACCTGGAAAATCCCAGACTCTGCACACTCTCCTCTTCCATCCAGACTATACTGTTGGCCCCGGAGTTTCACCGGATCAGCCGCCTGTCTGCCCCCGGGCAGCCAGAACGGGTCGCGGACTATACCGCCAGTGAGGAATTTCACCTCGCCCTGAAGATCTGTGTTATTCAGTTACGGTCACTATAGTAAACACAAACGCAGGAATTGTAAAGCCTTCAGCATATTCTCCGGATCATTAATCCATCCCCTACTCCACATCCTCCAGCGCCGGCGTATCGTCAACCTCGTAAGTTTCCTTCCCTAATTCATTGACATGGATCGTTCCGAAGGAACCGTACTGATACAGCTGGTCAAGCATCTCAATGACCGCCCGAAGCCTGGTGCGCAGCAGATAACCGCTGCTATCCGCAACCTTCTCCAGCGAATCCACCGAGACAGACGGTGTCCAGCCATACGCCCTCCCATGAAATTCCTGAATACGGGCCAGAACCTGACGGATCTCCTCCCTTGTCAGCGGCTGCAGCTGCGGCGCCCGCTGAATCATCGTGATGACAGAGCGGACCACATCCGGATCATCCGGATAAATGCTCTCCAGATTTTCCAGTTCGTGCCGTCCCTCCAGCACATCCTCATCATAAGAGGCGCTGAATGCAAAGATCGCAAACGTATTCTCCACCCCGCGGCTTGCGATCTGATCCGCCGGAACGCCCTGCCCCCATGGCTTGCCCGTGTCCGGATCCCGGTCCGGAACCAGGAACCGGTACATATTCCGGTAGCTGTTCAGCCTTGCCTTCTTGCCGAGCCGCCCGGTCAGCTCCGCCTCATCTGCCAGAACCAGCCACCCGCTGCAGCCGATCACCCGGAACAGATGACTCATGAAGGCAAAATAATCCTGCGTATTCTTTGTTTTGCTGAACGGCGCCTTCATCATTTTCGCCGGCTTTCCGAAAATGCGCCGGTAAATCTTCTTCAGCGCCGCGTTCGGAATAAAATCGCCCTCGAGATCAGCCTGCAGCGCAAATTTCTCCTCCTGATCCTCCGTGTTGAGATAGCACTCCAGGACATAATAAATTTTGTCCGTCTGCAGCTCGCGGGAGGCAAACAGCAGCAGATCATTGGCCTGCGAAGAATTGGGCGTGAGTTCCTCCAGCTTGTGCATAAAGCCCGGCTGCCCGCGCCCCGGAAGGAACGTGTTCGCCATCAGCTTCTGATAAACAAGATACAGCTTGTCAAACGGCGATTCCTTCCCCAGCGAAATGCTCGAGACCGCCATCCCGCAGTCCGACGCCATCGAAAACGCCGTGTTCAGCAGATGTGTCTTTCCCTCGCCATACTTGCCGGTGATAATCATCCCGCCGGACGTGCCGTTCTCACACGCCGCGTCGAGTCCGTCCTGCACCGCCTTCAGCATCTGCGGCCTCGCCTCGGCAAAATATCTGCCGACCGCCCTCGACGGGATTCCGGAGCGGAGTGCCTCTATGACACGCCTTGCTTCCATATCGCTCATAAGACTGCCCCCTCACCCTTCCGCGGTCCCGCGGTCTCCTCTGGAAGAATTCCCCTGGAATCATTCGTCCGCGAATCATTCTGCAGAACAGCTGCCAGAATATCGCCTTCCACATCCGGCGCCGACTCAGCTGCTCTCCGCACCAGCTCCGGCACACCGATGCCGCCCTGCCGGGACGCTGTGAGAATCTCCTTTGCCTCCGCCTCTGTGATAGTTCTCCCGCCGAACTCCTCCGACATCTTCACCAGATACGCCGGCGTATACTCCTGATATGCCAGGCTGTCCAGATCCGCGATATCGATGAAGCGGTTGAACCGCTCCGAGACAATCTCATTCTGAATCCGCATCCACAGCGCCTGGTAAGCCTTGATCCCGGCATTTTCGTTGTCCAGCAGCACCCGGTCAAAGGCAAAGACAAACATCATCCCCCGGCAGCTGTCAATATCGTCGATCAGCTGCCGGATACTCTCATAGGTATCCTCCCGGCGCAGCTTCGTGTAGCGGATGGTATCGCTGCCCATCTTGCTCTGCAGAATATCCAGATCATCGATGGCGACAAGAAGCCCCTTGAAGCCGCCGAGCCGGATCACCTCGGACAGCGAGCGCAGCATATACCGCGCGTTGTATTTTGTGATCCGGGAGGGCGACAGCCCCAGCGACCGCAGCAGAGACAGCTTGATGCTCCGGTCCCCGCGCAGCCACCCCAGCAGAATCTCCCGGTTCGCGTCCTCCAGCATCGGATGTCCGAGGATGCCGCCTGTCATCAGGCTTAACGCCAGGGCAAAATTATTGTCCATCAGCGGATTCTGCAGAAACATCGTCTTGAGTTCCTGCCGGAGCTCGCGCTTGGTGATACCGTCCGCCTGGCCCTGCGAGGCAAGATAATCCATGAATGTCTGTCCCTCCGGTATCTCGTCCGGGTCAAACCCCATCCGGCGGATCACCTCCCTCGCGCAGCCTCTGACACACTGCTCAAGGTCGCACTGCCGAAGAATTTCAAAGTAAATCTCCCGGAAATCATTCAGCCAGACATCCTTTGCGGAGAATTGAACCGTCACATAACCAAGTCCCTTCGCCCGTTCGGAAAAGCGGCGCAGAAAATAGGACTTTCCGCTCCCCTCCCGGCCAGTCACAAACTTAATTTTGCTTCCGCCCTCGCCGACATATTCCACAAGATACTTCTGCACCCAGAAATCCAGGAGAAAATCAAGGCCCTCCCCACTGTTCGAAGCGCCTGTCTCCTTCGGATCCTCTGCCTTCTCTTCATTCCCGGAGGAATACTCCTCAAACCGCTGATCAAAATTTTCCATCATCAGCCTCGCCAGTCCTCCCGACCACTCATCTCCCGCACAACTCCCTGCAGACAGAATCGGCTTATTCATACCCGCTGTCATTGCTCAGCATTTGCCTTCTGTCATCTGCATCCGTGCGTTGCACGTCGATCGAACCAAAACTCACTGATAAAACCGCACCGTCGCCAGATACTGCTCTTTTCCTTCCGCATCCAGAATACGCAGCGCCTTGCCATTATTATGGCTCGGACCAAATTGGAAATGCCTCCCGTCCTTGATCGCCGCCACCTCATTTTTGCGGTTATACAGACGCGCGATGTCAAAGGCATAGCTCTGCTGATCATACTCCCTGCGAGATCTTGCCATCGGCACCAGCATCTTGTAAATCGTGCCGAGCAGAATATCGCCGTCCTTCTTCCGGTTGAACTTCAGCGCGGCCAGATCATATGCCGCCGCCAGCTCCTCCGCGAACGAAGCCGGGTTGAAGAACGCCTTGTTCAGCTTCGCCTGCCCTGTCTGAATCATGTCCGCAAAACTCGACGGTCTCATGCAGGCGACCTTCTTCCGGTCCATATATAGATCCTGATTGCCCGCGTCAATCCGGATGCGGTACGGAAACATCTCGAACACCGGATACTCCCCATGCACATCAATGCCGCGCTCCCGGCAGCATTCCAGCATCTGATTGGTGAAATCGCCGCTCTCAAAATACGCTCCTGCATCAAAGCCGCCTGCCTTCTGCCTGAGCTCCTCCAGCGCCGCCTTCTGCTTCTCAATCACCTCCGCATATTGATCCAGCGTCTTCTGCAGATCCTTCAGATCGCCGCTCTCCGTGTCCTTCCCGATTGTTTTGCCGAGACGGACTCCCAACTTGATATTATCGTTTAACGTCTTCTCCGTCTGGATCAGCGACGCATACAATTCCTCGTAATCCATGGATTCCTCCCCTTCCTTGTCCTCAGACATGTTTTCTATAGTATACTGTCTCACGGAACCATGGGCAACAATATCCACATCCGCTGCCGATGGATCAATATCCACTCCCGCTGCCGATGAATCAATATTCACGCCTGCTGCCGATGGATAAAACCCACGCCTTCTTCCGATACGCGGAAATTATATGTTCTTCCGATGCACCAGGGCAGTGTTTTTTATGCACCAGGCGGCCTCTCCTGCTTCCGAAACGAGATTAAGACCAAACTATGAATCTTTATCCCTGGCAAACTGAATGTCTCACCGCATGGCACAAAGCCGGCTGCCGCGGCATCGCCGATGTCGTCACCGGAGCCGGCAAAACCATGCTTGCCCTTGCTGCCGCGGCGCAGCTCCGCGCACAATATGCAGATCTGCAGGTCTTCATCCTCGTCCCCACCATCGCGCTTGCCCGACAGTGGCGCCATGCCATCCAGCAAAATCTGCCCCGCAATTTTTTCGCCCGCATCGGCCAATTCGGCGGCGGACGCTTCGACCACAAAGACTGCGACTGTCTCATCTATGTCGTCAATTCGGCGCGAGACGCTCTGCCCGCTCACCTGCTCTCTGCCATGAAAGAAGGGAAATACGCCTTCCTCATCGCCGATGAATGCCACCGCTATGGCAGCCCGGAGAATCTCCGCTGCTTCAGCTTTCTGAGCTCTCCGTCATTCCGCCCGGACCTCTATGCCAGCCTCGGACTTTCTGCGACGCCCCGGCCCAACCGTTCCGTTCAGTCAGATGCCGCTCTCGGACGTGCAATCTATTCCTACTGCCTCCGCGACGCGCTGCGCGATGGCATCATCAGTCCCTGCCTTCTCTATGGCATCGCCGTGCACTTTTCATCCCCGGAACGTGCCCGATACGCCGAATTATCCGATGCCCTCGGCGTGCTGACCCAGCGCCTGCTCGCGAATTATCCGTTTCTGAAAGCCCTCCTCCGCTCCGGCAGCTCCCGCCTCGAATTCTTCCTCACTGTCCGCAAAATTGCCGCAGAGGAAGATGACCCGGAGAGTCTTCCGGCGCAGTACCTCAGTCTTGTTTACGAGCGCAGCATCGTGATCCGCTCCGCACAATCCCGGATTTCCTGCGTGCTCTCCCTCCTTGCGCGCATCGATCCTGCGCAGAAGGTAATCCTGTTCTGCGAACGCATCGACCAGTCGGATCAGCTCTACCGCCTGCTGAATGCGCGCTATCCCGGCCGCGTGAGCCATTACCACTCCGCCCTTTCCCGTGAGGTCCGCAGAAACTCCCTCCGCCTCTTCCGGGAAGGCGAGACCCGCATCCTCGTCACCTGCAAGGCCCTCGATGAAGGCATCGATGTCCCGGATGCCTCCGTCGGCATCGTCGTGTCATCCACCGGCGTGCGCCGCCAGCGCATCCAGCGCCTCGGCCGCATCCTGCGCAAAGCGCCCGGCAAGAATTTTGCCACCCTGTACTACCTCTACGTGCAGGAGTCCAGCGAAGACAGCAACTATCTGATCGGCGAAGACGACGCAGTTCTGTCCACTCAGACGCAGCCTGACTGCCCTGATTCATCCCCGCTTTCCACCCGGCGCGAAATGCCCGTCTGCTTCCTGAACTACCTCGAGGCGGAGGACACCTTCCTCTTTCCCGAATATGAAGAAGCCGCGGCTGCCGCGGCTTCGAAATTACTTCAGGCAATGCATCCCGCCCGCGCCAACAAGCCGGATGCACCGGATGCAGAAGTCCCTCTTCCGGACACAGCGCCGCCTGTCCAATCAGGCGCCGATCCGGCAAAGCACAGCGTCACTCGCACCTTCCCGGACCCGCGCAGACATGAGCTTGCCGCCTGCCTTGACGAAGGCATCGTCCGCCCCGACTGGCTCCTCCCGGAAGACCAGATCATCCAGCACCTGCAAAACGTCACATCCACCCACGAGCGCAACTACTGGATCTGCATGAAACAAACCGCGCGGGCGCACCGGGAAAATAGCGATCGGATATCTTCTGATTGAGTCAGAACATCCATTACGGAGCAATCAAAAGATGAGTCTATCTATATTCCCGCATTTCTTCTATCAGACTTCCAAGATTACATCCTATATGATCCATCAGTTCAGTCGGTGTAGTGGCAAAATCTTTTGCCCTTTCAACGGCCTTATCAATATTTGGAAGATAGACCTGCCGGAAATGAAGTCCACTCTTCCCGTGATGAGCTTTGTTCGAAACCTCTCTGCTGATAAATGTATGTTTTGCCGACACTTTGGGATTCTCAATGATGCAATCTATTCTATCAGCATACTCGTTCTTCACATCGCTCAGATGAAGCAGCAGCCAAAATTCAAAACATGGATTCGCAATGTAACAGCGATATCCTTGCTTGGTGCAATGCCGAATACATTGCTCAATATCTTCTCTGGTATGTGAGAGACAATCCCGATCAAGTAAAATGGCATACTGATCGCCTTCATTCTGATATTTCAAAAGAAATTGCCGGTACCTGATATCATACCCAATTGCCTTAAGTTCTGCCTCAAACTCACGTTTTCTCTTTTCCGGCAATTTGCCTGGATTATTCAAATATAGATCGATAAAACCTTCTCCAAATCGAATAACAAATTCTTCAGGTATATCAGGAAGGATATCACTGCCGTTTCCTCGGAGACGCATATATTCCTCGAGCAGTTCAATGACATCCTCTGGCGCACTTTGCGTATCTTTTCTAGACCGCCGCAGCACTTCAACGTCAACTATTGCGCTGATTCCCAGTTCGCTGCGATATAGCGATAAATTTTCCAGATATTCCTTCTCTGTTACGTTTCCCTCAACAGAAAAGAAATAAATCCTCCTGGGTAGAATCTGTTCTTCTTCTGATTCACGTTCATAAATTTTAGCAGAGAGACGATATTTATTTCTCATTAGCCTTTCCTGCCTTGTCTAAAGAACCCCTGAATATCGGAATGGCGCCATACCGTCCAAGAAGATATTCTTTATTAACCACTTTATCAAAACGCGCCTGAAATTTGGATAAAGAATACAATCTGGAACTATGGTCATTCTCCCGTTCCACAAACCAGATCTCATCCTGCCGCAATAATTCCAGATCCATAATATTGGAATCATGGGTAGTAGCCAGCATCTGGGTATCGTTAGCTTCTGTCAACTCAAAAAACAGTGCCAGAAACTGTCTTACCAGATTCGTATGAAGACTCCGGTCAATTTCGTCAATAATAATCAGACGGTTCTGACTCGATCCATTTAACACCGGAATCAGATTGAATAATCGTCTGGTGCCATCCGATTCATCATCAAGATCAAACAGTTCCTGCCTGCTCCCGTGATTAAGCAGTAACTTGTTATAAATAATATTCCCGTTCTCATCTTTTCTCAGAGTAACGATCTGATTATTCACCTGAAGCATAACGGGATGCTCTGCAACGATACCTGAAATCCTGATTTTCAATTGTTCAGCATCCGGACCCGGCATGCCATCTACAAGCTTATCAAGATCCATTTCTCTCTGCTCTGTGGAGAGTGACTCTACTCCTGTGTCAAAATAATGGAGCAGATTTTCAAAAGCTTCTCTTCGTCTGGCATCTGATGCAATTTCATTAATATTTCTGTAGCTCATGTAAGGAGTAATGATCAGGATATTCATCAGTTCCTTATAAAGCCGCTGAATCTCGGCAAAAATACCAATCTGATCACTGGTCCGTCGTGCGATATCAGAAAGAATCGTCTGCTGCTTGAATGAATCTGATATTCCCTGTCCGAAATCGTCAAGATAAACCTTAAGTCTGTTCCTTTCCGGCATGGATGGCTTAACCACATCGGTCTCAACCCGACTTATTCCGTCTTCTCCAACCATCCTTTCAAAAATGCAAAACTCCTTTTCCTTACTTTCCTCGCGGTACAGCCATTCGGATACAATTTCTCTTTTTATATAAGAAACCGCGATTCCATAGTTATATTCATAATCTCCTGCATATATCTGATATCGAAATACCCCCGGCTCCTCAAGGCTCCCCTCTGCCAGACGGAAATTTTTTTGTGCTGAATCAACCTTGTCGAGTCCATATAAAATAATTCTTCTCGAAAATCCGATTGCGCTGATCAGATTACTTTTACCCCCTGCATTTGCCCCATAAACAACAGCCGCCTTCACAATTTTTCTCATGCCATGCTGAACAATATGATTTTTATGTCTTGCCACCTTGGAAGCAACAAATGAAATGTGCTGCTCTTGAAAAAAAGATTTGTAATTTGAGACAGAAAATCCGATAAGCATAGTCTTCCTATCCTCTGCTAATACTACCATCCAGTCCTACCATATATGATATTACTGTGAAATTTTCACCCTTTCAATAGGTATTTCAATGTTTATCCCACGTTTTTCAATATTATTTGCTTATATTTCTCATTTCTAATTTATCAAGCGATCTTTATATATGATCATGATATAATCACTAAAGACATCTACCATTTATTAGTTCCAAAAAGAAGTCTCTTCAAAATTCAGGCGGAACGAAATGCGTAAATATGCAATCAGCAGCGAAAAAAACTTTTATAATACCCTAAACCCGACATGGAAACATTCAACACACAATTTCTCACAAACAAAATTCCAGCCGCCATTCTCTCGGCTTTCCTTGCCTCCGGGTCTGTGCTCATCCCTGTATCCGCGGCTGCTCCATCCGCGCCAGCAGACCCTCAGACTGCAGTAAAAGCCTCTGCATCCGCCCCCTCCGCCCCTCAGAATACCTCGTTCGGCTTCGCGGATGCCGACACGCCGGACGCCGGTCTGGTCGATCCGTCCGGCAATCCCCTGCAGGTCGTCATCTTCGGCGACAGCCAGTTTGACCGGGACCGGACACCGTCCGGTATCGCTGCGCAGCTTGCAGAGACAACCCACACCATTGTCTACAACGCAGCAATCGGCGCGACGACAGCCGCCTGCCTCGACCGCAGCCAGCCCACAGTTCCACCTGAAGGGTCTTCAGTCAAACCACCTGTAAAGCCATCTGTGGAGCCGCCTGCAGACCCATTTCCGGAAGCTCCGCGCCCCGGAAATCCTTACCGCGATCCCGGCCTGCTTGGGCACGTTTTCAGCGCAGTCGGCCTCACCACACCCGAGGAAGCCTTCCCCGGACACTGGTCCGCTCTTGTGATGGAGCACTGCCCCATGGAGGAGACCGACGTGTTTGTCCTGGAATACGGCATCAACGACTTCAACGCCAGAGTACCTCTCCTCGATTCCACCGCCGCCTCCTACGGCGAGGCCCTCTCCGAGGGAATCCAGCTGCTCAAAAGTGCCTTCCCGAATGCCAAAATCCTGCTGTGCGGCCCCGGGTACTGCCAGTTCTACGATACAGACCGGAACCTCATCGGCGACAGCGATACCCTGAGCAATGGCCTCTTCCCTGTCGCCGACTACTGCACCGTAGCCAGCCAGGTTGCGGCCAACTTGGGTATCGCCTATTTCGACGCCTATGAAGCGCTCGGCATCGACAGCAAGAATGCAGACATCTACCTGGAGCCGGACGGCGTCCACTACACCGCCGCAGGCCGCAGCCTCTATGCGTCAAAACTCTCGGCTGCGCTCCTCAAAGCACTCGGTGCCGCGGACCCGGTCGCTGAAATGCCTCCTGTATCGAATCAAGATACCAACGTAGATAACACCTTTCCCATGAAAGCAGAGGTATCCGCCGCAGCTATGCAGAATCTCGACGCGGAAAGTGTCCCGTCTACTGTAAGGCAGCACTCGGCGGCATCAAAGCACCGCCGTGCCTCATCCGCCTTCACTTCTCCAGCAGAAAGGACAGCACCATGAACCTTCCTATTCATCACATCGGATATCTGGTCAAAAAGGGACAGAAGGCACAGGCGTCCTTCCTCGCGCTCGGTTACCACACCGTGCAGGACTGGGTGCGGGACGATGCCCGCGGCATTGATATCAGCTTTCTTGAGAAAGACAGCATAACCATCGAACTCGTCAGCCCGTTCCGGGAAGACTCCTCCGTCTCCGGCCTGATGAGACGGATCAAAAACAGTCCCTACCACATCTGTTATGTAAGCGAATCGCTGGAAAAGGATGCCGCCGCGCTGCGCGCGCAAGGGTATCTTCCGATCACAGAACCTGCCCCGGCGCCCGCCTGCGGCGGTCATCCGGTTCAGTTCTTCCTCCACCCGGCGGTCGGCATGATCGAGCTGGTGGAAGGGACGTTTCCCTGGCAGGGAAATGCAATAGCTATTACACGACCTTGATTTGTGAAGATCAGAGAGAAAATTATCATGCATTTTCATCCACAAAAAGATCAATTTCTATACTGGTTTATTTGGATTCTACTTAGTCTTTCCATGCTGTTATTTTCAGGCAGAGTATTTAAATTAGAGTACATAATAGCTTTTCTGATTCTTTTACTCTCTCTCTTTATTGCCAGGAAGAATCCATCGACATCATCCCGCCTAAACATTTTCGGAGCTGATTATATCTTTCCTTTTTGTCTGGCCTTTATTCCACGCCTCATATACTGTATTGCAATCAATCCCTATATAAAACAATATGATGATTTTGCGATTGTTCTCGAAGAAGCTGCCAGCGCTTCCTTCACTGACAGACTTTCCTATTATTCCATATATGCCCATAAAATATATTACCCACTTATTCTTCATACGCTCAATTTGCACTCACAGATGAAAATATTCATCTTTCAATGTGTTCTTTGTGGTATCGTTTGTGTCGTCATTTTTCAAACATGCTCTCGCTTCTTCGGCTGCACCGCTGGCAAAATTGGCACATTTCTCTATGCATTCTGGCCCGGGCAAATTGTCTATACCGCTATCACCACGGAAGAACACCTCGCCGCCTTGCTTGCTGTTCTAATTGTTTTCGGGTTGCTTTGGATCATTCAAAAGACTTGCGAAACACCATCTGCATCTTATTCTTCAACTCTTCTGATTGCACTTCTGACTGGAGTGGCCAGCGGATGTATTGCCTTTTTCAAGGACTGGGGAATCATTCTGCTTATTGCATTCCTGATAACTGGCATCTGGCTATTGTTTCATTCCTCATCTGCGGGTCAACGGATAACTTTACTGATCTTTCTTGCCATGCTTTTTCTTTCCCGTATTGGAACGCAGCAAGCCATGTCTGTCGGAGCAAAACGTATAATAGGAACTGTGTCCGGTAATAATGTCATCATTGCAGAGATGTTTACGACACTTGACCCTAACACCAGTGGAAGCTATAACGAACAGGGTGATGCTGAATATGAACAAATTGTGATAAATAATCACGGGGATTATAGTAAAGCAAATCAAGAAGCGATGTCCATCCTCTGGCAACGGATCAGCAAGGATATCCATAAAATGCCCTCTCACCTTCTAAAGAAGGGCACTGAATCCTATGCCGATGATTCTTCCATGCTATACTGGGCATTACGTCTTGGATATGTCAAAGGGCCCGAAAACGAACCTGCTTTCTTTGGAATACGCCTTCTATGGGAGATCGCGCGATTATACTATTCTTTTATAATTGTGGTGATCATTTTCGGATGCTTAGTGAAGCCACAAAAGGGCAAATTCTTCCTGATGCTGTCGATGATCGGAAGTCTATGCGTAGGACTTCTTGTTGAAAGCCAGGGGCGATACAATTATAGCGTTGAACCTTGCTGAGCTATATTGGCTGCTGTATGTTTTCAGGATCTTATCCATACGACAGTATATCCTACTCTGGAAAAATTCCGGCACCCTGCAGGCATACAAGAAGGTCAATAAAAACGGGAGAAAAAAGAGTTGATCAGCAGCAATAATGCGTCAAAATTAAATGTTCTCATGATAGGTCCTGATCGCAGCGTCCACGGGGGAATCTCTGCTGTTGTCAATAACCTGTTCGATGCCGGTCTTGACAAGATGGTCAACCTCACCTATATCGGCACTATGAAGGATGGCTCCCGGTTTCGCAAACTGCTTGTCGCGATAAAGGCCTACTTGCAATTTTGCCGGGCGGTGAAGCACTGCGATATTGTGCATGTCCATTTTTCTTCCGATGCCAGCTTCTGGCGAAAGTCGCTCTTCATCCGAAAAGCATACCGTGTTGGAAAGCCCATTGTTCTTCATCAGCACGGTGGTGATTTCCGTACCTTCTATATACATGATCTGAACAACAAGCAGAGGACTTATGTCAGAAACACACTGAACATGGGCAGTGTGATGCTGGTCATCAATCCAGAGCTTCATGAACTATTTAAAAAAAAAGTGCTACTTGACAAACTTCCAACTCTTATTTTCCCAAACGCCATTCAGATTCCATCAGAAACAGTCAAAAAATATGGCCAGCATCAACTGCTTTTTCTTGGGAGAATATGCCGGGACAAAGGTGTTCAGGAACTGTTGGAGGCTGTCCGGCAATTAAAGGGACAATACCCATCCCTTCACCTATACCTTGGCGGCAGCTTTGAAGATTCAGATTTGAAACGCCTTGTTGATTCTATGTCAGACTGCGTCACCTGGATTGGATGGGTCAGCGGAGAGGACAAGGCAAATTGGCTGAAAAAATGTGATATTTTCGTTCTTCCCTCCTATTTTGAAGGGCAATCCGTATCAATCCTCGAGGCAATGTCCTATTCCTGCGCCATTGCCGCTTCCAATGTCGGCGGCATTCCGCAAATGATTCTGAACGGACAGACCGGACTCCTTTTTGAACCGAAGAGCACCGCCAGTATCGAAGAGACTCTCCAAAAGCTCCTCGACGATCCCGCCCTGTGCAGAAACCTTGGCAAAGCAGCGAGGAAGCGTGTCTCCTCCCAGTTCTCAATGGATAAATATATCCACAAACTGCTTTCTATCTATAAAACAACGGTGATGCAATCAAGGCAGACTGACTAAAACAAACTAAAACTGTCGGCAAAGTTCTTCCTCTGACGGCCATGTCTATTAATTTCCATCTTCCATTGTTTCACTACACATTTTCAGTAAGAAGAAATGAGGCATGTGTCTGGTGATGCCCTCAGCACGTCTCATAGACTTCAAGCACCTGCCTGCCGGTGGTTCTGGCCTTTTGCACATACCCCGGCATGATCCTTTGAAGACGTCCCCTGATCTCCTCCTCGTGCTCCCGCATCCATTCAAAGGCATCGATCAGCTGCCCGCCTCCCGTCAGAGTCTGCACTGGCAGCACATAATGATCTTCCGTGTCAAACAGGTCTCTTGCGATTCCTCTCGACTTGACAGAATATCCAATCACCAGCGTCGGGACACAGGACGAATACGCCGCGATCGTGGCATGTGTCCGCGCGCCGATGAAAAATCTGCATCCCGCGATGACCCCTTTAAGCTGTTCTGCCGGCGCGTCCTTCACCAGACGAACCCGCCCGCCCGACTCGAACCTCTTCAGCAGCTTTCCGAGTGGAAGTCGGTCATTGCTGATGGTCCACACTACATGCGGAACAAGCACAATATCCATATCTGAATGATCCAGGATATGCTGAATTAAGGCAGCACAGCTCTCCAGCGCCACTCCCCTTCGTTCAGCATATTCCTCAACGAGTGGACTGACATTGATTCCGACCGTGTCTCTCTGCGGTGTCTGTGCGGATTGCTCCGTCGGCAGCGAGAAAGCAGGATCCGGGATCAGTCTGACCTGTTCCCTCGACAGCCCTGCCTGTAGAAGTGCTTCATACGAAATGGATTCCCTGGCTGTAATACAGCGGTATCGTGCCATGTCCTGGATGATCTCC
>Ga0256404_1007262_pt1 | contig 17677 bp, 15 predicted proteins | sample RumenRJG_01DNA_FD_185990 | JGI IMG/M metagenome (GOLD analysis project Ga0256404, IMG submission 185990) | Bovine rumen microbial communities from Lethbridge, Alberta, Canada - RJG_01 | ecosystem: Host-associated > Mammals > Digestive system > Stomach > Rumen | place: Canada: Alberta | collected...
AATTTTTAAAAGCGTATTCTACAGTACAGCAAGCTATGAAAAAAGCTGAAGCTGATTTAGGATATACCCCTGTTTGTTGGTATTGGGAACACAGTCCTTATGCAGGTTTAGGCGCATCTTGTGTTGAATATACTGACCTGGGGGACTGCGCAAGATATGAATATGCAGATGGTTCACCATTATTCAGTGATCATAACGGAAAAGCTACAGATTGCTCAATTTTCGCAAAACAGATATTGGCAAATTTAAATATTGTAAAAACATGCATCGGTAATGCCGTAGAAGGGGGATGCATTGCACAATATGAAGGTAACGATTCTATAAGAAAAAATTCAAATCCTGATTTAACAGATTATGACTTAAGAAAAGCCACAACCGGTTGTGGCGCTTGGCGTAAAGAATACATAAGAACCAGCACCAGTGCTTATATGTTGGAAGACGGAAGTACCATTGTTTCTTATGGCGGAAGTTTTACTCCAAAAATTTTCGCAATTGACGTAAACGGCCTAAAAGGTCCTAATAAATGGGGGCACGACATTTTTGGTTTTCAATCAGTTGGAGATGTTACAAACGGAATCAAACTAAAAGGCGGCGGTTGTGCGCCTACTGAATCTAAAGGTGTAAGTACCGCAACAATGATAAAAAATATTTACAAAAAATGATTGCTTATATTAAGTTATATTTTTACTAAAAATCTGATTAGAATACATCCGTTTTAATCGGATTTTTAAATTTTGTAATATTATTTTGAAACAGAAGTTTAACCGTACCAACAGGACCGTTTCTGTGTTTTGCAATTATAATTTCTGATTCACCTTTTGATGCAGCTTTTGCAATTTCTTCTTCTTCCGAATCCGCCTTTTTATAGTATTCATCACGATAAATAAAAATTACAATATCAGCATCCTGCTCAATTGCACCAGATTCTCTGAGGTCAGAAAGCATAGGACGTTTATCGTTCCTTGATTCAACCTGACGAGAAAGCTGCGAAAGTGCAATTACCGGAACATCCAACTCTCTCGCTAAAGTTTTCAATCCTCTTGATATCGCGGAGATTTGCTGCATACGATCTTCTTTTCCGGAGCCTTCCATCAATTGTAAATAGTCAATTACAATCAATCCTAAATTTGGTTCCGACATTTTTAATTTACGACATTTCGCCCTGATATCTGTCAGAGTACAACCTGAAGTGTCGTCAATATAAATTTGCGGAGATTCAACAAAAGTATTCATTGCGTTTGCAAGTTTTTCCCAATCCTTTTGTTGCATCTTTCCGGTATTAAGTCTTTGAGTGTCAATTTCTGCCTCAGAACAAAGCATCCTTTGCATTAATTGCTGTTTTGACATTTCAAGCGAAAATATCGCAACAGGAACTTTGTCTTTTAATGCAACGTTTTGCGCTATGTTTAATACAAAAGTGGTTTTTCCCATTGCAGGACGCGCCGCAATAATTATCAAATCAGATTTTTGAAGTCCATTTGTATAGTTATCTAAATCAAAAAAGTGAGTTCTCAATCCTAAAAGTTCATCCTTATGGTTATATCGATACTCAATTCTGTCATATGTTTCATATATTAATTTTTTAACAGGCGTAAGATTGGTAGAAGTTTTTTGCGAAGCCACATCAAATACAACCTTTTGTGCGGAATCCAAAGATTCACCAACAGGCCCTGAATCATATCCAAGATTTATAATCTCTGAACCGGCATTTATAAGTGAACGCTTAAGAGCCTTTTCTTGGATAATTTTTGCATAATAAGCTACATTAGAGGTTGTAACCGTTTTGTAACAAAGATCATTTATAAACGCTCTTCCTCCAACTTGTTCAAGTCTTGAATTTGTATTCAAAACATCTGAAACCGATACAATATCTATTGTTTGATTAGAATTAAATAATTCTAACATTGCTTCAAAAATATATCTGTGTGCAACCTTGAAAAAATATTCCGGCTTAATTATTTCAACAACTTTAATGATAACTTCGCCGCTAACTAAAATCGCACCAAGAACCGCTTCTTCAGCTTCTATATCTTTTGGTAAATTTCCTAAATCCGATTTTTTTTCTTTAACTTGTGGCATGTTTTTCTCCGAGTTACAACATGATAGCATGCTTGACTTTAAATTAAATAAAATCTAAACTTTTGTATATGAAAAATTTTATCATAAATATAAAACCTTTTTTTATAAGACTTTTTTCAAACAGTGAACAAGATTTGGGTAAAATTTTAAAATCTCGCAATCTTACTATTTCTACAACAGAATCTTGCACCGGCGGACTTTTAAGCTCTCGACTCACTGATATAAGCGGGAGTTCCGGATTTGTATTTAAAAATTTTGTTACCTACTCAAATGAGGCAAAGCAAGAAATTTTAAAAGTAAAGCCGGAAACACTGAAATCCTTTGGAGCCGTAAGTGAACAATGCGCTTTCGAGATGGCGGAAGGTTTATCTAAAATATCAAATTGCAATATTTCAGTTGCCACAACTGGTATTGCAGGACCATTGGGAGATGAAAACAAACCGGTTGGATTGGTATTTATTGGGGTCAATTATCAGGGGAAAACCACAGTAAAAAAATTCAATTTCAATCCAAAAATTTCGAGAAAAAATATGAAATTCCTATTTAGCGAAGCTGCCATTTCTCTCATTATAGAAATCTTAAGCTGATTTTTTATTTTTAAACAAGAATAACAACGGGATTAAACCAAAACACAGCAACCCGAAGATTCTGAACGAATCCATAAATGCCCATAACGTTGATTGTTTAATAAGTGTTCCATACTGAACGTATTCAGCCATGTGTCTTGCCATATCCGGACTTGTGTATTGCATCAATGCACCCGTTATTGTTTGAACCCTTTCAACAAATATTGGATTCAAATCACTCAATTTACCAACCATCATATATTGATGAACTTGTGAAAATCGGGTCAACATCGTCGCAACAAGTGAAGTTCCTATTGCACCTCCAATATTTTTCATCAAATTTTGTAATCCTGATGCATTCGTCATTTGAGTGTTAGATAAAGTCTCCATGGAAAGATTAATTATCGGAACCATAGAAAGACCCATTCCAAATCCCATCATACAATTTGGTATCATAATATTCATCTGCGCAATTTGCAAATTCAAAAATCCAAACATCACACCTGCCGCACCTATAAAAAATAGTCCGACAACAACAAGCTTCCTTTTATCAACCTTATCCGCGATAAATGCACAAATTATAGTTGCCGACAAGCTTCCTATCCCGCGTGGCATCATTGAACATCCGCTTAAAAATGCAGTGTACCCCATCATACTCTGCAAAAATTGCGGTAATATAGCGATTGATGCATATAAAACGGCCATCATAACAACCTGTATGAATGTACCGATTACAAATTCTTTGTTCTTAAATACACTTAAATCAACAAGTGAATGCTCTCTGCCAATTTGCGACCAGAAGAAACAAATTCCTGATACACAAGAAATCCCGAAAATCCACCTTATCCATACCGCATTAAACCAATCTGCGTTATTTCCTTTATCAAAAAATACTTGCAAGCACAAAAGCCACATAAATAAGAAAAATACTCCGCGTTTATCCAGTCTTACACCTTTTTGTCTTCTGGCATACGGCGGATTAAACAATAGCTTATGTGCCATAATGGCTGCGACAAAACCTAAAGGAACATTTATAAAGAAAATCCACGGCCACGTCCAATTGTCAGTAATCCATCCGCCAATAACCGGCCCAATGATAGGTGCAATGATAACTCCCATGCCGAAAATTGCCATCGCCGTTCCACGTTTTTCTTTTGGAAAACTTTCCATCATAATTGCCTGTGATAACGGCACAATTCCGCCACCACCTGCACCTTGCAACACACGATAAATTACCATTTGACCTAACGATGTTGCAGTTCCGCAAAGCAATGATGCTATCGTAAATAACAAAATACTTATTACATAAAAATTCTTTCTGCCAAAAAATTTTGATAAAAACCCTACCGATGGAATTACAATACCACTCGCGATTAAGTAACTGGTTAAAATCCAAATACTCTCATCACGAGTTGCAGAAAAACTTCCTGCCATATGTGGCAGAGCAACATTGGCTATCGTTCCATCCATTACGTAAACAAATACCGCAAGCAAAACCGGAGCGCACGATAGCCAAGGATTTTGCGGTAAATATTTACTATCATCATCTACTATTTGTTCTTGTTCGGACATTTTTTAATTTATTTAACCCTTACCTTTGGTACAACTGACATTCCCGGTACAATATTGTATTTATCCTTATCAATCTCCTCTGTAAACACAATCTTCACAGGAATTCTTTGAACAATTTTTACAAATGAACCAACGGCATTTTCAGGCGGAAAAAGACTCGATTTCGCACCGGATGCACGCTGAATACTGTCTATTTTTCCTTGGAAAGTTTTTTTAGGATATGCATCAATTTTTATATCAACTTCCTGGCCAACTTTCATATTTTCCAATTGATTTTCTTTAAAATTTGCAACAACCCAAACTTCTTCAGGCACAATTACAAATAGAGGAGTTCCGACTTGAACATACATACCTTTTTCAACCCTTCTTGATGAAACAGTCCCGGATTGTGGTGCGTAAATCTTTGTATATGAAAGATTCAATTCAGCTTGATCTAGTGCAGCCTTAGCAGATTTTAAATCGGCATCTGCAACTTTTCGGTTTTGCTCAGAAGATAAAACAGCTTCATTTGCACTTGTAAAAGATGCTTGCGCACTGTCGTATTTTGCCTGAGCAATATCAAGTGCTTGCTTTGAAACTGCACCGGCTTCGTATAAATTGTTGTATCTTTCCAAATCTTTCTTTGCTAGCTCAATCGCTGAATTCGCCGCTACAAGATTCGCCTGAGCATTTGTTTGATTCAATAATACCCTCTTATAAACCGCCTCTGCCGCTTCAACTTTTACTTTATAATCTGCCGGATCAATTTCCGCTACAAGATCACCCTCTTTAACAAATTGGTTATCCGTAATGTATGTCGCAATAATTTGTCCGGAAACTTTTGGTGCAACCGACACCGTTGTTGTTTCTACATAAGCATCATCTGTTGATTGGAAGAATGATGCTTTATAAATTGCCCACGCAGCGAGCACAACTATTACGCATAATATTAGTATCCCTACTATGCCTCGTTTTGCTTTGCTTGATTTCTTTTCTTCACTAACATTCGTTTCTTCTTGCTTAATTTCTTGATTTTCACTCATTATTTTATTTCCTTATCTTTTATATTTGTAATTCCACGTTATTAGCAAGTATTTCTCTGATTTGTTTTAACGATCTTGAAATATTTTCAATTTCTTCCAAATTAATTTTATCAACACATCTTTCATAAAACGGATAAATTTGCTCTGTTATATCCTGCAAAAGCTTTTTGCCCTTATCAGTTATTGTTAAACGTCTTACTAATCTATTGTTTTTCAAATCAACATGACGTTTTATTAATTTTTTCTTATCCAAAGAATCCAAAAGACGGCCGGTATTTGCTCTATCTTTTAAAATAAGTTTGGCCAAATCTCGTTGACAAATACCTTCATTACACAAAATTGTATCAAGTGCACAATATTCTTCAATACTTATCGGCAAATTTAATTTTTCAAATAGCTGATTTCCTAGCGTTCGAAAAAATTTCGCTGTTTGCTCGATTTCATAATATATTGAATCTGTAAAATGTTTAATCTTAGCCATACGTTTTCAATGTTGTAAAAAATATGTGTTGCATTTGCAACAATATTATGCTAGCATGTATGTTATAAAAAAGCAACAGTTTTATTTTACAGAGGGTACTGATTTGAAAAAGATTATTTCATTAGCAATTTTAATAAGCTTGACAGGTACAATGAATTTTCCTTTAGCTGTGTCAGCTCAAGAAGTTAACACTGCGACCCCAAAAGTTTTCAAAAGTATGGTCAAAAAAAGTAAAAAAGAAACTAACGATTACAAATATACATATATAAACTTAGATTGGTGGAAGAATTTTAACGATGCGAATTTAGATGAGTACATCAATTTGGCCATAACTAACAATTATGATTTAAAAATGGCAACAATTGCCACAAAAGAATATTATCAAAATGTGAAACTTCAATTTTCCGGAGAATTACCTCAAGCGATGGCGGGATTTGCTCCGAATTTATTAAAAATGCAGAAAAATACCGATTGGAATTGGATGTTTGCGGTTCCGGGAATAGTAAATTACGAAGCAGATATTTTCTTAAAAAACAGGGATAAGACAAAATCTGTTAAAAAACTTTATGAAGCATCCCTGCTTGATGAAAGAGCAGCACATATTTCTGTTGCCGCAGCTGTTGGAACAACTTATTTAAATATCGTTAAACTTGATAAATTGATTGCATTACAAGAAGATATTGTGAAAAGCAGACAATCTATTTATGATTTAATGCTTATGCGCAACAAAGAAGGCTTAACTTCTACTGCTGATACGGTGAAAGCCAATAAAGCGTTAATTGCGGGAACAACTGATCTATATGAATATAAAAAACAGCGTGAAATTATGGCACATCAATTGGCTGTACTAATTGGTGAAAGTCCTGAGAATGCAAGTTCATTAAAAATTTCAAATTATGACGATATCAATTTCACAGGAATTATACCAACAGAGATTTCGTCAGAAGTTATCATTAATCGTCCGGATTACCTGAAAGCAGAAAAAATGGTTGAAAAAGCGGGAATAGATGTAAGAGTTGCAAGAAAAGAATTTTTGCCAAGTATAAATTTAACCGGAGTAATTCTTCCGACTGCAGGCAGCTTAGGAAGTTTGTTTTCATTTAAAAACAGCCTTACGGCACTTGCTGCAGGAGCAATGCTTCCTATATTCACCGGCGGAAGAAGAATTGCAAACTTAAGATTACAAAAAGAACGCTATGAAAGGATTCTGCAAGACTACTACAAAACCAATCTAACATCAATCCAAGAGGTTAACGATTCACTTGTAACAATAAAACAAGATTTGGAAAAACTTAAGGCTAATGAAAAACAAGCAATGCTCGAACGTGCCGACTACGGTTTTGACAAGGAAAAATATAATCAAGGTGTAATTTCAAAACTTGATTTAATACAAGTTGAAGAAAATCTTATGGTAATAGATAAGACTGTGGCTGCCCAGAAAATCAATTGCTATGTTGATTACATAGGACTGTATAAAGCAGCCGGAAGCAAGATCTGATTTTTTAAATACTTATAAAATCACGGTAGGTAAAGAAATCTTTACCTTTTTTTTGTTTGAATTTATTCACAATAAATATCCCACCTCTTCTTGTTTTTTTTATTTTATGCAGTATAATCAATTGTGCAGCAATAATCTTTGTAAATAAAATTTCACATTAGGCAATTTTAATTATTTACATGTTTTGTAAATTCAGAAAGAAGAAGTAATGAAAATATACCCCGTAAAATATACAGATTATTCTTACAATAAACAACAAGCTCGAAAGAGTTATTCTCCTTCATTCGGACAATCAGAAGACCGCTTTATACATTATCCGATGCAATCTGCCAAAAAAGTTAAGCAAGGCTTGTTTGGAAAATTGTTTCCTATTTCAATAATGGGCTTAATTTCTTTGGGCGGAGTAAATTCTTGTTCAGATAAAAACTTTACCGGAATGGAAAACATTTCTGGCGTAAACATTGAATATTACCATGCCGGCAAAGAAGCTAAAGATTCAACCCTAACTCCGTTATTTGATTTAAAATCAAAATTAACTAAAGAAAATGATTTTTTGGATGGCATTGAAGTAAGTATTTCTGACAAATATTCAAATCTATCCGGAAACAATAGTTTTTCTGAACATTTAAAATTAGAAAACAATACTAAAACTAAAGGTGCAAATTTTTATTCTGACGGGAATTTGCCAAGAAGAATTGCTATTCAAGAAAATGCTCATATGGCTAATAAAATATGGAATTATTTTAAAAACAATGACTATACAGCAATTCCTGCATTAAGACAAACTTTAATGCACGAAGTCGGCCACCAGTTTGATAGTTATTTTGGGCACAACCATAATGCAGATTTCGCTAAAGCCTGGGACAGTATTTTACTGGCAGCAGAAAAAAAAACAAAAAAATTATATAATTTGAATTCAGGGTTGAGTGACAGTAAAGAATTTCAAGCTGCGTTGTTGGAAGATTTACAAAGAATAAGTAAATGGAAAGCCTTTAAACCTAATAAACTTGCTGACAATATCCATTATTATATAGAATTTTTTGATTTTACAAAACCAATAACCGCACACGAAGTTAATTTAGCGGATTTTTCACGCTCGGAAATTTACGCAAACCTGTTTTCATACGCAACAGGACAAGATGAAGGAAACCGCGCAAAGTTTATCGACGATTTTAAAAACTCATTTGAAATTGTCAAAAAAGATATTAAAAAACATTTGAATTTAGATGTTGATACTTTATACAAGACGGTAAAACATACCGCAAAAATTATGTAATTACTTTTTACAAACTTTATTACCATCTGCACTTATTGTATAATAATCAGGATTAGGAATAAACACTCTCACCCAGCCATGTTCACCTTTGCCGTTTTGGTTTGCATAGAGGGATGCGAAATTATCCCAGTTTGAATTATCAACCTCATCAGAATAAATTTGCCCGTTACCGCTTGTAATACCTGCATGACCAGGTACAGAAACTCTTTCACCCTTTTCTGATACAAAATTACCGTTTCCGAATACCACAATACAGCCCGCAGGAAGTGAAGATATGTCACCTGCAGTTATTTCCCTTGCAAGGGTTGAGGATATTTGTACATGAGTAATTTCCCTGAACCTATCCGGATGTTTTTCTAAAAAGGCGGCAAGCTTACTTCCTTCATTTCCGGCCTCAGCTCGCTCTTCATTAGAAATTAACCCTGCACCCATAAGTGCAAGCTTTGTTCCGCCGACACATTGTCCACTTGTGTTAATTGTATTTGCAACATCAGATGCATTTTGAGCAAGAAGGATATTTATTGGTGAAGCATTAGATTCATTTACACCCTTATCTTTTTCAGCCATGAATCCTCGATAATATCCGTTTGCAACAGCAGTTCTAGCATTTGATAAACCCGCACCTTGAACATATCTTTTCTCACTGCCGTCCCTATTGGTTGTAAGCAAAAATGAATTCAAATGTTTAGTTGCAAGAGAAAATCCTGCTGTGTAATAACCTTTTGGCGGACGAGATTGACGTTGAGAATTTCCAGAATTTAAAGTAATTGTACTATTTTTAACTAAAGAAAGAGTTGATTTTTGCGCATGAGAATTAAGATACGCTTTTTTAAATGCTTTATCATAAGAAGATGCTATCTTTCGCTTTTGCTCGATACTCGATATCGATTTTAATTTAGCATCTAATTTATTTGAATAATCCAGCATCAATTTAATATCATTTTCAGTTAATGCTTGTATTTCAGATTTAGTTAAACCATTTACAAAGGTAATATCACCATTTTTCATTTTATTAACAAGATTTGTAATTAGTTTATTACTTACACCTCTTAATTGTAGCTCTTTTATTAATAATTTTATTTCTTTTTCATTATTTTGTTTAATACCTTTGGTATATAGTTTTGCTTTAAAAGCTACTTGCCCAATAGCACCACTTAAATTTTTTGAAGCACGGCTTTTAATCCTCGCATTGGAAGATATTGAAACAGTGGTTGCATTTTGTTGAGCCTCATCATGCTGTTTTTTATTTACCAACACTTTAACACCGTTCATAAATCTATTAACATTATGGGAATACTCCCAGTTTAAAGGAAGGGCATTCCCTCTTTCCAACGTTGTACGCCTACCATTATATAAATATAACATCGCATCTGTTTCACTAACGTAATTTACTATATTAACAGCTGTGCCAAGCCGCTGTTCCTGACCATTTTGTAGCACTATATTTCGTTGACATATTCGTCCGTTAGCTGCTTCTATACCGTCTTGAAACTCTTTATTATTTCTTACTTTATTTTGAAGCTCATTTAAAATTATAATAGTAGCAGCAGCAGATTGCGCACCTGACATTTGGTTATTGTAATATCCATTACCTATGCCATATTTATCAAACAATTTTTTTATTTTAGGGTCGTCATTCCAATCTCCAACTTTTACACTAGTTAAACCTTTAGATACTGCTGTTGTCGCATTTGCACCAAAAAACGTATTCACAGCGATACCACCTATTGCTAACGTATCATAAACGGCTTGTCCAACACTTGTTTTTTTTAGCCATCGTGATTTTGATAATCCAGTGTCTAATCCTTGTTCCTGAATTGCGATACCAATAGCTAATTTTACAAATTGATGATAGGTTTCATTATCAAGATTTAAATCTTTCATCAAACTTGCCTTCTGCGACATTAACCCTTTTAACAAATCGTTAAATCTTTCTTTTTGTTTTGCAGTTGCTCCGGCAAGTAATTTTGGGTCAACTTCAATTTTTACAATATCATAAGGGTCTTTTGTAGATTTTTTAGTAACAGGAGGCTTTGTTCCGTGCTGAATTATATCCGCACGGTGAGCAATTTCACCGTCAACTATATAATTAGAATCTCTGACTATTTTTCCGTTTGTATAATATCTAGTCGCTGTATCTTTTAATTTATCATTTGTAATAATATATTCACAAGACTTAAGTCCCAATTTTTTTGCACTGGCAACCTTCGGATTTTCAAAAAATGCGTGGAGATATCCGGTGGTTTCGTCACGAATAATTGTCATATCAGACCAACTTCTGAATTCATTTACCAAAAATTCCTGTTGCTCCTTTGGCAAAGTTTTTAAATCAGAAATCAATTGAGGCCTATGGCCGCTTTTTTCTATTTTCTTATAAATTTCAACCACATCCGGTATCAATATTTCTTCTTGCACTTCAGGGATATCTGCAGACGATTCACTTTTGGGTGCAGTTTGTTGTGTTTTTGCAGATTGCGAAGGCTTTTGTGCTTGATTTTTTGACTCTACGCCACGCGTTTCAGTACTTTTGCTTTCATTAATAGTACTTGTGGGGGTGGGGGTACTTTCTTTGGTTGTTGCCGCATTGCCTTTTGGCAATTTTATTGTCTGACCAACTCTTATCATATCCGGATTTTCTATTCCGTTCAATCTTTTAAGCTCATCAACTGTAGTTCCGTATTTGGCCGCAATTTTTGAAAGGGTATCACCTCTTTTTACTCTTACATCTTTATTTTGCAGATTATCCAATTCACGTTGTTGTGTTTCTACTTGTTTTTTATATTGTTCTTCAGCCGCCTGTGATGACTGAGCCTTTTCAATTGTCACACCTTTGCCGGGAAGATAAATTTTCTGTCCGACAATAATTATATTTGCATTTTTTATCCCGTTTAACTGTTGGAGTTCTTTTACAGTAGTGCCGTTTGCTTTCGCAATTTGCGAAAGCGTCATTCCTTTTTGCACTGTAACAAAATCACTCATAAAAACACCTATTTACTTATACGTATATCAGTGTTTTCGGAATTTATTAATAAAAACTTTAACAAGATATAATTTGTATTAATAAAAATTTACAAAGCTCGAATAATATCTTTTATATGAATATCTTGAACTTTAGAAAGAGCGATTGTTTTGACCGAATTATCCAAGGCATCAAGATTTTTTAAAACTTCCAATGCACGAAGAATTAACGTTTGGTTATCGGAGCGCAAAAGATTTTTTACCGTTACCACATCCGTGCAATAATTAAGCGCAGTATAAACAAAGAAACTGTTTTCCCTAATTTCATCATTCACATACTTTAACCAATTGTTTCGGTTTTGTTTGCAAAGCAAGCGTTTTATATCTTCAATTTCATCTTTTGTATTTTTATCTTCATCGTAAAGATATTCATTATTTTCCGTAAGTGTTTCAAATTTTTCCAGTGCATTAAGCAAGATTACCGCATTTACACTTGTTATAGGATGAGATATAAGCGAATACAAAACATCCTTAATCTCAAAATCAATCACGCAAGAAAGCGGTATCGTTTCACCAAGTCCGTTTATTATATTATTCAGAACTAAAAGTCCACCAATCTCAAACATATTTAAAAGCTCAAATATTCCTATTAAATATGGAATTTCTCCCGCTATCGTTTCTTGAAACGATGATAATATCATATTTTCAATTATTGGCATAACCGCTCTTTTATCACCGTATGATATGAGAAATTTTACCCGTTTCAAACTCTCAAAATCGTCCTGAGAAGATTGTAATTCCTCTAATGCAAAATTAAAAGATTGTTCATCACCCAACTCGCCTAAGGCTTGTGCACACACCATATTCAAGTTTTCATTCCCAGTATACACATTTGCCCTCATAATAGGAATTGCATCTGAAAGATTAATTAGAGAAAAATATTTTGCACAATAACATTTTTCATCATCACTACCTATTTGGAAAATCTTAAACAATTCGTTATTTAAGTCTTCATCCCCAAATTTTACAAACGCTTCAGATATAAAATCACAATAAAAAGGGGAGTAATATTTTAAGAATTTCAAAAGATTTTTATAATTATTTTTGTTAACTGCTGATAACAGTCTGTTTGCAATATTTTGTTTCACAAAATCAAATAAAAAACTATCATTATCAACGAGTTCTTTAAATAAAATTTCATCCCCGCTATCCAAAAGCGATGACGCCGCAAACTCATAATCATGCCTGTCTTTACCGGCAAGTTTTTTCAATAAATCATTCATGAAACTTTCTCAAAAATTAATCAAGGTAAAAAACTGTAACTACTTTGTGCCCCTCTTCTGCGTATTGAACCGCATTATGAAGGGTTTTTGACGTATGAGAAAGGAAACAGATTAACTGATTACAATCGTCAATAATTTCTCTGTTACAAACTCTTGAAGCATCCGCCAACGTCATCATTGCTCTGTCAGAATGCTCTACAATATTAGGAACACCGATAAGCTGGTTTTGAACATCGCTAGGCTGTTGACCAATTGTCTGAGGTAAAACGACTTTCAATTTGTCCGGATTTGCCTTCATTGTTCCTCTAATCGCAGCCGCATTCGTTCCGAAGATCCGCCGGATGTAATTATTGTATTTCCTTGCATCACGAGTGCAGTTGTAAGCGTTTCAATCATCTGCTGGTGCGTAATCGGTAGATTACGACTGCCGATTATAGCAATCCTTTTTGCAGGTTGTTTAATTGTAGCCAATTCCATTGCTAATTCATCAACCGTATTGGGCGAATCTGAGGCGACTTTGTCCATATCTTCATCTATTGGTACTACTATTGAACTTTCTCTTTCTTTGTCTTGACTGTCGGCACTCATGAAAATATCCATTTACGATCTCCTATTTATCGTTGCATTTAATACTTTTTTTTATTATGCTATAGAGTATAACACATTTTGTTGATTTTGAAAAGGGGAGAAATGAAAAATTTATTGGAGAATCTTAATAAAGAGCAGCAGGAGGCCGTAAAAACAACGCAAGGACCGCTTTTAATACTTGCCGGAGCAGGCTCCGGAAAAACAAAAGTTTTAACAACTCGTATTGCGTATCTAATACAAAATGGAATTAAACCACGCGAAATTCTTGCTGTAACATTCACCAATAAAGCCGCAAAAGAAATGAAAGAGCGATTGGGAAATATTCTTGGAGAAAACACCGTTAAATATATGTGGGTAGGAACTTTCCACGGTATCTGCGGGAGAATTTTAAGAGAAAATGTGGAAAATTACAAATTTCCATCAGGCAAAAGTTTAGATAAAAATTTTACTATATATGATGATGCTGACACTAACGCAATCATTAAGCAAGCAGTTAAAAAACTAAATCTTGATGAGAAAATTTACGCACCAAAATTGGTTAAAACTATTATTTCAAATTCAAAGAATAAAATGCAGGATGCTTACACCTTTTCCACTTTCGCAAGAGATTTCAAATCCCAAAATATTGCAAGAATTTTTGAAGAATACGAAAACACCTTAAACAACAATAATGCTATTGATTTTGATGACATGCTTATGCTTACTGTAAAATTATTAGAACAAAATCCGCAGGTGAGAAAATTTTATTATGATAAATTTCAACACATTTTGGTAGATGAATATCAGGATACAAACTTGGCACAATATAATTTGGTTAACATGCTCTATACCAACCTTTGCGAAGATATTCCTCAAGAGCGTTCGCTTTGTGTTGTAGGAGATGTTGATCAATCTATTTATTCTTGGCGTGGTGCAGATTTTACAATCATTATGAACTTCCAAAAAGACTTCAAAAATACAAAACTCATAAAACTTGAACAAAATTATCGATCAACCGCAAACATTTTGAATGTTGCAAACTCAATTATTGAAAATAATGAAGAAAGAATAGACAAAGTTCTCTACTCCAATAAAGGCGATGGTGAATTGATTGATTATTTTGAAGCCCAAGATGAAGCAGATGAAGCAAATTTTATCGCTACAACCATTAAAACGGAGTCAGGCGAAGATTATAACAGATACGCAATTCTTTATAGAACTAATTCTCAATCCAGAGCCTTGGAAGAAGCTTGTATGGCCGCAGGAATTCCTTATCGCATCTATGGCGGATTAAAATTCTATGACAGAAAGGAAATTAAAGATATCATAGCATATCTAAAATTAATCTACAATACTGATGACTCGCAAAGTTTGCGCAGAATTATTAATGTTCCAAAACGCGCAATCGGAGATACTACGGTGAAAGCATTGGCCGAATTCGCCACACAAAATGATGAAAGCCTCTTTGCTGCAATTTCACACATAGAAGATAGCGATATCCCTGAAAGAACACAGGGGAAATTAAAAGATTTTGCAAATTTAATTTTGAGATTCAAAAATGTACAATCCGAATATAATTTACCGGATTTTGTGGAACTTGTAATGGAAAAATCCGGATACCTTGAAGAATTAAGGCGCCAAAACACTCCGGAAAGTGAAGCCGATATAGATAACCTTCAAGAATTAATAAACGTTGCAACGGAATTTGAACCGGAAGATTTGAACAATCAGTTTGGAGAATTTTTAACCCAAATTGCTTTAGTATCAGATATTGACGGAATGGATAACATAGCCAACAATGTAACCCTAATGACACTTCATTCAGCTAAAGGACTGGAGTTTCCGGTAGTATTTTTGGCCGGAATGGATGACGGTATTTTCCCTCATCAAAGAACTTTTGCTATCCGCTCGGAAATGGAAGAAGAGCGTAGATTGATGTATGTCGGCGTTACGCGAGCTGAAGAAAAGCTTTATCTAACAAGCGCAAGCCGTCGTCAAATGTGGGGGGAATATAAATATTACACCCCATCAAGATTCATAAATGAAATTCCGCCACAATTACTTAATAGAATCGGTTTTTCCGGAAGTTCAAGGGATTCTTCAACATTTAGAAATGCTGTTTCTAAAGCTAAATATGGAAAATCGGATTATTCATACACAAATGTCCATTCGGATTCTGATGGTTTTGTGAAACCAATAACCGGATTTGGCAAAGGGTTTGTTGCTCCATCATCCGGATTAAACTCAAATAAAACCGCAGCATATTCAGGCGGAAATTCATCTTATGGAAAAAACACTTATTCTCAACCACAAAGAACACCTTCGAGAACAATTTTGATCAAATCAAAAAAGAACGAAGAACGCGCAGAATTGGCGGCAAAAAACTTTTTTGAAGACAATAAAATTAAACGACTTCGCGATGAAGAACGTGAAAAAGAAAGAATTCAATTAGAAGAAAAACGCCGTAAAAATGAAGAAAGAGAACGGGAAGTTCAGTATATTTTTAATGAAGGTGAACGAGTATTCCACGAAAAATTAGGCATCGGACATATTATTGATGTAACAATAATAGGCGAGAGCACAATGTATACGATAGACTTTGGCAAAATGGGCAAAAAAGCGATGGATGCAGCCTACGCCAGATTAAAAAAAATATAAAATCATCATATTACGAAATTGGTGCGTACTTAAATAAAATATTTTCAAGCCTTAAAGCCTTCGCCCTCTGCCGCCTCGCGCTCGAACCCCCTATGTAAAATAACAATCGGTTTGAGAAGAAAGAACAGAGATTTTGAGAATTTTATATTGACATATTGTATGGCATAACATACAATATAATTATGAAACAAATTATTTATTATACAACAACAGACAAGAAGTGTCCTTATTTAGATTGGTACAATTCTCTTGATAAAAGCATTAGAAAAAGAATAGATATGAGAATTGATAAACTAGAAGAAGGTCACTATGGTGATTATAAATGTATATCAAATGATTTGTTTGAACTTCGATGTAAATTTGGTTCCGGTTACAGAATTTATTTTACGGAAGAAGAAAATATAATAGTTCTTATTCTATGTGCTGGTGATAAATCTACACAAAAGAAAGATATACAAAAAGCAAAAGAAATAATTAAAGAAATAAAGGAATAAAAATATGAAAATTAAGCAAGAAATATTAAATAGGAGTATTACCCACGAACAACATATGCAAGAAGTTCTTAAAGACGATGAATATCAAAAGGACTACTTGCGTTTAAACATTGAGGAATACGCAAAAAATGGTGATTATGCTTTGTTTTTTAAATCACTGGAAAGAGTTGTAAAAGTTCGTACAACAATAAGCCAACTTGCAAAAGATTTAGAAATGAATCGTTCAAATTTATCTAATATCTTGAAAGGTAAGGTTAAGCCGAGTTTTGATACAACAATGAAAATTCTGCGTGGCTTAGGTGCAGAAATAGAAGTGAAATTTGCATAGGTACATTATTTAATGATAAAGGTTAAAATAAATAGAAATTGGAGTATTGATAAAGAGGATGATTATACTAACCATACATATCGTTGGTTAGTTGAAGATAATTATACAGTATATGATTTAATAAATAAAATATGCTCTGAATATGATTTACCCAAGCAAAGATGGTTTGAATATAATTGGGATATATACATTAATAAACAAAAATGTGCATATATAAGCAAGAAAAGTATCGAGTTTTATGTTGATAAGAATAAAACTCTTAAAGAATATCAAATCAATAATGAGTTTATAAATATAGATTTGAATCACAAATATAATGATAGGATTACTTTTAAAGAATTATTAATAATGTTATTAATAATAATTGTTATTTTAATTCCATTTATTATTGCTTATTTGAGCGAGTAGGGTAGACTTCGGTCTACCGATAAATTTTGGTTGACTAAAGTCAACCCTACTTTTTAGTGCAATTATTGGACAAAAAGTGCAAATTTGCGGACATTTTTGTTCGCAGAATCGGACATTTCGGACATTTTAACTCAACCGACTTCCGACCTCACAAAATCGCTAAAACTTACTAAACTTGGCACTTTTGCCAATTCAAAATATTTACCCCTTCCGACCAAATGTCCTGAAAAAAGGTACCAGCCTCTGCCGCCTCGCGCTCGAACCCCCTATTAGGGCTTCTCATCCTCTCCTTTTTGTAAATAAAAAGACGGGATTTACCCGTCTTTTTATTTACGCTTGGAGGGATTCGAACCCCCGACCTTTTGGTTCGTAGCCAAACACTCTATCCAGCTGAGCTACAAGCGCATATTTATTTGTACTCGCCAATACTATCTCAAACATAATATTTTTTCAAGTCTAACTATTTTTTATTGTATAATATTCTCAT
>Ga0256404_1007263_pt1 | contig 17674 bp, 16 predicted proteins | sample RumenRJG_01DNA_FD_185990 | JGI IMG/M metagenome (GOLD analysis project Ga0256404, IMG submission 185990) | Bovine rumen microbial communities from Lethbridge, Alberta, Canada - RJG_01 | ecosystem: Host-associated > Mammals > Digestive system > Stomach > Rumen | place: Canada: Alberta | collected...
TTGCTAATTTGATATCTTCAGCTTTTACAGTTTTTCTACCAGCGTGGCGTGCGAAATTAACAGCTTTTTGTGCGATTTCGTCACCTTTTTCTTCTAATGCTTCAGCTAATGCAATTTTTGCATCGTCACTAATTCTTTGTGCGCCAGCATTTTTTAAGATACGACCGACTGGTGCGATTGGTAATTCACTCATTATTACACCTCCAATTAAAAGATAGTATGCAATAGTATATAAAGGTATCGGTAAAAATGCTTATTATTCGTCTATATTATAGCATATCAACAGATAGAATATGCTTTTCAAATTTAGAAAAAAATATTGATATTAAAAAAAATTAAAGGATATAAATTAACAAGATAATAAAAATAAGAATAAATATAAAATTAAAAATTATTCTTCCAATAACTCACTTATTAGATAAGTGGCCGTAGCTTCAGTTATTTTAACTTTAACAAAAGTTCCTAATTCAACATTATGAACTATTACTGGAATATATGAATCAGTTTTAGCAATAAATCCACCTTTAGAACCTTTTTCAACAACTAAAACATTTTGAATAGAATCAATCAAATCGATGTTTTCATCTTCAGTTATTTTTGATTTAATTTCAGATAAAAATTTTGATCTTTTTTTCATGACATCACGAGGAATTTCCGGAAGTGAAGATGAAATTGCACCTTTCCTATGCTGATATTTGGACAAGTGAATTATACTTGGTTTGATTTCCTCAAGCAATTTGACAGTTAAATCAAAATCCTCATCACTTTCAGTAGGATAACCAACAATTATATCAACCGCCAGTGCCAAACCCGGAATTTCACTTTTAAACTTTGATACAATATCCAGGTATTGACTCAATGTATGGCCCCTTCTCATTTCAGATAAAACTTTATCACTTCCTGATTGCACAGGCAAATGTATAAAATTATATACCTTCGGATGTTTCATTGCATCAATTATTTCATCAACATCATTTAAAATGTTTTTAGGATGCATCATTCCAACACGAACTCTGAAATCTCCATCTAAATTAGCCACTTCTTTAATTAAATCAGATAGTTTCTCACCACTGTCACGCCCAAATGCTGCGGTATCCTGTGCAGTGAGTTGAATCTCACAAGCACCATTTTCAATAGCTTTCTTTGCCTCTGCAACTATATCTTCAATTGGATAACTGTTTAACGGCCCACGAGCGAATCGGGTACAGCAAAATGTGCATGCACCCAAACAACCTTCACAAATTTGAATAATGTGAACAAGACTGTCATCAGTTACTTTAGGAACTCCAACCTTAGGTTCCTTTGAAAATCCACATTCACGAATGACTTCACCACAATAGGTTCCATTAACAACATCAGCTGCCTTATTTAACTGATGAGGCCCAATCCATGAGCAGTTCGGTCCGATTTTATCCAATTTTTCAGGATCAATTTCAACCATGCATCCCCCGACAATAATCTTTTTATCAGGAAAATCCTTTTGAAGCTTTTGGATTTTATATGTAACCTTATTTTCAGTAGGCAATTTAACATAGCAAGTGTTTACAATAATCACATCAGCCTCTTCAATGGAATCAACTATGTCAATGTCATTTTCCTGCAGATTACCTGCGATAATTTGACCATCAGCTTTATTAAATGTGCATCCGTAAGATTCAATATATACTTTCATTAAGTTCACTCTATGATGTTTTCTTAAAAATATCCTTAGTTAAATCATAATCATAATTGTTAAATTTAACTGGTTTTGAATATACTCTTTTAATTACTCCTGCTTTGGCAAATCCAGAAGTTAATTTTCTCTCTTGTGTTTTAATCACATGTACTTTGACGATATGCTTATCAATTTTGACAATATCACCAGGAGCTATTTCAAAATCCCTTTCCAAATCCAACTTATAGGAATCCACCTCACCATGCAAATCAACGGAAAATCCTATACGCGCAGGAATTTCAACAGAAACCGCCCATATGGTATCAACATCTTCAAGCATAGCTTTTTGAACCCTTTTATCCCCGATTTCAATACCTGTGACCTCAACCTGGCCCAAATCGGAAAGTAAGATGTCACCACATTTTAATTCATCACTTGGGGATAAATCTATTGTAGTCTTATGAGATTTGTCTTGCTCTGAAATGATTAATCTGTAAGGCCTTGGTTTTTTTGCTGAAATAATGTCTTTAAAAACATGACCACAATCCTCACATTTCAATAAATATTCTTCGATTAACTTTTTCTTAGATGATTTTTGCTTTGAATTTAAAATTTCAATATCGTCAGAACCACAAATTGGACAATCCATTTTTATGCCCCCTGTTCATCTTTCAAATAATGGTTTACTAATCCGCCATCTTCCAAAATGCTTAACATGAACTCTTTAAATGGTTCGAAGGTTTTCTCTTCGCCAGTTGATTCATTAATTAAAATTCCTTTTGATAGATCTATACTTATAATGTCCCCATCTTTTGCCTCAATATCACTTACGATAACAGGAAGCCCTATATTTATTGCGTTCCTGTAGAAAATCCTTGCAAATGATTTGGCAACTATTGCATCAACACCCGCAGTTTTAATGGCAACAGGAGCCTGTTCTCTAGATGAACCACATCCGAAGTTTTCATCGGCAACTATGATATCTCCCTTTTTGACGTTTTTAGTAAAGTCAGGACGTTCCCCCTCCAGTACATGGTCCGCCAAATCCTGAGGATTGAATGTCCTTAAATATCTTCCGGGAATTATTACATCAGTATCGATATTCTCTCCGAAAGTCCATGTTTTTCCTTTAATAATATCCATTAATATCCCTATAAAAAATTGAATTAAATAAGAAAACGAAGTATTGGGAGAATCCCAATACAAAATAAGTTAGGTGATTTTGTAATTTAAGTTATTTCTTTTGTTTTAGTGGTTGTGCAAATTCTTGTTCGACACTTTGACGATACATTGAATTCATTGTACAGAATGGAATAATTCTTCCGTCAGGAGTTGCGTAATGAATAACACATTTTTTAACCCTATCTTCGTCAAAGTTAAATGGATCCATGAAGTGCATACATGAAATTAGCATTGCATCTTTGGAGAAGTCTCCTAATGCTTCATAATCCCCTTTAGCAAATACATTTAATAATATTTTTACAATATCCAAATCCTTAGGAAATTTGCTTGGATGAACCATTTTAGGCAAATTACCAGTTAAACCAGCAAGCACCCTTTTACGTGACCCGAATTTACCTCTTTTAAGTTTTTCATTATACTCTTTTAACTTATCGAATAAATCATCAACATCAATGAAATCAGTGATTGGAATTAATTTGTCTTTTCCGCTGCCTTCAGTTTTTTCTCTGAATACATAAGTAGCGATTCCACAATGTTCATGACAGTTAAGAGTTACCTTAGCGGATTCCTCACCGTCAAGTAAAGATATGAATTCTGCAATTGGCTCTACAGAAGATGGTGGGTAGAAAGAATCGACAGGAACTTGACCATCAGTTTCATTTGCAATGATATTGACAAAGTCAGGGATTGTTATCCTTTGCTCTTCAACATGCTCAGCAGGAGTTCTTCCAGAGAATGAAACAGGCTGGAAGTTTACACCATAGATATTTTCATTGTGGTCGAATGCAAACTTGATTATTTCACCAACTTGATGGTCGTTAACACCTTTAACCAAAGTAGGCACGAGAACAACACCCAAACCTGCTTTTCTACAGTTTTCGATTGCTTCTAACTTGAATGGAAGCAAGTCCCTACCTCTATTGTTGATGTAAGGTTCTGGAGTCACACCATCAAATGCAAGATAAACAGTATTTAATCCTGCTGCTTTCAATTCCTTAGCAAGATTTTCCCTTTTTGCCAATCTTATACCATTGGTAGCGATTTGAACGTGAGTGAAGCCTTCCTCTTTTGCCATCTTAACAAGATCTACAATATCCTTTCTTACGGTAGGCTCTCCACCAGCATATTGTATAGCAGGACATGGATGAGGTTTTAAGTTTCTCAAATTCCTGAGCATTTGCCTTATTTCATCTTGAGTAGGTTCATACAAATATCCTGCAGCCGCAGCATTTGCAAAACAGACAGGACATCTTAAATTACATCTATTTGTTACATCAATTAATCCTAATACAGTAGAAGTTTCATGTTTTGAACATAAACCACAGTTGCTTGGACAAGCACCAGTATCTTCAACACAAGGGTTTTCCACATGAGAAATTGATGGAATGTACTGTTCCATTTTGTCATATAACTCATTGTCGCTCCAGTAAGTGTTAATGAATTCCCCGTGTTCATCGCAAGTTTTCTTGATTAAGACTTTTCCATCTTCATCAAAAACTTCTGCATCTAGTGGTTTTCCACATTCAGGACATAAACTTTTAGTTTCTTTTATCTTCAAAAAAATCACCTTTACTAACAATATTCTATCATTAGTACAAACTTACATAATATAATATATTTAAATTAATTTAATATTTAAACTTAATTAATATATACTACTTTGAATATATTTATAATTAATAAATTGGAGAATATGACTGCATGACACTTAATGTTCAAATTTTATTAATCGCATGTATTACAACACTTTATTTTATTCTTCCCGCATACTTCTCAAACGGTGCAGGATTAGTGTTTGGAGGAGGCATGCCTGTTGATTTTGGCAAATCCGATTCCAAAGGCAATCGTTGGATAGGCGATGGTGTAACATGGAGAGGTTTGATAGGCGGAACAATCATCGGAATTATAACCGGTGCATTACAGGGATACTTTGGGCCACAAATAATCTCACAGTTCGGCCAGTACATAATAACTCCAATCATAACAGACATTCCAAGCGGAATATTAATCGGATTTTTGCTTGGTTTCGGAGCCCTTTTAGGTGATGCAATAGGCAGTTTCCTAAAAAGAAGACTCGGAATTGGAAGAGGAAAACCAGCTCCTATATTGGATCAGCTAGATTTCCTGATTGTGGCATTAATACTGGTTTCATTTGTTGTTGAACTTAGCTTATTATTCATAGTGATAGCAATCGTATTAACCTTAGCCATACATTTAATTGCAAATAGCTGTGCTTATCTGCTTGGCATTAAGGATGTCTGGTACTAATTTTTAAAAAAAAAGATTTAAGAGATTGAACTCTTAATTTAAATATTTATTCATCATTACGGCAGTTCCGACAGCCGGCGCCACTGTACATTCGTCATCAGTTAAGATATCGCCCATTGATTTTACTTCCAAACCCAATAATTCAGCTGCAGGTTTGTCTAAAATATCCTTGCCGAGACCTGTTGTTACAATCAAGTTTAAATTTTGAGTTTCAACCACCTGTTTTAAACCGTCTGCAATTTGTTCCACTTGCTTTTGATGAATGAACTTGGACATTTCAACAATGTCATCCATAGACAACATTTCCAAATCTGCACAGACCACACGTGCAATTCTTTTAGCACAATCTATTTTAGATTTTCCCTCACCATCAAAAGTATCACAAATATAATCTTTTTCTGCAATCAAATCTAAAACCGTATAAACATCAGCGGTTTGTGCAAACAGTTCACTGGCCACCCGATAAGTTTTACCGTTCAATTCAACCTTATCCAGAAAACTTGCAAGATTAGTCCTTAATGTTCCAGTGTAAACCAGTTCTCCGGTTGCAGACCTGTCAAAATCGGATTTTCCAATTGCGCATTCACAACCATCCTTGATTGGGATGATATCTGTTGTTGTACTTCCAGTATCGATAAAAATACAGTTATCAGATATTAAAGTTGCAATTTGAGCAGTTGCAATCCAATTTGCAGCCGCCGCCTTTAGAGGAGTCTCTTCAATTTCAGATTTTGAAAGCATTCCGTCAATGCCCACATATGCTATCGGGCATTCAAAAGTTTCTTCACATTTTCTAACAACATCCAAAACTCCATCTTTTTTAGTGTCATATGCGTCAACGAGTTCTGCAGTCATGGAAATTCCAACTGCATCAATTTCAGCCAATGGACAAATCTTTTCTATCAATTCGACTAAAACTCTTGATAAATCATCATTATTGCTCCACATAGGAAGATATGCAAAATCAACTTCAATGTTTTTTATTTCTTCTCCTTCAAAGTCAATTATTGCCAAATCAGTGTTTGCACCACCGATATCAAATCCTGCTACCTTCATATTATATTCTCCTAATCTCTAAAGCATCTCCTGACTTTTTAAATTCTACTTCGCCGTCTAAGGAAATGTCCAAATCTTCAATGCCAATCTCCCCATCAATCAGTTCAATGATTGACTTGCCTATATTGAAATTGGCTATTTCATTCAATCCAACATAAGGTGTTGTAAACCTGGAATTTATCTCCAAAAGATAAACTGAGTAAACATCTTTTTCATCAGCATTAATCAGCAAGTCAACACCCGCGAAACCTTTCATACCTTCAATAGATTCAATAGCTTTAACAGCTATTTCAAATGCCTCATCCTTGTATTCGCTTTCATAAGGCAATTTTCCGCCAATATATGTTCCCTTATCATCCTTAAGCTCTACATACTGCTTGTTCAAACTGATTGGAACCGCTTTTTTGCCATCGGAAATTAAGCTTACACTTATGTCTTCGCCTTCAATGTACTCCTGAACAATGATTCTGGAACCTGGCTTAAAAATCTTATCCAAATCCAATGTCAAATCTTCAATATTCTCAATGATTACTATGTCCTCGCAGTCAACTCCAACCAATGGTTTTATAATCAATTTAAGCGGAGTCAACGGATCTTCGGCTTGCCATTTTTCATGCAAGTTTTCTATTGCCCTTTTCCAATATCCTTTCGGGTCAATTTTAAATCTGAATGATCTTGGCTGTGGAACAATGTTGAAAAGTTCCTCATAGGTTTCATACTTATCAGACGATTTAAAGCATGCATCTGCAGATGAAGTGTATGTTTTAACATTGTTTTCTTCCAGGATTTTAGTAATGTTGTAAAGGTTATTATTGTTTTCGGCAGATATGAAAATAGCTCTTTTGAAATTTTCTGCATTCACCTTAAGCCAGTCCACAACATCACAGTCGATTAGAATTGGATTGACATTTTCATAATCCTTAACAATGCCCTCATAAGACTTATTGATGACTAAATCAACATCATAATCTTTCAAATCATCTAAAAGTGCAAATATCAATGCTTCCGCTTCGGAAATTATGCATTTGTCCTTTTCTCCGGAAGCAGTGAAATACTCGAATACTAAAATTGAATCATTCTCTTTTGTCATAAGCAATCATCATTCCATTTAAGTTTAGCTCATCTGTTGGAAATAGCATTTTCTCCCCATCAAAAACCATGTGAACAAGTGCGTTTTCCTTTAGCTCAAATTCACCGACTGAAATATCATCATCAACTTGGGTCATTTTTCTTGTAAACGATGACATGATGTCTTCAGGAGCTGAAATGTTTAACAAACCGTTTTCATAATAATCTTCAATGGCATCAACAATTAATTTTGCGGCATTACCCTGGCCATAAGGGTTTGAAGCGTTTTTCATCCCTTCTGCAAATTTCTCATCATTTAAAATCTTATTTGCATTTTCAAGAATTGTTTGAGTATTTGACCCTACAAGAATATTTCCGCCGGCAGTCACCGTTTCTGGCCTTTCGGTATTGTATCTTAAAGTCAGAGCAGGCACATTTAATGTAATGGCCTCTTCCTGAAGGCCTCCTGAATCGGTTAAAATCAATGTTGACTTGGAAGTTAGAAGTAAAAAATCAAGATATCCTAATGGTTTTACAATATGGATATGGTCCAGATTGGCCAATTCATCGAACAACCCGAATTTTTGAAGGGTGTTTTTAGTTCTTGGATGAATTGGGAAAATTATATTCATGTCACTTAATTGCCTTAATGCATCAATAATATTTTTCACCCTTGTCTTATCATCCACATTTTCCGCCCTATGCATTGTCAATGTCAAAATATTTTCCATATTTTCAACATTTAGCTCTTTTAAGGATTCATCCTCAAATCCTCTCTTTTGAGCAATTTTTAAATGCCTGAAACAGGCATCAACGACCGTATTACCTGTGATAAACAGATTCTTTCTTGAAAAGCCCTCGGCTAGAAGATTGATAGCTGACTCTTCAGTTGGAATAAAATACATTGAAGTGCAGACATCGGCAGCCCTTCTATTAACCTCTTCAGGCATAGTCATGTCAAATGACCTGAGCCCCGCTTCAACATGGCCGATAGGAATGTGTAATTTAGATGCAACAAGTGCCCCTGCAAGAACCGCATTTGTATCCCCCTGAACAAGAACAATATCCGGCTTTTCATCCAAAAGAACCTCTTCTATTCCTTTCATCATCAATCCAGTCTGTTTTCCATGGGTCCCTGATCCAACATGAATATTGTAATCTGGAACGGGAATCTCCAGATCCTTGAAGAAGTTATCGGACATCTCCTCATCATAATGCTGACCAGTATGCAAAACAATTTGATTGATATCTCTTTTTGAGATTTCATCAATGATAGGAGCCATCTTAATAATTTCAGGCCTAGTTCCTAGAATTGTTGCTATTTTCATAAATATCACTATTAATATATTATATTTAAATAAGGTTAAAAACATTTACAAAAATGCACATATGTAAAATATATCTATTTTGTCAAAAAATATTTGCAAAAATGTATTTATATAAAAAAATAAATTAGTTATTAATCATTCGAACAAAGTGAATTTAATGACAATGAACTATAACACACCCAGGGAATTTGGAAAATACACCATGGCTGAATTCCAATTTGAATCCGGAGCCACACTAGAAAACGTTACGGTAGAATACGTAACCTTCGGAACCCTAAAATACAATGAAAACCATGAGCTTATAAATACCATAATATATTGTCATGCCTATGATACTGACTACACAGGAGTTAGGGAAATTTACAATATTACAAATGAGAATGACCCATTGGATGAAAATGAATATTTCTTCATATCCATCAACTCACTTGGATTTCCAGATTCATGTAGCCCTTCATCAACAGGACTGAAATTTAAGTTTCCCCACTATACCTTAAAGGATGCAGTAAACTTCAAAAGACAATTTTTAAAAGAAAAATTCGGAATCGAACATGTTCACGGAATAATAGGTCGTGAAATGGGCGGTTACGAAGTATTTACCTGGGCCTGTGAGTATCCAGATGAAATGGATTTCATTTTAGTTGCCGGAAGTGGATTTAAAACCAGCGGACACAAGTATGTGCTAGCAAAAACCATAGATAATATTATTGAATCCTCTGATTATTACAATGAAAGTTATAGCAGTTCCATATCCGAAACTCTTATTTCACTAAACGTTCTAATCTACCCCTACTACAAATCAAAACAGCAATTAGAAGACATGACCAATGATGAAATTGACATATATATGGAAGATTTTGTTGAAAACAGATTGACATTCGACGTTTATGATATAAAATATAGAAATGATGCCCTAATGAACTATGATGTGGAGGACAAACTCAAAAAAATCAAGGCAAAATCATTGATATTCCGTTCAAAACAAGACTTATACTTTTCAATAGAACATGATCTTTTACCTTTAAAAGAACTAATTAAAGATTGCGAGATAGTGCTTTATGAATCAGACGAACTGGACTTTGAATATCAAAATCCTGCTATCGTTAAAAATGAAATCACATTATTTTTAAAGGACATTACTTATTAATCAGTTAAATCATTTAAGCTTTTTATCATTGACTCTCGAATGGCATATCTCTTTTGTAAATCACTCAATGAATCGACAAGATCACGCCTGAACCTCTCACACGCATAATCGTCATACCTGAACCTGATTCCGTCATACTGAATGTCCATCAGAATTAGATATTCCGCCTCCATCACCTTGATATTTGCCCTTGGCTCGTCATCAGATGGATTAAGTAGTCTTTCAACTTCATCCAGTTCCATTTTGCCGATTGCCACATCAACAAAAACCCTCATCATCTTCCTTACCATATTCCACAGGAAAGATTCCCCATAGATATCAATGAAAATTGGAGTAATGGTGTTGTGCAAATTAGGGAATTCCCTTTTGTGATAATCATCCAAATCAACTTTTGTTATTTTAATGTCCTCGATTGTCCTTGTGGTTGTCTTTTGAAACCTCTTGGTAAAATTAGTGAAGTTATGAGTTCCCTTAAACACCTCAGCACATTCTTGGAGTTTCTCAACATCCAAATCCTGAAACAGCATGTATCTGTATTGCCTCATTTGGGCATATCTTGGCTTGAATGCATATCTTACAGGAGCGCTTGCAAGAATCTGAATGTCATCAGGCAGGGAATTGTTGATTTCATTTACTCGAACTTCCTTTTCGGATTGAAAGCTTATTACATTGCCCAAACTGTGAACTCCAGCATCTGTCCTTCCAGCTATTCTGAATCTGGACTTCTTCAAATCATCAATGTAACCTAATTTGCGCAAATGATAAATAATCTCCTCTTCAACAGTTCTCAAGTCAGGCTGCCTTTGAAACCCATGGAAATTTGTTCCGATATATCCGATTTTAAGTGCTGTTCTCTTCATCATTATAATATTTAATAATTGTATAAAATAAAGTTTAAGAAAAGAGGAGAGTAAATAACTATATTCCACATATAGTTATTTACGTGGTATTTGGCATTATTGATTGACGATATATTGTTATATGCATAAAATTGAATAATTAAAATTAATGACATATTTGAAAGATAGAGTAGTTATATTGCATTTAATTTTAATTATTCCGATTATTCAAATTTCATTTGATTAATCTAATCTATTCTTAATAGTAATAATCATATAAATATTATCAAAGTATTACTCTAAGAATAATTCATAAAAAATTAATCAAAGAAATTAAAAAAGATTAGAGTAAAAATAAATAGTTAAAAAACAGTTAAAAAATATAACTCCAAATCATATTAAATTTTAGTAAAATAGTAATAATTAACAAAATTAATTTAATTAAAAATACTAATAAAAAATGGTTGAATAATACCCCTTATGATAAAAAAATAACTTCAAAATAGAAATTTTTAAAAAATATTTATTGACAAATGAAATCAGCTCAAATAATTGAAAATAAAAAAGATAAAAAAAAGTAATACATTTTAATAAAATAATACTACTTTTTTAATCCCTCAAATTGACATAATATAACCACTTTGACTAACGCCATTGCATAATTGGCAGCTAAAAATTTCTTTTAAAATGGTTTTATCCATGTGAACAGTCTGCAATTCATTGTTTGTATCAATAGTTATTTTAAAACCCATTTTTTTCCAAAAATCAATTGCACCATCCAATGTTTTATGAGTATGTAAATAAATATTGCTGTATTGATTCACATATGCAAATTCTTCAATAATGTCAAATAGTCTTGAAGCAATCCCACAACGCCTGTATTCCTCATCAACAAACAATCTCCAGACACTTGCTGTTGAATATTTAGAATATATCTCAGAAAATTCCTTAAAATCTTTATCATAAGCCCTTAAACCTATTGTAGCAATAATTCTATTTGAATCTTCATCAAAAGCAAATAAAAAAATATTTCTTTCAGGCAGAATGTAAAATTTTTCCAAATTTTTAATATCCTCATGAAACTTAGGCACATAACCATAACCAAATTCCCTTTTAATTTGACAAAATAAAAAATTTTGAACATTTCTTATAATTTTGGAATCATTTTCCAATATTTTAATTAAAATAGACATATTAAAACCTTCCAAAAAAGTATTACTTTTTTTCAAAATTTAAAGAAATAGTAATACTTTTTAAACAAAATTAAAAAGTTATTACTTTTTATATGAAAATTGAAGATTTAGTAATACTTTATTTTTAATTTTAACAACTTTAATATACTTAATGAATAAAATAATATTTAAAATTTATTATTTTGGATCTGATAAAAATGAGTTGTTACACATATTGGGGAAAACATAAAGAAATTGCAAATAAATTATCTACATATGGAGATTTGAACAAATATGATAATTCTGAAATTGATGAGATAAATAGGAGGAGATTATAGAAATTTTAGATGAAATAAAAGAATAGCCCAGACAAAACAATTGACGTCGACTCTGCAAAACACATTCTAAATGATGAAAACATGAATAAAACATTGAAACTTATTAGGAAGTTTTATGTGTACATCAGAACTAGACTTGAAACTGAAAATGCTTTAAAAATTTTAGAATCTGAAAAACTATATCCATTCCATTTTATGATAGATATATGAAGATTATAGAAAAAGAAAGTAAATTAGCTAAAAGAAAACTGATTTAAAACTTTAAAATGGCCCTCACCCCCAAGTAATAATAATTATTTAAATAGAGTTAAAATAAGTAATAACATCTAATTAAAAAAAATAATACCAATCATATAAATAAAATTAAAATAAGTAATAATTAATACTTTTTTTAGAAAATAAAGCAATTTAGTAATACTTTTTTTAGGTAAATTTATATACTTTATAATTAATAAAAAATAATTGATTGTTATTAATTTAAGTAATACTTCATTATATGAAATTATGACAATTACCTCAATTTAGAAATTTGGAGACAAAAATAATGGACAGTAAATACATTATAGGAATTATCGCTGTAATTTTAATAGCTGTAATCGCTGGAGCAGTCCTCATGGGAGGATCATCCACCGAAAGAGCAGATGATGAACTTGTAGTTGCTGCTTACAGTCACGGAGGAGAACCAGAAGCTGGTTTCGATCCAATACTTGGGTGGAACTACTATGCAGAACCATTAATCCAATCCACCTTGTTAAAAATGACAAGAGGAATGGAATATGAAAATGATTTAGCAAAAAGTTGGGACGCAAATAGTGACTTTACAGAATATACTGTAAAACTTAGAGACGATGTCAAATTCACAGACAACACCACATTAGATGCTGAGGATGTTGCATTCACATACAACGAAGCTAAAGCTAGTGGTGCAAGTCTTGACTTAAGCAGTATGGATAACGCAACTGCTGTAGATAAAAACACCGTCAAATTCGAATTAAACAGACCGGACTCAACATTCATCGATAAAATGGCATACATCGGAATTGTACCATCAGATTCATACAACAATGAAACTTACGGTGCAAACCCTGTAGGATCAGGACCATTTAAATTCGTACAATGGGACAAAGGTCAACAAGCAATCTTAGAGAAAAACCCTGATTACTACGGAAAACAACCGGAATTCAACAAATTAACCATTTTATTCGAACAAAATGATGCAGCATTCAACGCTGTTAAAAATCATGAAGTTGATGTAGGAGCAGTACCTTTAGCATATGCTAACGAAACCGTTGACGGATACACCATGTTCTTACAAGACACCATTGACGTAAGAGGTATTTCCTTACCAATGGAAAACAATACCGGTAAAACCACCGAAGACGGAAACCCAATCGGTAACAATGTAACTTCTGACAAAGCTATCAGAGAAGCATTAAACTATGGTATTGACAGAACTGCAATATCTGAAGGTGCATTAAACGGATTCGGATACCCTAGCTTTGACGGAATCGCTCACCAATTACCATGGGCTAACAAAGAAGCTACAATTGATGACGGTGATGTTGACAAAGCTAAACAAATCTTAAAAGAAGGTGGATGGGAAGACACCGACGGTGATGGAATCGTAGAAAAAGATGGATTAAAAGCATCAATCAACATATATTACCCATCTGATGCTTCTGAAAGACAAGCAATTGCTGTAACTGTTGCTGAACAAGCAAAAGAATTTGGAATTGAAGTAAACGCTACCGGTTCCAACTGGGATGAAATGGATGCAATAAAAAATACCGATCCAATCGTATGGGGATTCGGTTCAACTGACCCATCCACAATGTGGTCCGAATACTACAGTGACCAAGCTGGAGTAGGATACAACAACCCATCTCTCATTAACAACAGTGCAGTAGATGCACACATTGATAACGCAATGAAATCCGACCGTAACTCTTCATTCGCTGAATGGTCTGCAGTATCCTGGGACGGAAATACTGGTATTTCCCCTAAAGGTGACGCAGCATGGTTATGGGTTGGAGAAATCAAATACGGATACTTTGTAGATGACAGCTTAGACATCTCCAACGATACCCAATTATTACAACCTCACGGTGGAGATATCTTCGGTAACATTTACGATTGGACCCGTGTTTCTTCAATTGAACAACAATAAAAAAAAATCAAAGAGTTAAATTTAAAAATTTAACTCTCTCTTTTTCCCTTTTTTTGGAGTTATTATTATGGCACATTATGAAAAATTAGCAAAATTTTTAGGAAAAAAAATCGTCAGATTTATCATATTGCTTATTTTTGTCATATTATTGAGTTTTTTATTGATTGATGCATCACCTATCAATCCAGTGAAATCCTACATCAGTAACATGGTTGTTTCACCAGAACAGGTTGCAAAATTAGAAGCATACTGGGGAGTTAATGAACCTATAACCAGCAAAATGGTGAATTGGTTAGGAAACATCGTCAAAGGAGACTTTGGAACATCATTAATTTTCAGAATGCCAGTTATTGATGTAATTAAAGAAAGATTTACAGCATCATTAGTATTGATGTTAACATCCTGGATATTTTCAGGAGTGCTTGGATTCGTTTTAGGAGTCGTAGCAGGATTTAAAAAAGACACAATCATTGACAAAGCAATAAAAGTATATTGTTACATTTTACAGTCTGCACCTACATTTTGGATTGCACTTATCATACTCATGATATTTAGTATTTACCTAGGATGGTTCCCAACAGGTTTAGGAGTGCCGATTGGAAGTTTAAGTGAAAATGTAACCTTTTGGGATTGGTTAAACCGTTTAATATTACCTATGATTACATTAAGTATCGTAGGAGTAGCTTCAATTACCTTATTTACAAGAGATAAATTAATTGAAGTTATGAACAGCGATTACTTTTTGTTTGCAAAAGCAAGAGGCGAAAGTGGATGGGACTTAATTAAAAGACATGGTGTAAGAAATATCTTGCTCCCTGCAATCACTTTACAATTCTTAGGATTTTCAGAATTGTTTGGAGGAGCAGTTCTTGTTGAACAGATATTTACATACCCTGGAATTGGTCAGGCAGCAGTTTCTGCAGGTTTGAGAAGTGATGTTCCACTTTTATTAGGAATTGTAATTTTCAGTGCAATATTTGTTTATTGTGGAAACCTAATTGCAGACCTGATTTATAATTTCGTTGATCCAAGAATTAAGGAAGGTGAAGAAGATGGTTAATCCTAATAAAGGTAGCATTTATGGTCCTTTAGCTAACATGAATTTAAGAACAAAAACACTGTTAACCATTGGAATTACAGTACTCATCTTAGTTTTAGTAGTTATTTCAAGCTTACTTATCAATTCAACTGAGATTACCACAAACTTCCAGGCCATGAATCAGGCTCCTTCCTTTGAACATTTATTCGGTACTGATTGGATGGGTAGAGACATGTTTACCCGTACTTTGAAGGGTCTCGGTTTAAGTGTTCAGATTGGTGCTGGAGCTTCAATTTTAAGTAGTATAATCGCAATTTGCCTTGCATTTATCGGAAGTGTTAACAGCAAGTTAGACAGTTTCATTGCATGGTTAGTTGACCTGTTCTTATCCGTCCCACATATCCTTTTAATCATATTAATTTCAATAGCATTAGGAGGAGGAGCATTTGGTGTGACAATGGGTGTTGCACTTACCCACTGGACATCACTTACAAGAATTTTAAGAGCAGAGATAAAGCAAATCAAAACATCCGAATTTGTTAAATTATCTGAAAGATTTGGAAAATCAAAATTATGGATTGCCAGAAAACACATATTGCCGTTGGTCATAACACAAATCATTGTTGGAACAATATTGATTTTCCCTCATGCAATTATGCACGAAGCTAGCGTAACATTTTTAGGATTCGGTTTGTCACCTCACGAACCAGCAATCGGTATCATATTATCTGAATCAATGAAATACCTTGCAACTGGTAACTGGTGGCTAGCGTTGTTCCCTGGTTTAGCATTATTAATAATAGTTTTATTATTCGATATTGCCGGTGAAAACATTAAGAAATTGCTTGACCCAACAAGCGCAAACGAATAGGTGATGAAAATGGATAAGTTATTAGATGTAGAAAATGTTTCAATTTCATTTATACAATACACACAAGGATTAAATCAAAGAGATTTAAAAGTAATCACCGATTTAACACTCGACATATCCGAAGGCGAAATTTTAGCAGTATTGGGCTCAAGTGGATCAGGAAAAAGTTTACTCGCTCATGCGATATTCGGAATCCTGCCAGAAAACGCAAACCTCAACGGAAAAATAAGCTACAAAGGAAAAGAATTATCACAAGAGGATAAAGAGGAAATCAGAGGAAAAGACATAGTACTCGTACCACAATCAGTCAATTTCCTCGACCCACTAATGAAAATCTCAGACCAGGCAATTGGACATACTGACAGTGACGAAGAGAGAAAAGCCAAAAAAGCAAAACAAAGAGAAATCTTCGAACACTACAACCTAGGACCAGAAGTAGATGAAATGTACCCATTCCAACTATCCGGAGGAATGGCAAGAAGAGTACTCGTATCAACCGCACTACTATCCAATCCTAAATTAGTCGTTGCTGATGAACCGACACCCGGACTGGATGAAAAAACAGTCCAAGAAACACTAAACCACTTCAAACACATGAAAGAGGACAACATAGGAGTGCTACTCATCACACACGACATCCACGCAGCACTGGAAGTGGCTGACAGAATAGGAATATTCTACTCAGGATACGTAATCGAAATCGCACTAAAAGAAGACTTCACAGGAGATGGAGAAAACCTACTCCACCCATACACAAAAGCACTATACAAAGCACTACCTGCAAACGGATTCAACCTAACAAAAGGACACCAACCACTACATGGAGAAATACCAAATGGATGCCCATACTACGACAGATGCGAAATGAGATTCGACAGATGCAAAGAGGAAAGACCACAACTAATCGACCTAGGAAATAAAAAAGTCAGATGTTTTAAATATGAGGAAGGTGCATAAGATGGAACTTAAAGGAACAAACATTTCATTTAAATACCCATTGGCAAAAGAATACCTACTAAAAGACATTAACATACATCTGGACAACAACAAAATCACAGGTTTAGTTGGAGACAGCGGTGTTGGGAAGTCAACATTATGTGAAATCCTATCCGGATACTATACAAACTTTGAAGGGACAGTTGAACTTGACGGTCAAAAATTGCCTGAAAAGGAATTTTGCCCAGTACAACTAATTTACCAACATCCGGAAAAGGTGATGAATCCTAAATGGAAAATGAAAGATGTCTTAGAGGAATCATGGAACGTTGATGACAATCTTTTGTCTGAATTCGGAATTCAAAAATCATGGTTTACAAGATTCCCACAGGAACTTTCCGGTGGAGAACTTCAAAGATTCTCAGTGCTTAGATCACTAAACCCAAAAACAAAATTCCTGATAGCTGACGAGATGACAACAATGCTTGATGCAATCACACAAGTGCAAATCTTGGATGCTGTATTGAAAATTGTAAAACAAAGAAAAATGGGATTTTTACTTGTAAGCCACGACATGGATCTTGTAAACACCATATGTGATGACGTAAT
>Ga0256404_1007264_pt1 | contig 17674 bp, 16 predicted proteins | sample RumenRJG_01DNA_FD_185990 | JGI IMG/M metagenome (GOLD analysis project Ga0256404, IMG submission 185990) | Bovine rumen microbial communities from Lethbridge, Alberta, Canada - RJG_01 | ecosystem: Host-associated > Mammals > Digestive system > Stomach > Rumen | place: Canada: Alberta | collected...
AGCACTTCCTTGATCGGCGGGAACTTGTCGCGTGTGGTGGGATAGTTGCGCTTATGCGCGATGATGGCCACGACGATCATCATCGAAATGCTCATCAGAATGCCGGGGACATAGCCTGCCGCGAAGATACGGCCGAGGGAGGCCTGGGCGATCAGCGAGTAGACGATCAGGTTGACTCCGGGAGGAATGACCGGGGTGGCCGCCGAGGAGGCCGCGGTAATGGCGGCGGAGAAGGCCTTGGAGTAGCCGCGCTTCTCCATCTCCGGGACCAGCATCTTCGACTGCATGGCGCAGTCGGCGTTGGCCGAGCCGGAGCAGCCGCCCATCAGCATGCTCAGCAGCACGTTGACCTGGGCCAGGCCGCCCTTCATGTGGCCGGTGACGCATTCGCAGAAGTCCATCAGCTTATCGGCAATCCCGCCGTAGTTCATGACGGAGCCCGACATGACGAAGAAGGGAATCGCCAGCATGGAGAAGGACCCGGTGGAGTTCATGACCTTCTGGAGAATGGTCCAGGGCTGAACCGTGGTGTTGATGAACAGGAAGTAGATGAAGGTGGAGCCGAAGAGCGCATAGACGATCGGCATGCCGAGGAAGTAGAGGATGAAGACCAGGAAGATCGGAATCAGGTTGGTAAAGGTCAACATCAGTACGCGCCTCCTTCCTCGACGATTTTTTCAGACTCTTCCTGCGGCTTTGCCTTAATGAGATGCAGGCGGTCGCGCAGGAAGAAGTAGATTGCATAAATCAGTGAGAGGCCGAAGCCGAGCGGCACGGCGATGCCGGTGTACCATTTGGGGATCCGGAGCGTATCGGTCAGGGTCAGCTTGATCTGGCCGACATACTTCCACGCGCCGTCGACCTGCTGGAAGATAATGCCGCGCTTCCAGATCAGGTTGCAGACATACTGTGCGCTGATATAGGTCAGCAGAATCAGAATCAGGATCTGGATGATATCCATGACAAACTCGATGACCTCCCTGGACTTGCCATGGATAAGATTGACGACAATGTCGACACCGAGGTGCGCATGCCTCCGGTGTGCGTAGGCGCTGCCCATAAAGACGGTCCAGATGAAGAGGCCGGTCACCACTTCATCGGTCCACTTGATGGGGCTGTTCAGAAAATAGCGGAAGATGACGTTGGCATTGACGAGAATCACGCAGATGGTCAGCGTAACGCCGCAGATGACCGCGTCGAGGTTGGTCACAATCCGCTTGAAAAGGGATTTCTTTTTCATAGGCAATCACATAATCTGCTTTCTTTACAGAATCATTACGGGGGCTAATACCCGACATGGACTGCCCGGAAAACCGGGCAGTCCAGTCGTTTGCGTCTTGAAAATGATTGGGGAATGATAGGATTCGGGTGAGAATCAGGCGGCCTTCTCGGCGCGGAACGCGGTGAGGGCATCGACCAGCTGCTGGTGCAGGTCGGGGTTGGCGCCGTACTCTTCAACGATCCAGTCATAGACCGGTGCGCAGGCCTCGGTGAAGGCGTCGATGTCGACTTCGTTCCAGGTCACGCCGTCTTCGTTCTTCATCTTCTCGATCTGAACCTGCTCGTCATCGGCGCAGGAGGTCTGCTCCCACATACCGAACTCGAGGGCGCACTCGTCGAGAATGTCACGCCACTTCTCGGGGATGGACTCATACACATCCTCAGCCATGAACAGCCAGCGGGTTGCGATGAAGTGGTTGGTCAGAGCGACCTTCTTGACCAGCTCGTAGGGAGCGCCTGCACCGGCGAGGGTGGAGGTGGAGCCTTCAAAGCCGTCGACAACACCGGAGGAGATGGAGGAGAGGCACTCGGTGAAGCTCATGGGAACCGGGGTGGCGCCCATGCACTCGATGGTCTTGATGAACAGCGGGGCGGTGGTGGAGCGGAGCTTGACACCGTTGAGGTCTTCGGGCTTATAGATGTCCTTGTTGGTGACGACGGAGCGATAGCCGAAGGAGTAGTGGGTGTCGAGAACGTGGATGTTCTCTTCCGCCAGACGATCGGTGATGTCCTTCACGATCTCAGAGCCCATAATGTAGTTGTACTCTTCGTCGTTGGTGAAGAGCATCGGGCCGGCCAGAACGGCGCAGTCACCGACATACTCGGCGAACAGGGAGGGCTCTTCCAGGCCGATCCAGTTGTCGCCGTTGTAGGCGTGAACCAGGGAGTCGGCATAGCAGTCCAGCTCGTTCAGACCGTGATAGGTCACGGTGATGTGGCCTTCGGTCCGCTCGGTGACGGCTTCGGCGAAGAGTTCGGCCGCCTTGTAGTTCCACTCAGCGGGGTTGAAGACGTTGGAGTAGGTCAGGTCGATGTGGAAATCATCCGCGTCGTCCGCGTAAGCCGTTCCGACCGCTGCGAGCGAGAAGATCATGGCCATGACCATCAGCATTGCGAGGAGTTTTTTCATGTTGTTGCCATCCTTTTCATTTAATTTGGTTATATATTCGTGCATAGCACGGTAACCACATCATCAGTCCCCGTACCGGGCTCCTTCCGATCCCAGGAAGCGGCCGTTTACATAACAAAAGCCGCCATAAAAGGGTGATCAGCCGCAGAAACACGGCTGACGGAAGAAGATCACAGCAATATACGGGGCTCATCCATAATGGATCAGATAAATATTAACATCCTGTGAATACCGGTTAAAATATACGCGCAAAAGACGAAAATGTCAACCTGTCAGATAGGTTGAACGGACGCTTTTGACCGTTTGCACAAATTGGAGAACGGAATTTTGTGAGGTTTGCGGTATTGACGAAGAAAATTCTGCGAACTTCTTTTCAGCCCTGCTGATGAAAATGAAAGAGGCTGGGGCGGGGAAAAAAGCCAAACTCGGGAAGCCGGAGATCAATCCGGCTCCCCGATCGGAGATGCGGCCTGGTAATGTACCTTTTCATATACTCCTGTAGACGGACATGAAGCTGCTTACAGGCCTGCGTCGAGGGCTTCTGCGCGGCCGATGATCATCTGCACGAAATCATCGGTCCAGATGCCGCTGAAATGCAGGAGATCAATGATGGAAAAGCGGTTGCGCATGAGATGGCAGTTTGTGATGGCCCAGGTGGCCGTTTTCGCGTCCACCGGATAGTTCAGAACACTGTACCGGCAGGGAGCCTCTGCGTTGTGCATGCATTTGGAGATATAGGCGGGATCTTTGACCCAGGGAGAGACTGTCGCCTTAAAATCGTCAAAATGATCCAGAAACTTTTGGAAACTGTCGCGGTTATCATGCCAGCGGCGAAGCTTCTTCTGATAGTCCGACCAGCACTCGTCCGAGGCGGAGTGGTTGTCATCCAGCCAGTCGAAGGCTGCCCGGACCCGCGGTTCCATCTCTTCAGGACTCGGGTAGCACGCGCCGAGGTCTACCGCTTTCGGGTCAAACTCATGCAGAAGGTAATCCCACAGAAGGCAGGAGATGATGCCGGAGACCGCCACCTGGGTCCCGTGGTAGCAGATTCCGGTCTTTCGCACGCCGGAGGCCATGTCAATGAGATGACTCATGACGTGCTCGGAACCGGAAGCCGGGGAGCTCTCGTCGGCCAGCCCCATGGAGAGGCCGCTGAGCGTCAGAACATTGGCGAGATCGCCGATAACCTCCGGGTCGCAGGCGGCGAGCCTGGCGGAGTTCTCCAGGAGCCTCTCGCACTGTGTCCGGATCATGTCGGACGGCGCGGTATGGAAGTTCCCGCCCATCCCGAGCATATAGCCCAGGTACCAGTCCACCGGCGCGGTCCAGGTGGCGATCAGATCTCCGTAGCCGCTGACGTTCATCTCGGGCGGGGCGGCGGTAACGATGTCGAGATCAATGATCAGTACCGTCGGATAGCGGGAGTGTACCGTGCGCTTGACTCCGCTGATGAGCATGACGGAGGAGTTGTCGGAAAACGCGTTCACCGAGAGCGCGGTCTGGACGATGACCAGCGGAAGGGGATTGGCCTTATCCGCGTAGAACGTGCCGTACTTGCACAGATCACAGATGGTGCCGGAGCCGACCCCGACGACGCAGTCCTTGCCGGGGAGTCGCTCCTGAATCTTTGCGGCGTTTTCCGGCGTGCAGTGCACGATGCCCTCCGGCTCACGGATGACGAGCCATTCCACGTCAAAATCCGCCTCAAGCTGTGCCAGAATCTTCTCCTTGACGGCGTCATTTTTCGTATCGGTGATGACGGTGGGGCCCGTGACCAGAAGGATCTTCTTCCCGGCGGTCAGGGATCGCACCGCATCATTCAGCCCCGCCACGGCGCCGTGATCGATCAGGATGGCCTTCATGTCGATATCGTGCAGCTTTTCCGGATGCTCCTGCTGCAGCATGATCTCATGCAGCTCATCCAGCTTAGTTGCATTGGCTTCTATCAGTCGTTGATCTAACATAAGCATTCTCTCCTTACAGAAAGCGCCGCGGGCTTTATTTTTTCGCCATATAGTCCGCCACGGCGATCAGGTTCTCACGGAAGCTTCCCTCCGGCAGAAACTTCTTCTCGAACAGAGCGGAACCCATCGTAAAGGTCCAGGGACCGATATCGAACATGGTGTCGATCCGGGCAAAGCTGTTGATGCTGCCCGCGATGCAGATCCTGGCCGGAACCGCGGCGCAGAACTCATAGGCCAGCTTTTCTCCGTCCACCACATGGCGATAGGCGAGAATGTCAAAGCCCGTGACGCCCTTTTCCATCAGATCCTTCGCGTTCTGAATGATCTCTGTGTTGCTCCCTTCCAGGATGCTCGGGCTGCCGGAGACCTTCCCGACAAAGGGGAGATAGTCCATGCCGTTGTCCTTCAGCAGCTTGGCTACGCTGTCGTAATAGATGGTGCCCATCAGGTAGTCAAAGCCGCAGTCGATGGCGGTCTGCGCGCCGTCCAGGCAGCTTTCCTCGTCATAGGTGACGACCTCAAGGAAGGTGGTCTTTCCGGCTGCCTTCATGGCCGCGGTCAGCGCTTTCATCTGGTCCTTCGGCAGGCCTACGTTCTTGAAGCCCCAGAGTTTGACGGCTTCAATGTCTTTGCATTCCTCGAATACTTCCGCGGCATTGGGCACCGTGACGTCATGGTGGGTCAGCATAACGATAATGTCGGGTCTCATTGTTATTCCTCCTGTTTCGATAAATTTAAGTATTGAATTGCGCGCTTCGCGCAAAATGGAAACCGATTAGGCCAAAATATAACCATATGTCATGACAAAATGCGCAAAAATAATACTAAACACGCTTTTTTCGCTGTACAAATTGCGCGTTTTGGTATACAATCATGCGTGTTTGAACTTGTAAAAGGGAAGTGAGCGCCATGAAAACAGCCCGCCGGGAACAGAGAATCATCGGCCTGCTTGAGAGCCGGGGGGAGATATCGGTCGGCGAACTCAGCGAGATTCTGGATATCTCCGTCTCGACGCTGCGCAAGCAGCTTGCGGTGATGCAGCAGAACGGACTTCTGATCCGCACCTACGGCGGGGTCATGTCCGTCAACCGGGTACCGGACGAGAGTTTCGAGAGCAAGCTCCGCAAGAACGTTGCGGAAAAGCGCAAGATCGCGGAACGGGCCAGAGCCCTGGTGCCGAACGGCGCATCCATCGCGCTGGGCAGCGGGACCACGGTCTATGATCTCTGCAACCTCCTGGACGACCTGGACAGAGGGGTGATCTATTCCAACTCCATGCAGGCCTCGGACTATCTCGCCCGGGTCAACAGCCTGGAAGTTCACATCTGCAGCGGCATCGTCCGGAGCCTGACCGGCTCCATCATCGGAAACGAGGTTGCCGAATACTTCCGGGGCCTGAAGCAGGTGGACTACGCCTTTATCGGCTGTGATGCGATCAACGCCGGCGGCGATGTGATGAGCGACAACGTCTCTGTTGCAACGGCGGAGCAGAACATTCTCTTCAGCGCGAAGCACCGTTATATCCTCTGCGACTCCTCCAAAATCGGCCAGTCGGCGGTGGCGCACATCACGAACCTGAAAAACTGTGACGGTCTGATCACCGGCTATACCGGGAGCGAGATTACGGAGCGGTACAAAACGCTGACGGAAGTCCTCTACGTCTGACCCGGTCCCAGGGCCTCCAGAAGAACCTCATATTCCTGCGCCTCCCCCTCCGAGAGATCGGAGGGGTTTATGTTTCGCAGAAGCTCACCTGCGGCCGCTTCTTCTCCGTGCTCATACAGCACACCTGCCCGGATGAAGCGCAATGATTCGGGCTTATACTTTTCCATCCAGGCCCGGGAGAGGATCAGGCGTTCCGCCGCCTCGAAGCGCCCCGAAGCCGCGAGCCGCTGGGCGGGGACGCCGGAGAGCAGCAGCGCCAGCAGCAGCAGCGTGACCCCCGCGACGATCCGCCACCAGGACATTTTCCCGAGCGGCCGCCAGGTCCGCTGTGCGCGGATCTGCCGGTAGACAGCGGTTCGGTTGTTCATGGGTCACATGGGTCCGAGGAGCAGGTCGGGCAGCCAGGTGCAGAAGCCGGGGATGAAGGTGACCATCAGGATCACGATCAGGTCGACCAGGATCATGACCATCATCCACGGGATCAGCTTGGTGACGCCGGTCTTGACAACCGTGACCGTCACGAAGAGGTAGGAGCCCACCGGCGGGGTCAGACCGCCGACGATGGTGCAAAGCGTAAAGAACAGGCCGAACTGGACCATGTTCATTCCAAGCTTCTGAAGCAGGGGATAAACCAGCGGCAGAACCACGGGCATGACGGCCACCGGCTCCATGAAACAGCCGATCAGCAGCACAAACGCCCCGACGAGGAGCATGATCACGGTGGCGTTGCCGGAAGACACGCTCATCAGCCACTCCTGAAAGATTTTGCCGAAACCCTCGACGGTGAAGATGTAGGCAAACATCGTGGAAGCGGCATAGAGGGAGAGAATCTGGCCGGTTCCCTGCGCAGCCGAGAAGAGAACGTCCCGGATCTTCTTCAGGCTCAGGTCCTTGTAGAAAAACAGCCCGACGATCAGGCCGTAGACGCAGGCGACGGCGCCCGCCTCGGTGGGGGTGCAGAACCCGGCGGTGATGCCCACGATGATGATCAGCGGCATCAGCAGGGCCCAGAAGCATTCGTACAGGGCACGGAGGACCTTCTTGATCTCGAACTTCCCGCCGTAGTCGATGTTGTGCTTCTTGGCATAGAAGTGGCAGATGATCATCAGGATGATGCCGATGACAAAGCCCGGGGTATAGCCCGCCAGGAACATCCGCGTGATGGACAGCCCCGTGATGGCGGCGAACATGATCATGACATTGCCCGGCGGAATGATTGGCGCGGTGGATGCGGCACCGGCGATCATGGCGCCGGTGAATTCTTTCTTATACCCGATTTTCTCCATATCCGGCGCGGTGATGGAACCGATGGCTGCCACGGCCGCCGTACCGGAGCCGGAGACCGCGCCGAAGACCATGTTGGCGGCGACGCAGACGATGCCGACACCGCCGCGCAGCCAGCTGAACAGCGCCGAGCAGAACTGGATGATGCGCTTGGAGAGGCCGCCCTGGTTCATGATCGCGCCGGAGATCATGAAGAAGGGGATCGCCATCAGGGTAAAGGAGTTGATGCCGCTGATGAAGCCGCGGCAGTTCATGTACATCGGCAGGCTGCCGTTGCCGAGCAGCACGGCAAGGAAACCCGCGCCGAGGAGGGAAAAGGTGATGGGCACGCCGAGGAACATCAGGGCGAGCAGCGAGATACAGGCGATAATCAGCATTTACGCGTCCACCTTCCCTTCTTCCAGTTCTTTTTCGTGTTCGTTGATCTGTTCATATTCGCTTTTTTCCTCGGTGCCGTTCCACAGGGCGACGACCCTGCCCGGCGTGATGCGCAGATAGCCCAGCACCATGGCGATGGAGCCCACCACATAGGCGTCATACAGCACCCACTGGGGCCATTTGGTGCCGGTGAGCTTCATCGGCGCATAGATTTTGACCATCTGAAACGCTGCGGGAAGCAGCAGCAGCAGGAAGGCGCAGGCGAGGCCTCGGGTGAGGGCGTAGAGGACGGCCTTGACCTTTGGGTTTTTCACCAGCTCCTGCAGCAGGTCCAGGGTGACGTGGTCGTCCGCCCGAGCCGTCAGCGAGGCGCCGACGCAGGTGACCCAGACGGCGCAGAGGATGACGATCTCCTCCGCCGCGCGGAAGGAGTGGTGGAAGGCATAGCGGCCGACGGTGTTGACAAAGCAGACTGCGATCATGGTCGCCAGCAGCAGCGCGCAGAAGTACTTGGTGATCAGCTCCACCGAATCGTCGATCCTGCGGTAAACCTCTAATACTTTTTTCATAACTCGCTCTCTTTCTGCTTCGATTCTGTGATGCGTTCAACAGAAACGGGACAGGGCGGCGCCATGAATTTCCGGAGAGCCCGGAAAGGGGTTCTCCGGAAAAGGGACGCCGGATTGATTTCAGACGGAAGCCTTACTTGGTGTTGTTCGCGACGTAGTCAAGCGCCTCGGCGAAGACGTCTTCCACGCCCCATTCGGCGATCTTGCCGTCACGGTACGGGGCATCGGCGGACTTGAAGCCCTCGAAGGCTTCTGCGCTCGGGGTGATGACCTCGACGCCGGCGGCCTTGATGTCGTCCAGCAGCGCGGCGTTCACGGTCTCGCGGTCATAGCACTGCTCCACGCACTTCTCCTTGAACACGCTGATGAGGATCTCCTGCAGGTCGGCGGGCAGCTTCTCGAGGTTTGCCTTGTTGATCATCAGCAGGTTCAGCGAGGCGATGTGATAGGTCTCGGTGTACCAGTGGAAGCCCTCCTGCTGGCCGCGGGCAAGGATGGAGGCCGGGTCGGACTCGAAGCCCTCGATGGTCCCGTTGGCAAGGCCGGTGATGACCTGGGAGGAGCTCATCGCCGTGGGGGCGCAGCCCCAGCCTTCGACGGTGGACATGTAGACCTCGGACTGCGGCACACGGATGCGCAGGCCCTTGCAGTCATCCACGGTATTGACCGGGAACTTCTCCGCGGTGCAGAGGCAGCGGATGCCCTGGCTCATGGCGCCCAGGCAGTACAGGCCGATGCCGGCCTCTTCCAGCTGCTTGTTGGTCAGGTCGGGAAGGATCTCGCCCAGGGCGTTCATCTGGGGATAGTTGTCCACGACATAGGGAAGCTCGGACCAGCCAATGGCGTCGATGCTGCCGACCGTACCCCAGACGGAGGGGCCGGAGAGGCTCATGTCGACGGTGCCCGCGAAGACCTGCGGGATCAGCTCTTCCTCGCTGCCCATGACACCGGCCGGAACGCAGTCGATTTTCAGGCGCCCGCCGGACTTCTCTTCCACTTCGGCGATGGCCTTGTTGATCCACAGGGACTCATGGCCGCCGGAAGCCTCATCCGCGAAGATGTGATAGAAATTCAGTGTGTAGACGTCATCCTTTTCCGAGATCGCATAGGATGGGGCGGCCAGAGCCACGAGCAGAACCAGCGCGATGGCGAAGGCCAGAAGTTTTTTCATGCTTTTCATTGGGATCCTCCTTAAAGTATGATTTGCGTGTTTTTTTGCTCCGCCTGCCGATGGGACGTGTCGGGGAAACATTCAAAGCATCGGCAAAATGAACAAATAACAGCTGAAATAATTCTATATTTCAAGGGGGTTACTGTCAATATAACCAAAAAACGAGAAAAAGACCAGAAAGTTCGTCTGAAACCGAAAATGCGCGAAACACGCGTTTTCAGGAAAGAAAGCGACCTTTGTTTTATGCAGTTTCCCTAAAAAACTTACAGAAAATTTGAGTTTTTATCCTCATGCGAGAATATTTGAAGAATGATGAGAGTTCTGCATGGATTCTTTTCTGTTGACATTTTGGTGAAGTTGAAGTATCTTTTCTACAGATATTCCGCTTTTTCACATATAGACCTGTCTAAAAGTCACAAAAAGGAGATTGCAGCCCTATGATTATGAACTGCGCGCAGTACACCGGCCCCTGCCGCTGCGGCCGGACCCACACCCTGGAGACGAAGAAGGTCGTCGTCGACTACGGCGCCCTGGACCATTTTGAGGAGTATATGGAAGAGCTCGGCCTCACCGGTCGGCGGGCGGTGGTCTATGATACCGTCATCTACAAGCTGACCGAAGGCAAGCACGTCAAGGCCGACCAGGAGATCGTCCTCGAGTCCAAGGGCCTCTTCTCCGAAAAGGGCCTGATTGAGAACATGATGAAGCAGCTCGACCACCCCGACGTGATCGTGGCCTTCGGCGCCGGAACCATCATGGACTTCGGCCGCTATCCCGCCTATCAGCTTGGGATTCCCTTCGTCGCGGTCCCGACCCTGGCCAGCTCTGACGGCTTTACGGCGAACATCTGCTCCATCGTCATCGACGGCCAGAAGAAGTCCATTCCCATGAAGGCGCCGGAACTGGTGGTTGCCGACCTTGACATCATCAAGGGCGCCCCCGCCCGTCTGGTGGCCAGCGGCATCAACGACATCCTGGCCAAGTACATCTCCCTGGTCGACTGGCGCATCGCGAAGATCGTGGACGGCGAGTACTACTGCCCCATGGTCGCGGAGCTCGCCGAGCACGCGCTGAAGCTGATGCAGGATGCGGCCGACAGGTACGCCGCCACGGGTGTCGCCGACCACGAGGCCATGACCATGGCCCAGATGGAGAGCGGCCTTACGATGCAGCTGCTGAACCACTCCCGCGCCGCCTCCGGGGCGGAGCACCTGATGGCCCACCTGGTGGAGATGAAGCCGCCGCGCTTTGAGAAGGCCGAGGGCATCCACGGCGAGTGCGTGGGCGTCGGCACCTTCCGCTGCTGCGAGCTCTACCACGAGCTGGCGGAGAAGACCCCGAAGGCCAAACCCTTCGAGCCGCTCACCCGCGACTGGGTGCTGGAGAAGTTCGGCGAGCGCCTCTGCGACGGCATCATGAAGGAGAACGAGAACGACGTCCTCGGCACCTTCGACCCGCAGAACATCGTCGACCACTGGGACGAGATCAGAGAACTGATCGCGACGATCCCGCCGGTGGAGAAGATGGAGAAGCTCTACAAGGACTGCGGCTGCAAGTACCTGCCGGAGCACATCGGCATCGACCCGTCCCTGAAGGACGAGATGCTGCCCATCTCCGCGGCCATCCGCAACCGCCTGACCCTGGTGCGCATGATGCGCGTGCTGGACTTTGAATAAGCGCCGGACCGGATTCCGGATCAGGCTCTGAATCGATAAGAATCAACAGGTAAAATCAATCAATCGAACCGAATATGCTTCCCCCGCTGACCGCGGGGGAATGCGTTTTCCCGGGAAAGGGGAATGAATATGCATCTGCCCGACGCACTGACGATCCGGGACATGTTTCTTGGAAATCTTGATCTTCAGCAGAATATCGACTTCTGCCTCCGGCTTCTGCTCGCCTGCATCTGCGGCGCCTCCATCGGCGTGGAGCGCAGCAGGCACTTCAAGGAAGCCGGCGTGCGCACGCATGTGATTGTCTGCATGGGTGCGGCCCTCGCGATGATCGTCTCAAAATACGGCTTTGTGGACCTGACGCTGGCGGACGGCTCGCCCTTTCCCGGCACCCGCGGCGCGGACCCCGCCCGTGTGGCGGCCCAGGTGGTCAGCGGTATCAGCTTCCTGGGCGCGGGCGTCATCTTCAAGCGTGAGGGTCTGGTCCGGGGGCTCACGACGGCGGCCGGCATCTGGGTTACGGCGGCCATCGGCCTCGCGGTCGGCTCCGGCATGCTGGTGATCGGGCTCTTTGCTGCGCTGGTGGTCTGCGTCCTGCAGATCCTGATGCACAAGTTTATCTTCGGACCGGACGCCTATGCCACGAACCAGCTCCACTTCACCGTGAAGAACGGCTACGAGTTCAACCACGCCCTGACCAAACAGCTCGAGGAATGGGACGGCACCGTGCTGGAGAGCGCCTTTTCCCGGAACCAGGAGGACGGCACCACGGACTATGACCTGACCGTCCGCCGCCGGAAGGAGATCAGCTACGCCGAGATGAAGGAATTCATCGCCAAGCACGAGGAGATCATCTCCGCCACCAACAGTTCGGCCAAGAAGTGATCCCGGCTGCCTCGGCAGCGCGAAAGGCCCGCGGCGACGCCGAAAACGCAAAAAGAGCGAAGCATCCCGCCTGAGGGAACGGCTTCGCTCTTTTCATTCGGGAAAGACTGTGATAGAATAACGGCCGGAATGTGAAAAAACAGTCTGCGGCGCCCCTGAACCGTTGCCGCAGCACATCGGAGGAACGAATATGCAGGATATGCTGGATTTTTTACGCAGTGAGGGCATCGACGACCGCCTGATCGGCGAGATTGAGGCCTTCCGCCGGGAATATCCCGTGACCGGGGACGTGCGGCGCGTCCCGAAGCCTCACTTTTTCTATTACGGGAAGGAGATCTGGCTTAAGGCCCTGACCGCGCTGCTGGCCGGGGAGAATCTTCTTCTTGTCGGGCCGAAGGCGACGGGGAAAAACGTCCTGGCCGAGAACCTCTCCGCCGTGTTTGAGCGTCCCCAGTGGGACGTCTCGTTCTACCTGAACACGGACGCGGCCTCTCTCATCGGCACCGACACCTTCCGCGGCGGTGAGGTCGTGCTGCGCGAGGGACCCATCACCCAGTGCGCGAAAGCGGGCGGCTTCGGCGTCCTGGACGAGATCAACATGGCGAAGAACGAGTCCCTTGCGGTGCTGCACGCGACGCTGGACTTCCGCCGCATCATCGACGTGCCCGGCTACGACCGCATCAGCCTGCAGCCCGCGACCCGCTTCATCGCCACGATGAACTACGGCTACGCCGGCACCCGCGAGCTCAACGAGGCCCTGGCCTCCCGCTTCATGGTGATCCAGATGCCCGTCATCACCGTGGAGAACCTGAAGAAGCTCCTCCTTGCCCAGCATCCGACCCTGCAGGAGAAGTACGCCGACCAGCTGGCCCAGCTCTTCGGCGAGATCCGGGCCAAGTGCGAAAGCGCCGAGATCTCCACCAAGGCCCTGGACCTGCGCGGCCTGCTCGCGGCGGTTTCCCTGGTGGAAAACGGACTCTGCCTCGGCGACGCCCTCGAGCTCGGCATCGTGAACAAGAGCTTTGACGACTTTGAGCGCCAGCTGGTGAATGACATCATCGCCGCCCGCATCGACGGGACCGCCGGCCGAGGGGAAGTCTTCCTCTCATGACGCAGGAGATTTCCGACCTTCAGAAAAAGCGCGCCTGCAACCTGATCTGGAACGCCGCGGCGGATTACGGCTTCACCCCGGACTTCAAGTTCTACCGCTCCGACGGGATCGCCGACGTCTATTGGAACAGCATCTTCGGCCTCGCCCATAAATACTATGACTATCCGCAGCTGAGCGCTCTCTTCCGCGGCCTTGAGCATGAGGAAGAGGCGGGGGAGTACGAGGCCCTTCTCTGGCTCGGCCTGGAAAATGCTCTGGTGGCGAAGGAAAAGGCCGCGCGCCCGGCCCTGACCGGGCTGCAGCGGCGCTATGCCGAAGCCTGGCTGAAGGAATTCGGCGGAACCCGCGCCGAGGACGACCGCTTTTTCGACTTCCTGGCCAAAGCCCACTGCCGCCGGCTCCTCGGCCTGCCGCAGGAGCTCTCCCGCTACGACCTCTCGCTTCTCGACGAGCTGGAATTCTCTCCGGACCTGGATACCGGAGCCCTGGTGGAGGAGATGAAGCGCCTGCTGCTCAAGTGGTTTCAGATCCGCGCACACGAGCGCGCGAAGGAGCTCCACCCCTGGAACCTCCCCTTTCTGAAGCACGCCGAGGAGCGGCGGCGCGGAAAACAGAAGCTCCGTCCCTTCGGCCTTGGCCTGGCCGAGCATCCCCGCCCCGACGACGGCGGCAGCGAGATGCCCGAGGACCTGATGGAGCGGAAAACCTCCCTCTCGGAATCCGAGCTGCGCGAGTTCATGGCCGAGAAGTACGGCCGCTCAATCCTCCGTCCTGAACAGGTCGCCGAACTGGAAAAGCGCCTCTGCACCGGGAACCACCGGGGCTGCCACCTGCACCTGACCAGGGGCGAAGCGGCCGCCGCCCACATCCGCAACGGCTTCGAGGCCCTGCACAAGGAGCGCGAGGCGGCCCAGATCGCCCGCAACCGCGCGGCCTTCCACGCCCACGAGGCCCAGAACCGCATCGCCATCTCCCGTCTGGTGGAGAAGATCCAGAACTCCGTCCTCCTCTATCTCCAGCCCTACACCGTCCGCGGCAACGCGGGGGAGCTGGAGGCCGGCCGCGTCTGGCGGGCGCTGACGCTGGATGACGGCGACGTCTTCCGCCGCCGGGAGAATGCCAACGCCGGCGATGTCAGCGTTGATATTCTTCTGGATGCCTCCACCTCCCAGAAGGGCCGCCTCGAGAGCATCTCCGGCCAGGCCTTCTGCATCGCCGAAGCCCTGACGCGCTGCGCCATTCCATGCCGGGTGATGGGCTTCTGCTCCATGACCGGCTATACCATCGTCCGGATCTTCCGCGACTATTCGGAGACCGGGAAGAACGACCGCATCTTCGACTACGTCTCCAACGGCTGCAACCGCGACGGCCTCGCCGTGCGCACGGCCACGGAGCTCATCAAGGCCTCCGCCTGCGAGCACCGCCTCATGATCGTCCTCTCGGACGTGAAGCCCCAGGACGTGGTGCGCGTCCGGGACGAGGAGGAAGACGGCTTCAGCTCCTATGAGAAGGAGACCGGCATCCGCGACACGGCCTTTGAAGTGCGCCGGGCACGGGCGGAGGGCATCGCCGTGATCTGCGTCTTCACGGGCGAGGATGAGGACCTGCCCGCCGCAAGGACGGTCTACGGCCGCGACTTTGCCCGCATCCGCTCCATCGACCAGCTGGCGGACACCGTCGGCCTCCTGATCCAGAACCAGATCAAAAATATATGAGCGCCCGCCCGGAAGTTTGCCCCGCAAAACGCACATACTGTTCTTCCACCCGCGCAGCGGGCGGAAGAACAGTGTTTTATTTTTCTTCCAGGCATTGACCCGGCAGCCGGAAAATGCTACAATATACTATCATTTTGTTTTGCGTAAGGAGGGGCGATCCATGAGATACAGTCGTCCTGTTCGCCTGATTTTCGGAATCATCATTCTGATTGCCTTCGGCTGGTACATGGCGCAGTGGATGACCCACAGCGTGATGAGCAATGACGTCGGCAAAACCCCGGCGCAGCCTGCCGCGGCTGCTCCGGCGGTGGAGGCTGCCCCGGCGGAGACGACGATCGAGGCTGCCCCGGTCGAGGCCGCTCCGGTCGAGGCTGCGCCCGTGCCGTCACCGACGAGCGCGCCTACCCGGCCGGAAGAGCTCAAGGCCGCGGCGCTGGGTCTGCCCGCACCGCCGGCCATCAACATCCATGACTGGCAGTATGTCCTCGTCAACGGCGACCACCCCATCGAGCCGCTGTACTATCAGCCGGAGACCCTGGCCTATCTGAACATGGTCGGCGACGACACGGACATCCGGACGGAGTTTGACCCGAACCGCCAGATGGTGGACATCTCCATCGCCCAGCCGCTCATCGACATGGTTCAGGCCTGCAAGGCGGCGGGCCTTCCGGTCTATCTCTCCTCCGGCTTCCGGGACTACGGCTCCCAGCAGGCCAACTTCGACCGCGTCTGCGCCAACAACGGCATCTCCGACGGCAAGAACGCCGAGGGCAACTACATCACCATGCCTGCCGGCTGCAGTGAGCATCAGACCGGTCTCTGCATCGACATCACCGACGTCTATCACGAGATCAAGAACGACGCCATTGCCCAGGTGCCCACGGTCCAGTGGCTGGCGGAGCACTGCGCCGACTACGGCTTTGTTCTTCGTTTCCCGACGGAGAAGCGTGACATCACCCACGTGATGGGCGAGTCCTGGCACTTCCGCTATGTGGGCCAGGAAGCGGCCCGATACATGACCGACAACAACCTCTGCCTGGAGGAATTTGTCGACCTGTACAGCGAGGTGTAAAAGCAAAGCGGATATGACCGATATGAAGAGAGTTTTCCTGTCCTGCCTGACGGCGCTTCTGCTGCTGTCCCTGTGCCTGAGTCTGGCCGCCTGCGGCGTCCGCAGAACCTCGGACCTGACGGCGGAAGAGACCCCGGCCGCCTCCGGTACCGCCGAGGCTCCCGGCGCCGGCGGCACTGCTGCGGCGGAGATCGTGGCCGAGCCGGCGCCGACCCCCACGCCCACCCCGACGCCGACACCGACCCCTACCCCGGATCCCAAACCCGATATTGACATTAACAGTTTTGAGTTCCTTCTTGCCAACTCCTATAACAGCATCGGCATGGAGTTCCGCCCGGAATATTCGAACTTCGAAGGTCAGGGCATCGACGCGCGGATCTATGATCAGGCGCTGGCCTTCCTGACCGCGGCCCGGGAAGCGGGCTTTGAGTGCTGGATTAGCGCGGCCTTCCGCAATTCGGAATTCCTGAACACCTGGTACCTGAGCTACTACAACCACGTCTACAACCGCGACCCGGTGGAGACGGCGAACCATTTCCTGGCCCAGGGCATTGACGAGCACCAGACCGGTCTCGCCATCGACTTCACGGACCAGCTCTACCGCAACGCCCTGTACGAGATCTGGGACGATCCCGAGATGGCCGATACCGAGCTTTATCAGTGGCTGGTGAAGCACTGCACCGAGTATGGCTTCATCCTCCGCTACCCCGAGGGCAAGGAAGAATTTTACGGTGTGGCCTGCCGCCACCCGGCCCATTTCCGCTATGTGGGCGTCGAGGCCGCCGAGTACATCACCGAGCATGACCTCTGCCTGGAGGAGTTTCTCCTGATGTATGAGGGAAATAACGTGATCCTTCCGAAGCCCTGAGTCCCCGAAGCCCTGAGCCGAAGTCCCGGGCCGCCCCGTGAAGAACAAAGAAACCGAAAATGCCGCGTCCAGCGGCATTTTCCATAAAGTTCCATCAAGGAAATGAGTCTAAATGAGTATGAACGAATCTGCGAGCAACAAAACGGCACAGAAGCCTGAAAAAGCGCGGTACACCCGCGACCTGATCATCGTGGGCGTCCTGCTTCTCGCGGCTCTGGCGCTGTTTTTCCTGATGCGCGCGCGCCAGGATCGCGATACCGGCGCCGGCGCCCGGGCGGTCGTCACCGTCGACGGGCAGGAGATCGGCAGCTACCCGCTGCAAAAAAGCGGCACCTTCCCCCTCAACGGCGGAACGAACATCCTTGTCGTCGAAAACGGCGAAGCCTGGGTCAGCGAGGCCGACTGCCCGGACAAGGTCTGCATGGGCATGGGCAGGATCAGCCGCAACGGCGAGTTCATCGCCTGCCTGCCGAACCGCCTTCTGATTGTCGTCGAAGGCGCCGCGGAGCAGTCGCCCGTGGACGGCATGACCTGAGCCATGAAGCCTGTGAAGACGAAGAAACTGACCGTCATGGCCCTTACGACGGCCCTGGCGATGATTCTCTCCTTTGTGGAGAGCCAGATTCCCGCCTTTGTCGCGGTCCCCGGTGTGAAGATGGGCCTTGCGAACATCGCGGTGGTCTTCGCCCTGTACAAGCTGGGCTGGAAGGAAGCTGCGGCCATTTCGCTCGTGCGTGTGGTGCTGGTCTCGCTCCTCTTCGGCAGTGTTGCGAGCCTCTTCTACAGCTTTGCCGGGGCGGTGCTGAGCCTCGCGGGCATGGGCCTTCTGAAGCGGAGCGGGAAGTTCACCGAGATCGTCGTGAGCGTGGCCGGCGGCATTCTGCACAACATCGGCCAGATCGCCATGGC
>Ga0256404_1007265_pt1 | contig 17668 bp, 13 predicted proteins | sample RumenRJG_01DNA_FD_185990 | JGI IMG/M metagenome (GOLD analysis project Ga0256404, IMG submission 185990) | Bovine rumen microbial communities from Lethbridge, Alberta, Canada - RJG_01 | ecosystem: Host-associated > Mammals > Digestive system > Stomach > Rumen | place: Canada: Alberta | collected...
CTGATGTGTTGAAGTAATCTGCGAGCTTTATCAGAGTATCTATATCGGGCTCTATATTGTGGTTTTCGTACTTGTTTATCGATTGCTGTGTGACCCATACTTCGTTAGCCAGCTGCTGTTGGCTGATCCCCTTTTCCAAACGGAGTTTTCTCAGGTTTTTAATCATATCATCACCACCTTAATAGTATTATAACACCTTGAGGGAGTTGTGCAAAATCCTTAAAGTTGTTATTGACAACAACTGGTATTTGTGATATAATGATGAAAACAAATTCAAAATTGCATAAATTATGTTTGTTTTTCACAACAGACGAACGATCTGAAGAAGATGATTAGACAAATATTGACTATTTTCACAATAAAGGAGGAAACACTTATGGCTAGACCTGATTTATCAAAAGTAATAAAAATGCTGGAGGCTGGAGAAGATTTTAGTCTTACGGATAAGCAGTATCTTAAAAAGACGGGATTGTCAATTCCAAAGAATCCAAGCTATCTGATCAGTGAATCCGCTGTTGCAAAAGAGGCTCGAAAGAACGGGTTTTCAGTCACACTACAAGAAAGAACAATTATATTTAAAAAGAACAAATAAGAATTGAAAGGAGAACCAACGTGAAAAGACTACTAGCTATTATTATATCCGCTTTGTTGATGTGTAGTATGTCATCATGCGGAGACAGTTCGCATTCTGACAGCAGTACTGAGAATAATTCTTCATCAGCTGAAACAACTACAACTCAACCAGAAACAACTACCACCACTACAACCACCACCACTACAACGACCACCACAACAACTACTACAACCACTACAATAGTTGCAACTGCTCCGGAAAGGCAATCGTCAGACCTGTTCAGAGACACATTCCTATATCTTATTCCACCCAACTCTGCTGACGGAATTCAGTTCCTGTTTGCTTCAAAGTACACAGGAACAAAACGTATTAAGTATTATACAATTGCCTACAAAATGTATAATACAGTGGATGATCCTGCTTATGACAGTATACAACACAAGCCCGGATTTGTTAAAAAAGTAGTTGGTCCGGTCGAGCCAAATACATACATAATGGATATAAGCCAAGACAGACCTGATGTTTACTGTTCTACTTGTACAAAACTTGTTGTTGAAAAAATACTGCTGGAATACTTTGACGGAACAAAAGAATCTGTTAGCTTCTATTTCCCCGGGTATATGTGGGATCCTCAAAGTTCTGTTCTCTCTGACTGGGAAATGGTTATATCTCAATTGAATAGAGATCATCCGGAGTTCTCAACATCACATTGAAGAGGAGAAAGACTATGAAAAAGGTATCGTTAATAATATCAATAATAATGGCTGCAACATGTTTTTCTGCTTGTGGTAGCGGTTCAAGTACATCAGAAGTTGATAGCTCAAAGTCAGAAACAACTACAACATCCGAAACTGCTACAACTACAACAACCACTCAGCCCACCACGACAACTACTACACAAGCCACAACTACAACCACTACCACCACAACCACTACTACAACAGAACAGACCGAACCTGAGATAAAAGAATCTAAAAACTTTGGCGACTGTTTTCTTTATGTTTTCGGCCCCAATAATGCTGATAAACATCTTTGCTATTTCGGATTAAGAAATATAAGCAGCAAGCCTGTAAAACAATATACAGTTTCATGGTCTGTATGGGATCCTGAAGGAAAGCCTGCCGCATACACTGATTCAAATGGTCAGATTCATAAGCCTACAACAGGTTATATGTCTTTGTTTACCGATGTATGGAATGTAGGATCGGATATGACAACGCCGTATACAATGCTGGGCTTTGTTGGAAATGAATTAATTAACGGTGTATATAGTAAAGTAACAATTGAGAGGGTTAAAGTGGTCTATGAAGATGGTACAACTGAAACTTTTGATCCGAAATTATCTGCAAATGTTACCACGCTTACATTGGAACAGGCACGTCACGAATTAAATGACAAGCATCCGGCATATATGCAGGATTACTTAATCACAAATCCAGATGGAACGTTCAGCCCAAGGTATCCTTGGTTTATTAATAAATGATTGTAAATGGACAAAGGACAGGTGATATTGTGAACTTCAACGATGCCGAAAAAATAAAGCTGTTTGACAATATTGCCGATAAGTATTTCGATCATAATTTCGGCACTATGCTGAAAGCAGACTTGGATACGCTCATTTTCTCCGCATACATAGATCATTGTATTGATAATGATCTCCCGTATGATGATTACTCTGTTTCAAAACAGCTTGGTATTACCGAATCAAGAGTGCGATCACTAAAGGAACGCAAACAGCTTCACTATCCTCCGAAGGACTATAAATGGGAGGATGATTTCATTCGGTTGATCGGAAATGCAAAATACAATGATGCAAAGAAATTGGTGCAGCTTGGTATCAGAGATGTAAATCTGATGAAAGAAGTTCGGAACTTCCTGTATTCAAACGGTTGGTTCGATGAGTATCAACTTAATCCGAGACTATTTCAGTGCCGATTGGACTTCTTTATATGTATGTGCAGTAAGCTTGATGGGGACTCCGATTTTAGCGAGGATACAAAGAAAGCTCTAAAAAAGTTGTCAAGGAACGAAAAGGAGATGACTGCCATTGATCGAATAATCGATGGCGACTATGAGCGTGGTTTCAAAGATCTTGTTGACAATGTTGCAACAGATTTTTTAAGCGAGGTACTAAATACTATTCCATTTGGTGGAATGGCACAAAAAGCTATAAAGCAACTCATAAAGATAATACACAAATAAAACAGCACCGAATGCAAAGTGAATGCATTCGGTGCTTTCTCCTATTCGGTTTGATTTTTCGTTAAGGAACACTGCAGATCTCCAGTACTTTATTATGAGAAGCGAGGGTAATTTCAATTTGTTTTTAGCTGTACAAAAATGGTCAGAAGATTTAGACTGGGTACGCAATTACAATATAGATACACAGCGAAGGTTTATTATTTCATCAATTAAAAAGTATAACAGAAGGAAATGACTAATATGCTGGTTCAGATTATTTACTAAAGGTATCATAATAAATAGCACTCGTTTTACGGTGCTTAAAAAGCTACGACCATCGGGTTGTTTGAAAGCGGGCTTAGGGGAAAGCATTGTCAAGTTTCATATTTTAGGAAGCATACTCTCGGTAAAAATCTCACCCTAGGGCACTAAAAGGGCACTATTTTCTCAAAAGCTGCATAAAATCAGCGTAGATTGCAATAAGGCCGATTTCAGAAATTGCCGAAAACTTGCGATTACTCGAAATCACCAGAGCTTAAAATAATTGCACACGGTCACTACGAACCAGTAGGTCGGGGGTTCGAGTCCCTTCCGGCGCACTTCATAAAACGCCGTAAATACGGCAAATACCGTTCTTGATGAAAATCAGGAACGGTATTTTTTATGCCCGCCCCCCTCAAAGACAAGCTCAGGCTTGCCTTGTCTGACAGCACCTGCCACCTCCGGGGCTTATGTTGACAATCCACAACCGTTATGATAAAATAAACCATGACCATAGGGAAAAAACGGCGAAAAATATGACAAAACCGGAAAAATGTGTTATAATGAAAAAGAAGGAACAAACTGAAATAAAGAGGAAAGTGTATGGATAGAATAAAAGAATCCCCAAGCCTTATAAGGCTCATACCCAAAAGAAAACAAGGGCTGAAAAAACTCCTGTTCAGCCGTGTTGGCTTTTTCATCCTGCTGATATTTATACAGGTGGGACTGGTGCTGGGTATCTCCGAGTACGCCACAAGGTTCCCCATCTTTGCGCTTTTTATGACTGTGTTTCTGATCGTGATGTTTGTATATCTGTTCAACACCAATATGGATTCAAGCGCAAAGCTCACCTGGAGCGGACTGTTTTTGTTCTTTCCCGTTCCTGCCGCACTTTTTTTGCTTTTTACACAGCTTGATGTGGGACACCGAAAGGAAAAACGCAGACTTAACGAGCTGATAAAAGGCTCACGAAAGCTCATAAGCCAGAACTCCTACACCATAATCAAACAGGAGCTTATCGACTCCGGCACAGCCGATCTGTGCTTTTATCTTAACCGCTCCGGACGATTTCCCATTTACGAAAATACCGAAGTTACCTTCTTCCCCTTGGGAGAGGATAAGTATAACGCCCTGCTGCCACAGCTGAAAGCTGCGGAAAAATTTATCTTTCTTGAATACTTTATAATCGACGAAGGCCTTATGTGGGGCAATATCCTTAATATCCTCATCGACAAAGCTGCCCACGGGGTAGACGTAAGAGTAATGTATGACGGCATGTGCGAGATATCCACCCTTACGCATAATTATCCCAAGCTTATGCAGCAGCACGGGATAAAGTGTAAAGCCTTTTCAAGGATAAGACCCTTTGTGTCCACCTCCTATAACTACCGTGACCACCGCAAGATACTTGTTATCGACGGAAAAGTTGCCTTTAACGGGGGAGTGAACCTGGCGGACGAGTATATCAACCGTGTAGAGCGCTTTGGCCATTGGAAAGATACAGCCATAATGCTCAAAGGCGAGGCGGTGCAAAGTTTCACCCTTATGTTTTTGCAAATGTGGAATATGACCGAAACGCAGCCCCGCTGGGATGAGTGCCGGATATCCATCCCCTCAAAAAAGACCGACGGCTTTGTTATGCCCTACTGTGATAACCCGCTTGATGAGGAAAAAGTGGGTGAAAGCGTCTATCTGGATATCATCAACCGCTCTATAAGCTATATCCATATAATGACCCCCTACCTGATCCTTGATAACGAGCTTGAAAATGCCCTGACCTATGCCGCAAAGCGTGGGGTAGAGGTAAAGATAATCCTTCCCGGCATACCGGATAAAAAATCCGCCTATGCCCTTGCAAAGACCCATTACAGATCCCTGACCAAAGCAGGGGTGAAGATATATGAATATACCCCCGGATTTGTCCATGCAAAGGTCTTTGTAAGCGATAATACAAAAGCTGTGGTGGGGACCATAAATCTTGACTACCGCAGCCTTTACCACCATTTTGAGTGCGCCACCTACCTGTACCGCACACAGTGCATAAAACAGATCGAGGAGGATTTCCAGCAGACCCTGCTCAAATGCCGTGCCGTGACCTTAAAGACAATAAGAAAAGAAAAGCTGGGTACAAAGATACGTGGAAGGATACTGAAGATCTTTGCGCCCCTGATGTAAAACATCTGCAAAAAAAAGATCGCCTGCGCCGCAAAAGCACAGACGGTCTTTTCTTATTTTTTAAGATATGAGGACGAAACAGGGAACTCAAAGTAGGTGTCCGGATACGGTTCATCTGCCAGCATAAAATGCCACCATTCGCAATCTATCGGCTCAAAGCCTCCCCGGATCATTGCCGAGCGCAGGATCATACGGTTTTCGTACTGCTCCTGTGTGATGTCCTTGCAGTCCGGGTGTGACACAGGGCTGAAAAGATCAAACGGACTTCCCATGTCCACCTCTTTGCCGGTCTGCATGTTAAAAAGGGTGAGGTCTATGGCGCTTCCCCTGCTGTGGCTTGATCTTGCGGCAATATAGCCTTTTATAAAAAGCTCCTGCTTTTCAAGCTGAGGGTGGAAATAGGGCTTCATGCGTATGTCCTGATCCTCAAGCCCCCATAGGACAAATTGCTTTACCGCACAAACAGGGCGGTATGCGTCAAATACCTTCAAACGGTATCCCTGTACAAAAAGCTCGCTGCTCACCGCCTTTAATGCCCTTGCCGCCTCGATGGTCATAAGGGCGCAAGGCTCCTCGTAGCCGTCGATGCGCTCTCCTATAAAGTTATATGTGCTGTAATAGCGTATCTCCTGCACTATTCCAGGAACGTGATCTCCCAGCACCACAAAACCCGACGGGTTCATAGCTGTATCTCTTATGTTTTTCATAACACACCTCCCGATAACGTACAGATAGTATAATCCACCGTCCGCTTGTTAAACAGCAGACGGTGGGTCATGACAAACACGATATATTTAATTACTCGTTTTTAATATAAAGCTGTCGGGGATCATTCCTCGCTGCTGCTCTTTGCGTTAGGGTCCTTTTTCTTAACGAGGCAGTGGATAGATGTTATCATGATAACGAACAGTACAAGCAGGGGAATAAGGTAACCGCCCAGAGCGTTGCCTACCTGCTCCTTGGAAGTAAGGATGTTCGCAGTGTCTGCTGCGTTGCCGCTGAAGCCTGCGGAGCTGAGGGCTGTTGCAACAGCCTCTTTGCTTGTGCCTGTTGCGGAAAGAGCAGACAGACCCTTGCAGGAGCGCAGAGCCGACAGAAACTCAAATCCGCCTGCCATGGTGGAGATGGAGAAGAGAAGGAAGATGATCTTGAAAACGTAAGATACCGTCTTTGTCTTGTATTTTGAAACCACTGCGAGGATCAGACAAGCGATCAGCATAACGAATGTAACATAGTAAAGTGTGGTCTTGTCACCGAAATCACCGAGGATCTTGATAACTCTCACACCCATGTTGTCCTCATTTAAACCGTCTGTTTCAATGTTTTTCAGTCCTGTAGCCATAACAAATATGCTGATGTTACTCATCACCCATGTTACGATAAGACAGATACGCAGTGCCAGTCCCAGTGTTTTGTTTTCTTTGTTTGCAATAAATTTACCCATTTAAATTACCTCCACGTTAAACTAGTCATTAAGACACTTATATTTTACACTTTTTATTGCCTGTTGTCAATCATATTTTAAAGACAAATAAAAATGTGTTTTGTTTTTTCTTTTTTACTGTCGCAAGACTATAATAGCATATTTTTTAACTAATTGCAATAAACAATTTTCCCGAAAAATGTAGCTAAAACAACATCTGCCGGGGAAAACGCAGCCCAAGGGGCAAGTTTTTTTCACCCAACTTTTGTTTGTGAGCGTAACTTTTGTGCTTGCAAAAAATAACTGTTTGTGGTACAATCTATTCTGTAATATGATGATATTTGGGAATGAAAGGGGAAAATGCCTTGAAAAAAGAAGTTGATGCTGCCTCGGTAAAAAGGATTGAGGCCGACGAAAATGTCGGCTTGACCGCCGAGCAGGTCCGTGAAAGAATACAAGGAGGGCTTGCCAATACCCCGGTAAAGCCTCCGTCAAAATCCGTTGGCGCCATAATCGCCAGCAACGTATTTACCTACTTTAACTTTATCTTTACCGTCATAGCGGTGCTGCTGGTGATCGCAGGCTCAATAAGGGATCTTACCTTTCTTCCGGTCATAATCGTCAATACCCTTATCGGTATCGTACAGGAGATACGCTCAAAGCGGCTGCTTGATAAAATGACCATGCTTAACTCTCCCACCGCCAAAGTTATCCGTGACGGACAGCAGCAAAGCATACCCTCTGAAAAACTTGTGGCTGACGATATCGTGATCTTCAAAGCCGGCGACCAGATACCTGCCGACGCAGTAGTGGTCAGCGGCAAAGCCTCCGCCAACGAAGCCCTGCTTACCGGCGAGGCGGATGAGATCGTCAAGGAAAAGGGCGCCCAGCTCATGAGCGGAAGCTTTATCGTGTCCGGCTCCTGTAAAGCAAGACTCACCAAGGTGGGGGCAGAGTCTTATATCTCTCAGCTCACCCTTCAGGCAAAGAAGGTCAAAAAGGGCGAACAGTCTGAAATGATACGCTCGCTGAATAAGATCGTAAAGATCGCAGGATTTATAATCCTTCCCCTTGGAAGTTTTCAGTTTTACCATATGTACGTTACAAAGTCCATGGATTATACCCAGAGCGTGCGCTCCACCATGGCATCTGTTATCGGAATGATACCCGAAGGGCTCTTCCTGCTTGCCAGCGTTACCCTTGCCATAAGCGCAATGCGCCTTGCAAGACAAAAGGTGCTGGTGCATAATATGAAATGTATCGAGACCCTTGCCCGTACAGATGTGCTTTGCGTGGATAAAACAGGAACCATAACCGAAAACACCATGCAGGTCACAGGTATTGAGTGTATAGGCTCCCTGGAGGAGAAACAGCTCTTTTCTCTGCTCAGCGATTTTGCAGCCCGGCAGTCTGCCGATAATATAACAATGGCTGCCATGAAACAGTATTTCACCGAACCCACAGGAGCGCAGATAGTTTCACATACTGACTTCTCCTCCGAGTTCAAATATTCATCCGTGACCTTTGAGAAAAAAGCCTATGTCCTTGGCGCCCCCGAATGGGTGCTGCGTGAGGAATATGATAAATACCGTGAAAAAATAGAACTTGACAGCCGTAAAGGCTACCGTGTCCTTGCCTTTGCCGAGTATGACGGCAAGCCCGACGGAAAAGCCCTTAAAGAAAGATCTACCCCCCTTGCCCTTGTGCTTATAACCAACCCCGTGCGTAAGACCGCACCTGCAACCTTTAAGTTCTTTGCCGACGAAGGGGTAAATGTAAAAGTTATATCGGGAGATAACCCTATAACCGTCTCCGAGGTGGCAAAACAAGCGGGCATAGAAAATGCGGATAAATATGTTGATGCCTCCACTCTTACCACCGACGAGGCTATATATGAGGCAATGAAAAACTATACCGTCTTTGGCAGAGTCACTCCCGACCAGAAGCGCAAGTTCGTCAAAGCCCTTCAGGCGCAGGGCAGGGTAGTGGCAATGACCGGTGACGGAGTCAACGATATCCTTGCCCTTAAAGATGCTGACTGTTCCATCGCCATGGCATCGGGAAGCGATGCCGCCGTGCAGGCAGCCCAGCTGGTGCTGCTTGATTCCGACTTTGCCCATATGACCGACGTGGTCATGGAGGGCAGACAGGTGGTAAATAATATGGAGCGTTCGGGAAGCCTTTTCCTTGTGAAAAATATCTTCTCCATACTCCTTTCCGTAATAACCCTTATCTTTGGCGTAGTCTACCCCCTCACCCCGTCCCAGGTGACACTTATAAGTATGTTCACCATAGGTATCCCGGCGTTCCTTTTGTCCCAGGTGCCCGACCATTACCTTATCCAGGGACACTTTATGCGTAACGTGATCGTCAAAGCCCTGCCCGGTGCCGTCACCGACGTGGTCATGGTTCTTGCCATGGTATACTTCGGCAAGATCTTCAACGTGACCACAGGGGAGATAACCACCGCCTCCACCATACTTATGTCCGTGGTGGGAATAATGGTGCTTCGCAACGTAAGCAAGCCTTTGTCTGTGTATAAATGGGCAGTCATAATCCTTTGTGTGTCAGGACTGACCTTGTCTTTCCGGGCCCTTGGGTGGGTGTTCGGCACCACGACCCTTTCCACAAAGACTCTGCTGATGTGCATAAACTTCGGTATAATGGCAGATACATTTATCCGCTTTGTAACGTTCCTGTTAAAGGGCGGAGAAAAAATGATATTCCATCTTTCCCGTAAAAACGCGAAGCAAAGCGAAAACTGAAAAGCTGAATAAATAATAAAAGGTACCGCATTTTTGCAGTACCTTTTTTCTTTGTGTTGTTTAAATCAGAATTTACCGCAGCACCCTTGCGTGGCAGCTGGGGGAAACCCTTTTGGAGAAGGGTTATCCCCCAGGCCCCCTTCCTAAACCTCTTAATGATTTTTACACATCGGGCATATTGCCCGATATGTAAAAATGACTGAAAAGTTCAGAAAAGAGAGTATGAGGAAAAACTTTTCCCAAGAGAATATCTCCAACTGTTATGCAAGGATAGTGTGGTAAATCCGAATTATCATCATAAGTTTGATGCATAGTCAGGTTAGATTTCTCTAAAAAGGATTCCTCTTGTACTTCCTTAAAGCTCTTAACCATTTTTGGTGCTTGGGAGTGAAACTCCCAAGTGCCAAAAATCATTAAAAAGTTTCTGAAGGGGGCACGGGGGGAACTCTTTTCAAAGAGTTCCAGCCCGATTATGCACTGAACTTATGATGATAAATTCTGATTTATCGCAGGAAAGGGAAATTAAAAATCCCGCCTGAGCCTAAAAGACCCCCAGCCCTTCAAGAAGTATCTTCCCCCCAAGGAGAATAAGTATCGCTCCGCCGGTTATCTGTGCTCCCTTGTTGTATTTTGCACCCACACGGCTCCCTGCCGCTACGCCAAAAACCGAAAGAGCGAAGGTGACTGCGCCGATGATAAGCACCGATGGCAGCACCGGGGTGCCCTCAAATGCAAATACTACCCCCACCGCCAAAGCGTCAATGCTTGTGGCGACGGCAAGAATAAAAAGCTCCTTGTAGTCCATGTCCGCCCGCAGTTCTTCCTGTGGCTCTTTAAAGGCTTCGATAAGCATTTTTGCCCCGATAAAGAATAAAAGACCAAACGCCACCCAGTGGCTTGTCCGGGTCATGAAATGTGCAAACTGCCGCCCCACAGCCCAGCCGATAAGGGGCATTATTGCCTGGAATATCCCGAAAAAGCCCCCGATGATAAAAGCGTGGCGCCGGTTTATTTTTTTCATTCCCAGCCCCTTGCATACCGAAACCGCAAAAGCGTCCATTGAAAGGCTCAGAGCAATAAAAAGTGTGTTTATAATAAACATAGTCTCATTCCTTATTTAAACATCATCATTCCAAGATTGACCGCCAGCGCCGCACCGCTTGCAGATATAGCCACCGTCAGAAGGCTCTTTTCAAAAAATGCCAGCACGCCGCCCACTGCAAGTCCTGCAATGGCTGAAGGGAAATTTCCCGTTGAGTATATTATCTCCGGGAAGGTCATGGCACCAAGTACCGCCATAGGTACATAGTATAGAAAATCTCTTATGTATTTGCTTTTTATCCTGCCCTTGCAAAGTACGAAAGGCACAGCCCTTATAAGATAAGTCACCCCTGCCATCAGGGCAAGGTATGTGAAAAATACACCGCTGCTCATGCCTGTGCCTCCCTTTGTTCACCCTCGTCAACAGGGAATAATAACGCACCCAGCCCCGCAGCTGCAACGGTGGAGATGATTATGGCAAAGCCGCCGGATATTTTGTTCATCCCCGGAATGTACCTGAAACAGCAGCTCAGAGCCGCCGCCGTGAGTATGACCCTTAGCACCGCACTGCTCTTTTTCGCAGGGGGTATGATTATAGCAAGGAACATTCCGTAGATAGCAATGCAAAGTGCGCTGCGTACCACCTCCGGCAGAACAGACCCTGCCGCCGCACCAAGGACCGTTCCCCCAGACCAGCCTATCACAGGCAGGATAATAAGCCCGTAAAGATACCTGTTTGATACCTTGTCTGTGCTGCCCATGGCAACGGCGAATATCTCGTCGGTTATGCCAAAGCCTGTGAACCAGCGGTGTATCCCCTTTACGGACCCGTCCACCTTCTGTGAAAGGGAAAGCCCCATAAGTGCGTATCTGAGGTTTATAATGAACTGTGTGCTCACCATCTCTATGTATGCCCCTGCCCCCGAGGTCATTATCCCAAGTCCTGCGAATTGACCTGCCGAGGTGAGGTTGCACAGAGATATCAAAAATGCCTGCCACCAGCTAAGACCGACTGCAACGCATTGTATGCCGAAAGTGAAGGACACCGACAGATAACCCAGAGCAATGGGTATGCCGTCACGAAGTCCCTTTGTGAAATTGCTCATGCCTGAAAAACCAGCCTTTCAATATTAACGTCCCAAAATCTTATTATACTATCCCGGCGGCGAAAAGTCAAATGCAGATGCCTGTGCATAAATCTTGCAAATTAAATGGGATTGTGCTATACTTTAACTGAGCTTTTTTTATTAACTTATCAACGGGAGGGAAATGTCTTATGGACAATATTATCACCATAACCGCCAATATGTCAGCAAAGCTGAACTATGCCTTTGTGCAGAACTATATCCCCGTGCTTCGCAGCGTGCGCCTTAAAAACAATACCGGCGAAACAATAAGTGATATAACGCTGAAAATAAACTTTGAACCTGCCTTTGCAAAGCCATATGAGCAGCATATCTCCGCCCTGGAGCCTGAACGGACTGCAGAGATAAGCCCTGTGGATATAACCGTCAGCGGCGAGTTTCTCTATGCCGTTACCGAGCCCCTTAACGCAAACGTGAGTATACATATAGAAAAGGACGGACAAACCATATCCGAGGCAAACGGCACCATTGAGCTGATGCCTCTTAACCAGTGGACAGGCGTAAACTATGTCCCCGAGATGATCTCTGCCTTTGTCTGCCCCAACCACCCTATGGTCACACAGATAGTAGGAAAAGCAGCAGGCTTTTTGCAAAAATGGACAGGCAGCCCCGACTTTGACGGCTACCAGAGCAAAAACCCCAACGTGGTGCAAAAACAGGCTGCCGCCATCTATGCCGCCTTGCAAGCGGAAAATATCGCTTATAGTATGCCTGTCGCAGGCTTTGAAAAATACGGCCAGCGTGTGCGCCTGCCCTGGGACGTGCTTACCTCAAAAACAGGCACCTGCCTTGATCTCTCGGTGCTTTATGCCTCCTGCCTTGAAGCCGCAGGACTCAACTCCCTTATAATCTTCACACAAGGCCATGCCTTTGCCGGGCTGTGGCTTGAGGATCAGAGCTTTTCCGGCTGTACCGAGGAGGATCCGAGCCTTATCTCAAAGCGAATGGCACAGGGCATCGACCAGATCTGCCTTGTTGAGTGTACCGCCTTCACCGCAGGACGAACAATGGATTTTGAAGATGCAAAATCCGCTGCCCGCTCCAATATGAATAAGCCCGGTGAGTTTGAAATGGCGGTGGATATCGCACGCTGCCGTGGCAACTGCCTGCGCCCGATCCCGGTAATGGCACAGGGTGCAGCTGCAAACGACTTTGGAAAGCGCAAAAGTAAAGATCTGACCGCCGCTCCCAAGGATATCGACCTGACCCTTTCGGGGAAGGTTACCGACCAGAGCGAAAAGTTCACCCGCCAGAGTATGTGGGAAAGAAAGCTCCTTGACCTGAGCCTTCGCAATTCCCTTTTGAACTTCCGTCCAGGCGCATCTGTGGTAAAGTTTATCGTCGCCGACCTGCCCACCCTTGAAGATGCCGTAAGCGCAGGCAGCGAAATGAGGATCCTTCCCCTGCCGGAGGATATGTCCCTTGAAGCCGCCGATGCAAAGACCTTTGAAATGCAAAACCCGGATACCGACCGATTCGGAGTAATTGCCAGGACCGAGCTTGAAAAGAACCGCCTTCGCTCCTTCCTGAAAGAGGGCGAGCTTGAAAAGACCGTGAAAAAGCTCCACCGCCAGGCGAAAGTAAGCCTTGAGGAAAACGGAGCAAATACCCTTTATCTTGCCCTTGGCTTCCTCAAATGGTACGAGACCGATAAAAGCGAACAGCCACGCTATGCGCCAATAGTCCTGATCCCGGTGGATCTTGTAAAGAAGATACAGGAAAAATGCTATGTGCTGCGTGTAAGGGACGAAGAGCCGCAGATGAATATAACCCTGCTTGAATTTTTGCGCCAGGATTTCGGCATAACCATCGGCGGGCTGGATCCCCTGCCCCGTGACGAAAACGGAGTTGACCTGCCCCTTGTGTTCAATACCATGAGGCAGGGTGTAATGTCCCTCAAACGCTGGGACATCTCTGAACAAGCTTTTTTAGGACAGTTTTCCTTTAACCGCTTTATTATGTGGAACGATATCCGCAGCCGCAGCGATGAGCTGAGTAAAAATAAAGTGGTCTCCAGCCTTATAAACGGCAAACTCAGCTGGCAGCCCATGTCTGAACAGGTATCCCCACCGGAGCTTGACCAGAAGATCAGACCCTCTCATATGGCTGTGCCAATGAGCGCCGACTCCTCCCAGCTTGCAGCCATATACCTTGCCTCCCAAGGGGAGAGTTTTGTCCTTCACGGCCCCCCGGGAACAGGTAAATCCCAGACCATAACCAACCTTATCGCAAACGCCCTGTATAACGGCAGATCGGTGCTCTTTGTGGCTGAGAAGATGGCGGCTTTGTCCGTGGTACAAAAGCGCCTTGCAAAAATAGGGCTTGACCCCTTCTGCCTTGAGATCCATTCAAATAAAGCCACAAAGCGTGAGGTCCTTTCCCAGCTCGAAAAAACCTTTGAAGTCGGCCACGTAAAAGCCCCCGGGGAGTATGAGGCGCAGGCAAAAAGGGTGGGAGAGCTCCGTGATTCCCTTAACGAGATAATAACCCAGCTGCATATGCCCCGTACCTGCGGTATGAGCGTGTACCAAAGCGTGGTCAATTATGAAAATAATATACAGTTCAAAGGTGCAGTCGCTGTGGATGGGGACTTTGCCGAAAATTGCTCACCCCAGAAGCTGGAGAAAATACGTGACAGCATAAACAGCCTTTCTGTCTGCGGAAAGGAGATAGGCGGACTGGAAAACTCCGGGCTGAAATACTATAAAAACCCCGACTATTCTGTGGATATACGCACCGCCTTTGAAACCGCCCTTAAATATGCCCGTGAAAGAGCAGAGGAAGCCGGCGCAGCCTTTGATGAGCTTTGTGCTCTGACCGGCACCGGGTTTGAGGGAACCAAGAGAAATATCTCCGACCTTGGAGAGTTTGCAAAGACCCTTTGTGCCTCCGGGGCGTTTCTTCCTGCCCTGCTGGGAAAGACCTCCGGCGAAGCTGATGCACAGTGCAGAATGCTTATTGACGAGCTTAACAGCTATAAGACCGCCATGGCTCAGATGAGAGGGCTTTTTGAAGACTCTGTCCTCTCCTTTGACAGCGACAATGCCCAGCTGGAGTGGAACCGTGCCGGGCAAAAATGGGCGCTGGGCAGATCCCTTGCACAAAATAAACTTGTGAAAGAATTAAGGGTATATTCCAAAGCCCCCGAGAGTATAACCAAGGAAAACTACCCTGAAATGATCCGCAGCCTGAGCGACCTTAAAAAGCTCTATGCTCATATTGAAAGCCTCACAGATGCCAAAAACGTCTTTGCCGGACTTTATAACGGGGAAAATTCAGATACCGCCCGTATGGCACAGCTGTTTGAAAACTCTGTAAAGCTCCGTGAAAAAACAGCCGACCTTAGCCGTGGGGATATGAACGTCTATAATTCCCTTGTGCTTTTTGCCTCCTCCCACGGAGCAAACGGAGCTGATAACGGCAAGCTTGAAACAGCTTCACAAGCTATCTCTAAAATGAACCGGAGCACCGCCTCCCTCATGGGCGATTTCAGCCTTGACCTTTCCTTCCTTGAAGGAAGCACCGATTATGTCCCCGACCTTATTGATGCCCTGGGCGAAATGCAAAACGACCTGGGAAGCCTCCGTGACCGCACCATGCTCACCCGTGCCCGAATGGCGCTTACCGAGCTTGGGCTTGATGAGCTTGACAACGCCTATGAAAACGGCGATGTGAACGAGGAAACTATCCTTCCTGCCTTTGAATGTGCCTTTGCACAAAGCCTTATCGTCAGCGCAATGAATACCTCTCCTGCCCTTGCCTCCTTTCAGGGGGTAAAGCTTGAGGAGACCATAAAAAAATATGCCCAGGCTGACGAAAAGTTCAAAGAGCTTACTATCGCCGAGCTGGTGGCAAAGCTTTCTGCCAATATCCCCGATTCCTCCAGCGCCTCAAAAGGCAGCTCCGAGCTTTCCATACTTCTTAAAGCGATCAAAAGCGGCGGCAGGAATATGCCTATCCGTAAACTGTTTGACAGCATACCGACTCTGCTGCGTCGGATATGTCCCTGTATGCTCATGTCCCCCATCTCCGTGGCACAGTATATAGACCCTGCCTTCCCAAAGTTTGACCTTGTGGTGTTTGACGAGGCATCGCAGATGTCTACCAGCGAAGCGGTGGGCGCCATTGCCCGGGGCGATAATGTCGTGATCGTGGGCGACCCCAAACAGCTGCCCCCCACCACCTTCTTTGACGTGAACCACTTTGACGAGGAAAACGAAGAAGCCGAGGACCTTGAAAGCGTCCTTGACGACTGCCTTGCCCTTTCAATGCCATCAAAGCACCTGCTTTGGCATTACCGCTCACGCCATGAAAGTCTTATTGCGTACAGCAACGCAAAGTATTATGATAATAAGCTTCTTACCTTCCCCTCACCCGACGACAGAGTCTCAAAAGTCAGCTGGGTGCACCTTGAAGGATTTTACGATAAAGGCTCCACCAAACAGAATAAAGCCGAAGCGGAAGCTATCGTTGATGAGATCGTGCGCCGGTTGAAAGATGAAAAGCTGCGAAGTGAAAGTATCGGCGTGGTGACCTTCTCTGTGGTCCAGCAGGTGCTTATCGACGATATGCTCTCTGATAAGCTGCGTGAAGAGCCAAAGCTTGAAGAATATGCAGACAGTATGTACGAGCCTATACTTATCAAGAACCTTGAAAACGTACAGGGAGATGAACGTGACGTGATCCTTTTCTCCGTGGGCTACGGTCCCGATAAGGAGGGAAAGGTCTCCATGAACTTTGGACCCGTAAACCGTGACGGCGGCTGGCGAAGACTTAACGTGGCGATCTCAAGGGCAAGGAAACAAATGATAGTTTATTCTGTTATCCGACCCGAACAGATCGACCTTTCAAGGACCCGCTCCGAGGGCGTTGAGGGGCTTAAAGGCTTTATAGAATTTGCCGCAAGGGGACAGTCCGCCCTGCCTGTGCGCCTTGAACAGCAAGCTGTGAGCGAAAACGGATTTGCAAAGCTTGTTGCCGGCGAGATAGAAAAAATGGGCTATAAAACAAAGACCGGTATCGGCTGCTCCGAGTATAAGATCGACATCGGAGTTGTAAGCCCCGATAACGAAGACGAGTACTTTATGGGCATAAACTGTATGGGCGATGCAAACCTTGAAAAGACCACCGCCCGTGACCGGAGCATCCTGCAGCCCTCCGTGCTTCAAGGTCTTGGCTGGAGAATGTATAATGTGAATATCCTTGATTGGTACGATAATAAGGATAAGGTTATTGAAAAGCTGAAATCACAGATAGAAAGCTGCCTTGCCCTGTACCGTGAACCGCCTGCGGACGAGCCTGAAAAGCCGAAGGCGAAAGCCCTTGAATTTGAAAAGGAAGAAAGCGTAAGCGTCAGCGATAAATGCCCGGCGTTTGAGGAGATCGCCCTTAAAAAAGAAGGCAAGCCATCCGAGTTCGTAAAGCCCGGTTCCGAGGAAAAAGCGGTGCAGCAGATCTCACAGGTCATAAACGCCATGGCACCTGTCAGCAGCAGGCATACCATGAAAACAGTCCTTGCCGCATGGGGTATAGCCAACCCCAAGCCGGAGGTGCAAAAAGCCTTCTTTGGCTATGTTAACTGTTGCGGAGCAAAGGTCACCAGCAGAAAGAACGAGGACGGTACCTTTGATACCTACTACTGGCGTGCCGACCAGGATCCCGACAGCTATGAGCTGTGCCGTATCCCCAAGGACGGAAAAGGCAAGCGCAGCTTTGCCGATGTCTGTCCCCAGGAGCTTACCAACGCAATGCTGCTTATCCTTAACGACCAGGTGAGTATGACTCAGGAGGATCTGGTCAAAGAGTGTTCTGCACTTTTCGGCTTTGCCCGTACCGCAGACAATATCCAGACCCAGATGGCAAAAGCCATAGAATATGCCGTCCAAAGCGGGAAAATGCGTGTTGAAAACGACAGGCTCTTTGCAAATGCTTAACGGCAGGGCAATGCCCGTTATCTGACAAAAAACACCGAAAAAAGTACCCGTGGAAATTTGTGAAATGCTCCCCTTTTGTTAGACAATGTGGTATAATAGAAATATACCAATTAGAAATCTAACGGAAGGGGGGCATTTTTATGCCTAAAGGAATACCAAATAAGAGATAC
>Ga0256404_1007266_pt1 | contig 17667 bp, 14 predicted proteins | sample RumenRJG_01DNA_FD_185990 | JGI IMG/M metagenome (GOLD analysis project Ga0256404, IMG submission 185990) | Bovine rumen microbial communities from Lethbridge, Alberta, Canada - RJG_01 | ecosystem: Host-associated > Mammals > Digestive system > Stomach > Rumen | place: Canada: Alberta | collected...
AAGGAGCGGCCGCCCACGAAGCCCAGGCTCTCGTAGGAGGTGCCGATGTTGTTCGCCTGGCCGGGCCCCTGACCGTATCCCATGGGAAGCAGGATGCCGGAGGCCGGGAACAGGTTGGGCATGATGGTGAGCGCCAGCAGGATGGTGATGCCCAGGCCCACGAAGCCCTGCACCATGTAGGTGCTCACGACGATGGCGCCCGAACGCAGGCCGGTCAGGCTCCCGTCGTTGTCGCTTTTCTCGGGAACGCGCAGCGTGAGGGCGATGAAACCGATGGTGATGCCGTGGTAGGTGAGCCCCTCCATGAAGTACGAGTCGATCTTCACAACGCCCACGAGCTTGAACGCGAGCAGCACGAAGCCCGCGATGACGGCGGCGGGCACCATGGATTTGCGGATGGCGGGAACCACGCGGCAGAGCCCGTATGCAGCGAGCAGGGCGACCGAGATGTAGCCGAGCTGGATGATGGGGGTCCAGAGGGCGGTGTTCGCTGCCGAGTAGTCCATGGGCGCTCCCCTATTTGCCGACGGCCTTGTAGACGTACCTATACTTTAGGGCATTGAAGCCCCTGTCCCCGCGCACCTCGAAATGCTTGACGGGCTTGCCGACGTGCGCGATGAGGGTGTTGCGCAGGAAGATCCCCACGCCGACGACCTGGTCGAGGCCCACGCACACGGGCTCGTCCGGAGACGCGTCGGGCGTGAATTGGACGAAGAATGCGAACGCCGTGAGCGTGCCGGGCGTGGAGGACGTCAGGTTGTGGTCGGCGTCGTAGCGCTCGAGCGTCACATGATCGGAGAAGAGCGGGTCGTTCGGGCCAGACTCCTTGATGATGCGCTCCAGCTCGCCGCGCTGCCACGCATCCCATTCGGTGATGGTGCGGAAGCGGCCGCCCTCGAGGTAGCCCTCCTCCGTGTAGCGAGCCGAGAAGCCGCAACCTGGATCCGTGCAGCGGATACCCGCATCGTCGGAGCGCAGCGTCGAGACGCCGCCGCACGCGGGGCAGATGAACAACGTGCTCTCCATGCCGAGCGCAAGGTGGCGGCCGCGGAAACGCACCGGTGCGCCCTCAGCAGCGGCGATCTGCGCCTGACGCGCGTAGGCGTCCTCGTGGAGGTCGCGATCGATAACCGAGGCGAGCTCGTCGTCGCTCATGGCGGCCATGGCATCCGCGTCGTAGACGCCCAAGAGATGCAGGTGCAGACGGCCGCGGCGCTGCGTGGTCGCCCAGCGCGGATACGTGAGGTAGCCGCCCTCGAAGCGCACGCATACGAGCTTGCCCGCCTTGCGCGCGATCTTGGCGGTTGCGGGCGGGATGGGCCCGGTGAGGCCGTCGAACGAGCGGTCGCCCTCGGGGAACAGCGCCACGCTCGCACCGCCCGCGATGGTCTTGAGGATCTCGCGGAGGCTCCGCAGGCTCACGTTGCCCTTCTGGATGATGATGGGGCAGAGGTAGCGCATGAGCAGCTTGGTCACGATGCCCAGGTGCAGCAGGTTCTCCGTCGCGACGAAGTAGCCCTGCCTGCCCATGGCGACGCCCACGAGCACAGGGTCGAGGTTGAGGACGTGGTTGCAGACGAGCAGGTAGGGCGGCTCTATGCCGGAGAGGTCATCGTAGGAGTAGTTGTAGCGCAGCTTCGCGAAGAGGCGTGCAATCGGGTGCGCGAACCGCCAGAACCGCCGGTGGCGCGGTCGGTTCTCGAGGCGCTCCTCTGCGGTCGGGTTCAGGTTGGGCATGGCTCTTCTCAGGGTCGGACGGCGGAGCCGTTCATAAAACTGACTGAGAATATCGTACTACGAACAGCCCGCTTCCACGGCAGCCTCAACTCCCGCCGTCATGTTCATGCGGGCCAGATCTCGCAATCCGCGATGCGCACGAAGTTGCGCCCGCCCATCTCGTAAATCTCGAAAGTGCCCTTGATGATGACCTCGGAGCCCTCCACCAGGATGGAGGTGTCCTCGAGCGGACGGTCGATGGTGAAGCCGATGCCACGCTGGCAGCACTTGGTCGCATCCTCGACGTAGCAGGAGTACGAGCCCACGCCGGTCTCGAGGTCGACCGCGAGGATCATCAGTCCGCCGCGCAGGGTGACCATCGCGCCGTCGTACTTCTTGGGCGTCCGGGTCATGTTGACGACCTCGGCGAACAGCATCGTGGGGCTCATCATGGTCAGGTCGATCTCATCCACGTGCTCCTCCGCCTCGGTGTCGACAGCTTCCTGCGTCACCTCGACAACGTCGGCGTCGGTCACCTCGCCGGAGCTGTCGGAGGGCGCGGAAGCGCCGCCCGAGCATCCGGCGAGCGCGCACAGGACCATGAGGGATACCAGCAGCTTCTTCATCGCACATTCCTCACGTAGGAGACCACCGCAATGACAAGATACACCACCGCATCGACCGCGATGATGGTGCTTCCGACCGGAGTGCCCACGATGATGGAGACGAGCATCCCCACCAGCACGCAGGCGACCGAGATGACGCTCGAAGAGATCATCACGCTCTTGTAGCTGTGATGCAGGCGCATCGCCGCGCGCACGGGGAACACCACGAGCGCGGTGATGAGCAGAGCGCCCACAAGATTCATGGAGATCACGATGACAACCGCCATGATGATACCCATGGCCATCTTGATAGGCTCGACTGGAAGGCCGATAGCCGTCGCGTACTCCTCGTCGAAGGTGATCAGGAAGATCTTGTGGTAGCTGATCACGAAGAACGCGATGACCACCAGTGCGAGCACGAGGCTGATGACCACGTCGGAGGTCGTGAGGGTGAGAATCGACGTGGAGCCGAAGAGAACGCCGCACACGTCGCCCGCCACGTTCGCGGAGTTGGAGAACAAGTTCATGAGCAGGTAGCCCACAGCGAGCGCCCCGACGGAGAGCATCGCCAGCGAGGAGTCGCCCTGGGCGTTGCCGGTGCTTCCCTTCCTCATGAGGAGGACCGAGCATGCGACGGTGAGGACGAGCGTCAGCACGAGGTTGTCCACGAGCTGGAGCATGCCCGAGACGGCCATGGCGCCGAACGCCACGTGCGACAGCGAGTCGCCGATGAACGACTGGTGGTTGAGCACGAGCGTCATGCCGAACAGGGAGCAGCAGAGCGCCACGAGGACGCCGACGACGAGCGCCGCCTGCACGAACGGATAGCTCAGGTAGACGGGAAGCATCTCGAGCGCGCTCATCGAGGCCTCCCCTCTTCGACTCGCACGCCGTCGCCGCCGAGATGGACCAGCTTCGATGCGTGCGCCTGCGCCTGCGCGTCATGAGAGACCATGAGGATGGTCATGCCGCCCTGGTTGAGTTGGTCGAGCAGCGTGAACAGCGCCTGCGTCGTCTGAACGTCGATCTCGTTCGTGGGTTCGTCGAGCACGAGGAGCGTGCGCGCGGCCGCGAGGGCGCGGGAGATCAGGACGCGCTGCCGCTGGCCGCCGGAGAGCTGGCGGTAGTCGGCGTTCTCGAGGTCCTCGATGCCCATCCGCCCGAGGCTGAGCCACACGGCCTCCTGGACCTCCCGGCTCTTGGAGAACGGCGAGCCCTTGCACCTGAGGCCCGTCGAGATGATCTCGGCGCACGTGGCCGGGAAGTCGAAGCGCAGGGGATTGAGCTGCGTCAGATAGCCGATCTCGCTCGGATTGGCGCTGCAGGCCACCGTGCCTTCAAGGGGTTTGATGATGCCGAGGATCGTTTTCAGGAGCGTCGACTTTCCGCAGCCGTTCTCGCCGTGGATGACCGCGTAGTCGCCCTCGTCGATGGTCAGGGAAACGCCCCCGAGCACTGGCTTGCGCGGGTATCCGATGGTCGCATCGACGAGCTCGATCATGCAGCCATCCCCTCCTTCAGCGCCTCGAGGTTCTCCTCCATCAGGGAGAGGTATGTCGCGCCCGCATCGATATCGGCCTTCGTGACCGCCTGCATGGAGTTCAGCGACAGGATCTCCACGCCATCGGCACCGGCTTGCGAGATGATCGACTGCGCGATCTTGGGGTCGTTCCCATCGATGACGTAGACGTGCGTCAGGCCGTGCTCGACGAGCACGTCTGCCAGCTCGACGACAACCTGGAAGGTGACCTCGCTCTCGGCGGAGCAGCCCGAGAATGCCGCAAAGCACTCGAGGTCATAGTCGTACGCCAGATACGCGAAGGGGAAGCGGTCGGCGATGAGCAGCGTCCTGTTCAGGCCCGCCAGCTCATGCTCGTAGCGTGCGTCCAGCGCCTCGAGCTGCGCGATGTAGGCATCGGCATTGGCACGATAGTCATCGGCATGCGCAGGATCGACCGTCTGGATGGTCTCCGCAATCGCCGCCACCATCTGCACCGCATTCCGCAGCGACAGCCACACGTGCTCGTCGTACTCGTCCTCGTCGGGGTCGTCCTCGGCGATCAGCGAGCCCTGGAGCACGTCGAAGCAATTGATGACGACGCGCCTCTCGTTGGGATGCTGTGCGAGCACGTCGGCGACCCACTCGTCGGACTCACCGCCCACGTAGATGAAGACGTCGCACTCGGCGATGGCGAGGATGTCCTGGCTCGACGGGGAGTAGGAGTGCATGTCAACGCGGCTGTCGATGAGGCAGGTGAGCTCGATGTCGCCGTCATCGCCGACGACCTCGCGCGTGAAGTCGTACAGCGGGAAGATGGTCGTGACGACGGACGTCCGCTTCTCCGTTCCGCTCGTCGCGGAACAGCCGAGCAGCAGGAGCGACAGCACCATGAGAACCGAAATCAAACCGATAAACCGTTTCATACCCTACACAAACCTCCTCACACCTATACGGTAGAGACGAAACGGGTCATAATACATCAAGAAGAAGGTTGATTTATGTAGAGAGGGACGGTTGGTTTCGGAAGACATGGTCCTGTTCGTCTTCAACATCGTCGTTCTGATCATCTTCGCCCTCGCGATGGTTGTAGCGGCTTTCGGCTTCGTCCAAACGAAGGATCGCCTCCTCCTCTTCGAGGCGCTTCTGGTGGCGTGCTTCCTGCTCGACAACTTCATCATCTTCGCCGCGGAATTCCTGTTCAACACCTATCCCAACGTCGGCCCGGAGTACAACTTCATCTCGGCCCCCGAGGTGAAGGTCGTCTTCTTCGTCATCAGGCAGCTCGCGTATCTGCTCGTCGCGAAGGAGCTCTTCGGGTTGGAGCTTCCGAAATGGCTCTACGGTATCTTCCCGCTGCTGTTCATCCTGTATTGGAACATCTACGCGCAGGTCGCGGTCTCCGACTCGCGTTTCCCCGCTTGGGTCTTCTACACGGTGATGCAGGCATACCTGCTGGTTCTCATCATCTTCTGCTCGCGGACGGAGCGGGCGCGGGAGAGCTCCAACCTGAAGCGGCTGCTCCGAATCTCCCTCGTCTTCTTGGCGCTCATCGTCGCGTTCGACCTCGTATGGCTGTTCGACCTGAACGAGTTCAATCCGTTCGTCGCCATCATGGGCATCGCGTACGAGAACAACATCTTCGAGACGGCACTGCATGTGATGTACTGCATCTTCATCATCGGATCGGTGCTCAAGCGGTTCGATGAACGGCTCAAGGAGCGCGAGCAGCCGTCCAGCGCTCTCAGCGAGGAGGGCGTCGAAGCCGCCGTCAAGGACCTGCGGCTCACGAAGCGCGAGGAAGAGGTGTTCAGGCTCCTGCTCGAGGATTGCTCGTACCAGGAGATCTGCGACACGCTGGTCGTATCGATGAGCACGGTCAAATCGCATGCGCACAACATCTACGACAAGGCGGGCTGCTCGAGGCGTAGCGACCTCAGGCGGCTGGTATCGAGCAGATCGCGCAGCTAGACCACAACTTCAAACTTTTGTACGAGGTTCTTTCGAACCTGCACCTGTTCTCCCACAGCCTTGTCTTCCCTACCATTTCTCTCATGGAGATGCACATCCCGTGCAACAACCGAACAGGAGAGGAAGGAACCCCATGTCAGCAGAGATGACCCGCCGCAACTTCGTCGGAGCCGCAGCGGCCTCCGCCGCGATCGCGCTCGCCGCGTGCGCCGGCGGCGAGACCGCACCCGAGCCCGCGCCCGAGGGCGAGCCCGAGGCGACCGTCGAGAACCCCGCCGACCTCGTGCTCAAGAACGCCGCCGTCTACACCGTCGACGACAACTGGACCGTCGCCTCCGCCGTCGCCGTGAAGGGCGACACCATCATGGCCGTCGGCTCCGATGACGACATGGCCGCCTACATCGGCCCCGACACCGAGGTCAAGGACCTCGGAGGCATGATGCTCATGCCCGGCTTCATGAACGGCCACGATCACATCGTCTACGAGCCCGACACCACCTGCGACCTTGCCGCCACCGAGGCCAATCTCGATGCATACATGGCGGCGATTCACGAGTATGTGGATGCACATCCCGGCCAGCCCTACTATGAGGTCAGCAACCTCGACCTGCGCGCCTGGCCCAATAGCGCTGCCAACAACGAGCGCCTGAACGAGGAGTTCCCCGACACGCCGATTCTGGGAGTTGACGTGTCCGTTCATGGCCGTATCGTCAATCAGGCCTTGATGGATCTCGCAGGTATCGACGAGAACACCCCCGTTCCCGATGGCGGTGTGGTGTACTACTACGAGGACGGTACCCTCAACGGCTATCTCTCCGATGCAGGCTCGATGCTCGACAGCCTTCCCGAGCTTCCCGAGCCAACCGAGGAAGAATGCATCGCAGCCTTCAGCGAGTTCCAGGCCATGGCCAACTCGCTCGGTATCACGGGCTTCCACGACGGCGGCAACTTCGAGAGCACTGTGCAGATGCTCCATGACTTCGGTGAGACCGGCAACATGACCCTGCGCATCTCGCTGCCGATATGGGCATTTGAGGTGCGCCCGCAGCTCGCTGCCGACACCATCGCAGCTCTGGACTCCGTTCAGGAACTCAACTCCGACTTCGTGCGTGCTAACTCCGCCAAGGCCAAGATCGACGGCGTGCCCGAGGGCAGGAGCGCCTACATGCTCGAACCCTATGCCCCTACTGCAGGCGTCGACGCTGATTTCCGCAGCGCTCCCAACTGGCGCGACCAGGACGAGCTGAACGAGTTTGTCAGGCAGGTCAACGAGGCAGGATACTCCGTCCTCATCCACACCATGGGCGACGGCGGCGCGCACATGGACACCGTTGCCTTCCAGCACTCCTACGACGCCCTCGGCGAGACCTGGGCGACCAAGCGCAACGCCATCGTCCACGCCACCATCATGGCCCCCGAGGACATCGAGGCCTGCGGCAAGATGGGCATCTTCAACGCCACGCAGGCCGTGTGGTTCTACGTCGACCCGCAGTTCGGTGCCCTCGAGCTCCAGATGTTCGGTCCCGAGCGCTTCGGCCGCGAGTACAACATGCGCACCCGCATCGACGCCGGCATGTTCATGACCTCCGGTGCCGACTACCCCATCACGCCCGACCTCGTTCCTCTGCACGGCATCATCAGCGGTGTGACGCAGGGCTCGCCGTATCCCGGTGAGGTGGGCGACCCCGTGTACGTGCGCAACGCAGACGAGAGCTTGACCGTCGAGGAGATGATGAAGTGTTACACCATCTGGTGCGCACGCCAGATGGGCTTCGAGGACATCCTCGGCTCCATCGAGGTGGGCAAGAAGGCGGACTTCGTCGTGCTCGACAAGGACCTCACCCAGATCACGCCCGAGGAGATGGCCGAGACCAACGTCGTCTACACCATCTTCGGTGGCAAGGTGGTCTTCGAGGGATAAGGTCTCTCTCCTCCTCATCCCCTTCCTTCCTGGAAAACGCCCGTCCCTCTGGGGCGGGCGTTTTCTCTGCGTAAACCGTATTGAACTGCGGTTTCGTACTTTCGTATGAAGGCAAATCGAACACGTGCCTGTTCCAAGTCGATGCCCGGCGCCCCTACCCTGTTCTCATGGAGATGCACATCCCGAGCAACGACCGAACAGGAGAGGAAGGAACCCATGTCCGCAGAGATGACCCGCCGCAACTTCATCGGCGTCGCCGCCGCCACCACCGCCGCCGCGCTCGCCGCATGCGCCAACGGCACCCCCGAGCCCGCTTCCGAGGGCGCCGAGCCCGAGCCCGCTTCCGAGGGCGAAACCGCGCCCGAGGTGGAGAACCCCGCCGACCTCGTGCTCAAGAACGCCGCCGTCTACACCGTCGACGACGCCTGGACCGTGGCCTCCGCCGTCGCCGTTAAGGGCGACACCATCATTGCCGTAGGCTCCGACGCCGACATGGACGCCTTCATCGGCCCCGACACGAACGTGATGGACCTCGGCGGCATGATGGTCACGCCGGGCTTCATGAACGGCCACGACCACATCGAGGCAAAGCCCAAAGACTACTGCGATATGTCCCAGCTTGACATCAGCCTCGATACCTATATGCAGGCAGGTCACGACTACATTGCCGCCAACCCCGGTCTGCCGTATTATTCGTTCAAGTACATGGACCTGCGCGCCTGGCCCAACAGCGCGCCCGACAACCAGCGCCTCAACGAGGAGTTCCCCGACACCCCCATCTACGGTTCCGACGCATCCGGCCACGGCAAGATCGTCAACCAGGCGCTCCTCGACCTCTGCGGCATCGACGAGAACACCCCCGTGCCCGAAGGCGGCACTGTCTATTACTACGAGGACGGTACCCTCAACGGCTACTTCTCCGATGCAATCGACATGTTCGACAACCTCCCCGAGCTTCCTGCCCCCACCGACGAGGCCAGGATCGCAGCCTATCTCGAGCTTGAGCAAGCAGCCAACTCCTATGGCATCACCGGCTTCCACGACGGTGGTAGCGACGAGTCTAAGATGAAGCTCCTCCACGACTACGGCGAGACCGGCGAGATGCACCTGCGCGTCTCCATGCCCCTCTGGGCTACCAACGCCGGCGAGATCGGCCCGGAGCTCGGTGCCAAAGTCGTCGAGGTTATCGACCGCAACCAGAGCCTCAACTCCGACTACGTTCGCATGAACTCCACCAAGGCCATCATCGACGGCGTGCCCGAGGGCAAGTCCGCCTACATGCTCGAGCCCTACGCCGAGACCGCCGGCGTCGAACCCGATTTCTGCAGCTATCCCTACTGGCCCGACCAGGACGTCCTCAGCGACTTCGTGAAGACCGTCAACGAGGCGGGCTACTCGGTCATCATCCACACCATGGGCGACGGCGGCGCGCACATGGACACCGTTGCCTTCCAGCACTCCTACGACGCCCTCGGCGAGACCTGGGCGACCAAGCGCAACGCCATCGTCCACGCCACCATCATGGCCCCCGAGGACATCGAGGCCTGCGGCAAGATGGGCATCTTCAACGCCACGCAGGCCGTGTGGTTCTACGTCGACCCGCAGTTCGGTGCCCTCGAGCTCCAGATGTTCGGTCCCGAGCGCTTCGGCCGCGAGTACAACATGCGCACCCGCATCGACGCCGGCATGTTCATGACCTCCGGTGCCGACTACCCCATCACCCCCGACTACCGCCCGCTCGCCGGCATCCAGTGCGCCCTCACCCAGGGCTCGCCCTATCCCGGCGACGCCGATGATCCCGCCCAGGTCCGCAACGCCGACGAGGTTGTCACCTTCGAAGAGGCGCTCAAGTGCTACACCATCTGGTGCGCACGCCAGATGGGCTTCGAGGACATCCTCGGCTCCATCGAGGTGGGCAAGAAGGCCGACTTCGTCGTCCTCGACCAGGACATCAGCAAGATGGATCCCACCAGGATCTACGAGGCGAACGTCGTCTACACCATCTTCGGCGGCAAGGTCGTCTACGAGGGATAGAAACCCCTCTCCTCTGTCCCTCTTCCTTCCTGAAAGCGCCCGCTCCGCCTCGGAGCGGGCGCCCTTTTTCCCATTTTGGGGATACTCCCCTTTCTGGGAATTGCGGAGCGGGCGCCCTCTTTAGTTGGCAAGAACGCCGCGAGAACAAGGCCCTGCTCACGCGCAAACACAATAACACGCCGAGAAGGGCCTACAGGCTCAGGAATCCGCTCTCAAAGATGCTCGGGAACTCGAACGTGCGCTTCTTGCCTGCAAGCAGGACGGTAATACGATTTTCGGTGAGGTCGGTGATGGGTCCATAGCCGAAGGCCTTGTGAAACACCGCATCGCCTACGGAGAGCTCGTAAAGGTCGTCCATGGTCCAGCCCTCTTCGTGCGGACTGTCATCCGCAGGTTCCGCGGGCTCAGGCTCGGGCGCAGCCTGCGCAGGCTTCTCCGCCTCGTCAACCTTCGCAGGCACCTCAACAACGATCGGCCGCATGGCCGCACTCTCACGCTTCTTTTCCAGCAGGTAGTCCGCCTCGGAAAGCGACGTGTCGTACAGACCCACGCGCTCGCCCTCATGGCGATCGATGCCCGTGTAGGAGAGGCTTGAATCCTCGTAGCGGCGGTATTTGTACACCGCGTCGTTCATGAGCGAGTCGTTGAACACGCCGAGCGAAACCAGCAGCTCGAAATCCGCCACGTCGAGACCGGCCACGCGCTTGAACAGCGCAGGTTCGAGCTGCGTGATCACGTCTTTGAGACACGCCTCGCGGAAGTCGGTGAGGTACATGAACACTGGGATGCGCGTAGCAAACTTGATGAGCTTCTCTTGGATCTCCTTGCGCTTGCTCTTGAGCTCCTTCTCTGCGGCGGTGAGCTCCTCCTTCTTTTTCTTGCTCGGAGCCTCGCCTTCCTTTTTGGCCTTCTTGACGGCCTCGCTCCGGTTGATGATGGTCTCGATGTCCTTGTTGAGCGAGCGGAACCCCTCGATGCTCATGAGCGCGGCAAGCGCACGCTCGTTGCCCAAGATGCGGAGCAGCGTGTCATTGTCCACGTTCACCAGAAGCGCGCTCTCCCAGCGGCGCGCGAGCAGCGTGGCCGTGGTGCCCGCCATCGCCATGTCGAGGATCTCGGCGGCATTGACCTCGCGCATCGCGGATCCGTCGTAGGCCAGCACGGGCAGGAACTTGATGAACTCCCCCACCATGCGCTCGGGGTTCTCGCCGCCCGTGGAAAGGCGCGTCGAGTAGTCAGAGATCATGCCTATGGCGCGGTCGAGCGCGAAGTCGAAGATGTAGGCCTGCTCCTTCATGTTCACGCGGCCGCCCTCGCCGTCGATCTCCCACGGGCTCTGCACGCGGAACGCCGCCTGGAAGTACGTCTCGGGGCTTCGGAGATTGCGGAGCATGAGGATGCCACCCCATGGGCGAACAGTCACACCCGTGGTGAGCTTGCCGCACGAGAGCGTAATGGTCTTGGTCTTGAGCGGGTCGCCCATAGCCTTGCGCACCGGCGTGAGAGCGTCCACGCCCATGCCCGCCTCATTGCCAGCGCAGCAGATGACCCGGTAGTCGTGATAGAACGCATTCTGCTTCTCGGCGAGCAAGTTCTTCATGGCGTAGCACGAGGCTACGTTGGGCAAAAACCACAGCGTGTGCGTGAGCACGTTCAGCAGGCGCGCGTCCGAGTAGGGCATGGGCGGCTTCTCGGCGCCCAGCTTGAGCTCGTCTACCGTGGTCGAGAGCAGCGATCCGCGTATGAGGTCGAGCCATTTCTGCACGTAATCCTTGTATTTGAACTGTGCCGCCTTGCCCTTGCCCTCCGCGGAGAAGAACACGTTGAGGTCGAACTGGTCGAACTCGCCCTGCCGCGCGATCTTGGTGATGTCGTCGGGCATCTTGTAGGTCATGAGCACCATGCGCGGAAGCGCCGCGTAGGGGTTGTCCTCCCCCACCCAGCTTGCCTTGGCGCGCTGCTCGTCGGAGTAGGTCCACGAGTAGATCTGCTCTTCGATGAACTCGCCGGAGTTGAGCGCGCGGAACGGCGTGCCCGAGAGGTAGAGGTAGCGGCGTGCGACGATGGGCAGCCACGTCTCGTTGAGGCTGTTGCCCTTGGCGGCCTCCTCGGCGTCATCAGCACGCTCATCGGCGCCTTCCTCGGAGCCGTCGAAGAGCTTCTTGGCGTTGTCGCGCCATGCTCCAAAGTGATATTCGTCGAAAACAACCAGGTCCCAGTCCTCGAGGTGCACCCACTCGTTGCGCGGCTTGATGCCGCCGGTCTCCTTGTCATAGCCCAGGTAATCCTGGAAGGAGCCAAAGCACACGATGGGGCGTGCGGGATCGCATTCCTCATACTGCAGGCCGTCGCGGCAAACGAACTGCCATCCCTCGAAGTCCTTGTGGGTCTCGAGATCCTCCTGCCACGCGTCCTCCACGGCGGGCTTGAACGTGAGCACGAGCACGCGCTTCATGTCCATCTTTTTGGCGAGCTCATAGGTGGCGAACGTTTTGCCAAAGCGCATCTTGGCATTCCAGAGGAACTTGGGTGCGGCGGCGCCGGCGTTCTCTGAGTCGCGGTAGTAGAGGTAGGTCCTGTCGACAGCGTCCTTCTGCTCGGGGCGCATGCCGAACGAGTGGATGCGGCGGTTCTCGTAGTCCTTGCGGTCACGCACCTCGAGCCACGCGTTGCGCACAGCCGCGACATCGCAGCGGTACCACTCGCCACCCATGTTCTCGAAACCGTTGTGCTCGAGGCGTTTGTGCACCTCATGGTCCATGAATGATGTGCCATCCTCGCGCATAGCGGACTCGGCGAAAACGATCTTGTAGGGTTTGCCCTCCCCCGGCTGAATCACCGGGAACTGCTGAGCAGCGCGCTTCTCCACGTCGATGGCGGTATATCCGATCTTGAGAAGACCCTTGTGATTGGGATTCTTATCCTCATAGGCGTAAATCTGCGGACGCGCGCCTGGCCGCTCGGGAAAGGAAACGTTAGGCATTGGAGTCACCCAGGTCCATGGGCTTGATCATCGACTCGATAAAGGCGATTTCTTCATCCGTGAGGCCGTACTTGGCGTAGAGCTCTTCGTCGGTCCATGGCTTCGAGAAGTCCTGGATAGGAATATACTCAAAAACTGATTTTGTTACCTGCATCGATCCTCGTCTAAAGTACAAAAGCGCTCTAAAAAAAGATGTATGCACGTAGTCAAAGCAGTTTCTCATTTGCTCTTCGTTGTCAAATGGCCCAATCACAAGAAATGTTTCGGTGCAGATATCGTTCGGATAACCAAGTATGGGTTCGGGTGGAATCACCGCACCTGATGAGTATGAGGTGGTAAAGAATAGCTTGTGTTTTTCAATCGTTGTTGAAGCTGATGCAGCCTCCCTACTTACATATGCGCTTGTTCGTTTAGCTCCGCCTTTATGTCCCTTTACACCGAAGATTCGTACGCAATTATCGAAGGGAGTATCAGATATGAGTACATTTGGGTACCGCTGTGGACTGTTAAAGAAGTCCTTTGCAATCCCAAATGGTTTTCTCGATGAAACAATTGATGACATGTACTCGCCGCGCGACGATTTAATCTTCTCTAAGATGGATATCTCGCGGTAATCCCGGATTACAACATCGGACAGAGAGCTTCTCAGGAATCGCTCGGTAACAATTGTTTCACCTTGCTTCGTATGGAAGGTGTGCGTCATTTTTCCTGAGTGTTGTCTGTCATAAAGAAAGTAACATATTCCTCCGTCAATATGTACGTTCGAGGGAAAGCACGAAGCGGCATTTTCATAATCAACAAGGATGGATATGTGCTCGTCATCCATCATCGTCGATCGAAAAGAGCTTAGACCTTTGCCCCCTTGCATCCATCTGGACGGAACGATCATTATCAGATAGCGAGGGTTTAGGCGCTTGGCCTGCTCAATGAACCTGTTGTATATAGGTGTTGCGCTGCTTTCATTCCCCCCATCGCTGAGTTGGTACGGCGGGTTGCCCACGATAACATCGAACTTCATGTTGAACAGCTCCTCGGGATTCTTGAGGTGGATGAACTCGTAGGCGTGGGTCTCGAGCCCTTCTCGCCCGTCCCCCAGCTCCTTTTTGGATGCGCCGCAGAACGAGCATCTTCTGTTCACCCACGTGTGCTGGCACTCGCGAAAACGCAGGTTGCCCTCGGCGCTCTCGAATCGCGTGACCGAGTACTTGCCGTTGGGCCACTTGGAGCAGTAGAGGCTCCGGCGCGAAAGCAGGCTCGTAAGCTCGGTGATCGCGATACCAAAGAGCTGCTTCTGGAAGATGTGGTCCACGCGTTCCTGCAGGTCGGGAATCTGATCAGCCAACCCCACGATCAGCCGCTTGGCAATCTCGCGCAGAAACACGCCGCTCTTGCAGCAGGGGTCAAGGAAGGTCGCGTTTGCATCGCTCCACAGCTCATTCGGCAGCATGTCGAGCACCTGGTTTGCCAGCTCAGGCGGCGTGAACACCTCGTCGTTGGAGAGGTTCGCCAGGCACGTGAGCACGTCGGGGTTGTACGCCGCGGCAAAGAGGTCAGCCATGGGCACGCACCTCCCGCCAATCGCAGAGCGGATATTCCCGTATGGGCGCGGGAATGTAGGCGTTGATCTCCTCGTCCCATTCCCAGCTGCTTGTTGGCGTCATGCTTGCGCCAAAGAGCGACATCTGGCCATTTTTGTCGCCACCGCCCTCGAGCAGCTCGTCCAGGCGGAAGTCGCGGCGCTTGACCTTGTCGCCCATCGCGAACGACCACTCGGAGAAGATGATCGGTTCGCCGTCGTTGGCTTTGAGGGTGAGCGCATCTCCGCAGAGGATGTTGCGCTCCAGCACGTATGCGACGGCATCGAGAAACGCGGGCTCGAGGTTGGATTTGAGGGTCTTCTCGGCCTCGCCTTTGATGAATTCGAAGAGGCGCTTACGGCACTCCTCCACGTTGTCCTGGAGAAGCTCGACACCGTAGATGCTCGATGCCGCGAGAAACGCGTAGCGCTCGTACTCGCTGGGACTTTTGGCGTAGCGCGCTTTAACAACGGCCATCTTGCGACGAATGATCTCAATGAGAAAGTTTCCGTCGCCGCAGGCAGGCTCCAGGAAACGCGATTCGATGCGCTCGGTTTCCCGCTTGACCATGTCGAGCATCGCGTTGACCTCGCGCGGATTGGTAAATACCTCGCCGTGCTCGCGCACGCGATCTCGTGATTTGACTTGGCCTGCCATCCGAAATCCCGCTCCATATTCATGGGGGTAACTTATAAGCCACTGGTTTGCAGTCTAACACTGCTAGTGGCTTTTCGGATACTGGTAGCTGATTTTCGACCCCTATGCTTGTCGCATGGATACCGAAGGGAACACAGCTGCCATCAGGCGGAATCTGGGTTTAAGGATTCGAGATCTGCGAGAAGGCCAGGGCCTCTCGCAGTACAAATTCTCTGCAATGGTGGGTATCGAGCGCACGTACCTTATCGATGTCGAAAAGGGCCGCCGGAACGTGGCCATCGACAATCTCATCAAGATCTCGCAGGGCCTTGGCGTTGAGCTCTCTTACCTGTTCAAGGACGTCGACCGACCTGCATAAATAGCAAACGGCGCCCAGCTTCCCAGGCGCCGCATGTATCTTTCTCTGCAAATTACATCGTTTCGAAATGCCTACAGGGGCGTGCTTCCCTGACTTAGGATGCTCAGATAGTCCTCATAGAGAAATGTCCTGTAGCGCTGCCTTGCCTTTTCCTTTTGCACAAGTATTCCAAGATTCTGAAAATCCTTAACCAGATTGCCTGCGGTAGACCTCGATATATCCAGCCTAGCAGCAATAAACGCAGTATCGACAATAGGATTGCCTTCGAGCAGTTCCAGAAGGCGCTGCCCGTTAGACGCCGATCTACCGAGCGAACTATTAATTAGCCACAGATTATCATTGTGCAGCGTAACAAGGCGTTCAAGAGACCCAACCGCATCCTCAGCGCTAGCTTGCATGCACTCGCAGAAGAAAGCCACCCATCGCGCGTACTCCCCACGTTCACGAACAGCCATAAGCCTCTCGTAATACTCTGATCTGCGCAGCTTGAGCTGGTATGACGGATAAAACACCGCAGCGCTCAGTGCGTGATCGTTCATGAGCGACAGCGTGATGAGCAACCTGCCCAACCTACCATTTCCATCAAGAAACGGGTGGATTGTCTCGAACTGATAATGCACGAGCGAGGCTTTTACAACTGGATCTATATCCTCATGCTCATTGATGAATGCCTCAAGGTCGCGCAGGGCATTGTTCATATCCTCAATATTCGGCGGAATGAAAGCGGCGTTTTTCAGCGTCGAACCAGCCGGACCAATCCAATTCTGAGATGTCCGAATCTCTCCCGGGCTCTTCTCTGATCCCCTGACATCAGCCAGCAAGATGGAGTGCACCTCCTTCAACAGCCTCATGCAAAGGGGGAGCTCCTCCATCCTACGAACCGCATACTCTATAGCCTTAACGTAATTGACAACGTCAACAACATCGCGATGGATAAGCGCCGTGTTGTCTGGGTTAAGGATGTCTTCGAAAGTACATTGCGTTCCTTCGATTTGTGCAGACAGCAGCGCTTCCTTACGAACATACATCGCTAGGTACATTGGCGCGTTGGGCACGAAGCGCAGCATGCCTTCGAGCTCGCCAAGTTTGCGCGAGCACGCACTAAGCAGGCGGATCGTTTCATCGGAAAGATCAGTGGGAACAACGCTGTCGAGAGGTGCGGGCACAAATGACTGGTACTCCAACTTTCCTGCCAAGTTTCTACGAATGAATCCTTGTCCGTTGTCCGTCCACTTCATCCAGCGCTCCTAAGAACAGTTTTGTGGCATTAGAAGCCTACTATATCATTTTAATGACATGTTTTAGATATAACTCGTCATTAGACTGTTGCTTATGTGTGCTAGTGAGCGTATACGCTTATTAGTGACAGGTCATTTAAAAGTGACAGTCATGCTTTATGTATGAGCACTCAGCCGAGCACAGATTTGATCATCACCCGCCTGGGCGAGCGGATCGGTCAGATTCGCGAGGAGAAGGGCTGGACGCAGACCGACCTCGCCAAGAGCATCGGCATTCACCGCGCATATCTCAACGAAGTTGAGGCGGGCAAACGCAATCCCGCGATAAAGAACCTCGTCAAGATCTCGCAGGGCCTTGGCGTTGAGCACTCTTACCTGTTCAAGGACGTTGACCGACCTGCGTAAATTGCAAACCACCCGCGCGCCTTTCGAATGCTCAATGTTTGCGCGTCGTTCGCGAGTCACTCGGGGATGACGGGAGGAGCCGTCCCACGCTGCCATGTCCAGGCAATTGCGCAGCACCTGTTACATAATTGCTCATCAAATCGCATGGACTTCACCGCGCATTTAAGGCTGCAAGCAGGAACATCCTTGGTGTCGGGAAATGCGTCGCGAATGCTGAGGGGTGCGCGGAAAATACTATGCACTTTGTCACAACTATTCGGGCTCTCGAAAACGGAAGCCGAATAAGCCACGTGAAGTGCATGTTATTTCTCGTCGAGAAGAATCTACACCAGCTTGGCGTAGTCCTGTCGTGTGTGGAAGATGAGCCCCACCGTCACCACGTTGGAAGATGCCCGCAGGCGACAGAATTAACACGCCATTTAGCAAAGCTATTCGGGCTCGCGAAATCGGAGCCCGAATAAGTATCGAAAAGGGTATGGTTTGTCGACTGAGAAAACGCCTTATGCGACGGCTGCACGACCCTTCGCGAAGGCCTCGAGGTTGGCGTCGATAGTCTTGGGCGGCACGCGGCGCCTGATGGCGTCCTGCCACTCCTCCACCGAGAAGGGCAGCGCCGTGGAAAGCGCGCCCACCAGCACCACGTTCGTGCTCTTGGGGCTGCCCGCCGCACGCGCGATCTCGCCCGCATCGATGCGGACGGCGCC